>ENA-OPTX01000383-OPTX01000383.1-human-gut-metagenome-genome-assembly--contig:-NODE-383-length-27879-cov-6.529507_pt1 | contig 27879 bp, 29 predicted proteins | sample MGYA00241465_ERZ501922 | MGnify/ENA primary metagenome ERZ501922 (study PRJEB25962, sample SAMEA2042399) | human gut metagenome | biome: human gut; feature: human-associated habitat; material: faeces...
ATCAAGGTTTTTAATAGATTTAAACAATAAAAAACAGGTAGTTTTTGACACTACCTTGTATAGAAAGAAGGCAGATGCTATGAAACGATTATTCCGCGGCGGCACCGTGGTAAGCGGTGACGGACTAAAAAAAATGGATGTCCTGGTGAAGGGTGAGAAGATTCTTGCCATGGGCGAGGATCTGAAATTTAAAGACGCAGAGATAGTAGACGTGACGGGGAAACTACTGTTTCCCGGGTTCATTGACCCGCATACCCACATGGATCTGGAGGTGTCGGGAACCGTGACTGCTGACGGGTTTGATACAGGAACCAAGGCAGAAATCGCAGGAGGCACCACCTGCATCATCGACTTTGCCACCCAGAATAAGGGGGAGAGCCTTTCCTTTGCCCTTCAGCATTGGCATGAAAAGGCCTCCTGCAAGGCCAACTGTGATTATGCGTTCCATCTCGCCCTGTCCGACTGGAAGGATGAGATCTGCGAGGAACTGGAAGCGGTGGCAGCAGGCGGAATACATTCGTTCAAACTATATATGACATACGATGCCATGATGGTAGATGATAAAAGCATGTATGAGGTTCTCTTAAGGCTTAAGGAACTGGGCGCGATCGCAGGCGTGCACTGCGAGAACCATGGCATCATCGGGGCAAGGCTTGATGAGACGCTAAGGAACAAAGGCTCCAGGAAAAATGTGGCGGATTATCCGGACACCAGGCCGGCTCTGGCTGAGGCCGAGGCAATCGGCCGTCTGCTTAAGATTGCCAGATGCGTGGATACTCCGGTCATCATCGTGCATCTAAGTTCCAAGGAAGGATACGAAGAGATCCGAAGAGCAAGGGATGCAGGGCAGACGGTGTATGTGGAGACCTGTCCGCAGTACCTTCTGCTGGATAGAAGCAGATATGAGCTGGAAGGACAGGAAGCCAGGAAATATATGATCGCGCCTCCTTTAAGGAATCAGGAAGACCAGGAAGTACTGTGGAATGCCCTGAAGGAGGGAACGATACAGACGATTGGAACAGATCACTGCAGTTTTACCGCCCAGCAGAAGGAGATGGGGGCAGAAGACTTCTCCAAAACGCCCTGCGGCATGCCAGGAGCACAAGAGCGGCCGGCGCTCATCTATCATTTCGGCGTGAATGAAGGAAGGATTACTTTGGAGCAGATGTGCAGCTATCTGGCAGAGAATCCGGCGAAACTGTACCACCTTTATCCAAGGAAAGGGGCAATCCTGCCTGGAAGCGACGCGGATATCGTGGTGTGGAATCCAGAGACTGCGTGGACCCTTGCCGCCGAAAACCAGCAGTCGGCATCCGGGTTCTGCCCGATGGAAGGAACGCAAGTCAAAGGAAGGGCAGAGCAGGTCTATCTGCGAGGAACCCTGGTGGCGGAAAATGGCGAGATTGAAGAAGCATATCAAGGAACGCATGTAAAGGCAGAAGCATGAGGATAGAAAGTTATATAGAGGACGGCTGGAAAAAGCAAGGCAGCCTGTATGAAGCACTAGGATTAAATAGGAAAGAGCCCGGGATTCTCTCGGTCGTGGGAGCAGGAGGAAAGACGACGGTAATTGCCAGGCTTATGAAAGAGCATGAAAAGAGAGGCATTCCCGTCGTGGTGTCCACCACTACCCACATCCAGCAGATCAAAGCATCTTATTTTCTGGACAAGCCGTCCGGGCAACGCATGAGACAGATCCTGAAGGATAAGGGAAAGGTCTGGATGGGGTATCCCTGCGGGAATGGGAAGATCAAAGCATTTACGGAACAGGAACAGAAGAAACTGCTTGACGAGGCAATTGCGATGGGAGCCTGCGTGCTAATTGAGGCAGATGGGGCGAAAGGGCGTCCCTGCAAGGCGCCGGCGGACTACGAGCCGGTACTTCACCCCGATACGGTCCTGGTGCTGTCGGTCTATGGGCTGCAGGCAATCGGCACAGCCATCGAAGATTCCTGCCTGAGAGTTGATAAGGTGGGGGAAAGAGTGGTCAGGATATCCTGACCACTCATGATATAGCGATATTAGCCGCAAGCAGAAAAGGCGGAAGAAAAGGCGTTGCCTCTTCTATGGATTATCAGGTGATTCTGAATCAGGCAGACGATGAAAGGTTAAAAGAGGCAGCGGCTGGAATCGGAGAGGAACTTTTCCGGCAAGGCATTCGAAGGGTACACAGGACGACGGGGCTGTCAGAAGAGACCGGACAGTTACGGGTATCCGGGCAGACAAGATTAGGTGGACAGGAGGGGACGGAAGAATGAAGATCTTGATAAAGGGCGCGGGGGATCTGGCCACAGGAATTGCGGCGAGGCTGCATGCGTGCGGTTATAAGATAGTGATGACAGAGATAGCGGTTCCTCTTACTGTGCGAAGATCTGTTGCATTTTCCAGGGCGGTCTATGAAGAAGAGGCCCAGGTGGAAGATGCGTGGGCAGTCCTGGTGCAGGATATGGAAGGAGCCGGGGCCGTGCTGGAAGAAGGAAGGATAGCGGTGATCGTGGATGAGACTGCCGGCATTCGGGAATCGTATCGGCCGGAAGTGGTGATCGATGCGGTGATGGCAAAGCGAAACATAGGAACCTGCATCACGGACGCGCCTTTGGTCATCGGAATCGGCCCGGGATTTACCGCAGGAGAGGACTGCCACTTTGTCATTGAGACGAAGCGGGGGCACGATCTTGGACGGGTGATCGCGAAAGGTTGCGCTATCCCCGATACGGGCGTGCCAGGAGAGATCGGAGGATATGCGTCCGAACGGCTGATAAGGGCCCAGGCGGACGGAATCATGGAGCCTTGCGCCATGATCGGCGATGTGGTGGAAAAAGGACAGAAGGTGGCAGAGACAGGCCGCGCCGCGGTATATGCCGAGATGACGGGAATTGTCCGGGGAATGCTGCAGCCGGGCGTGAAAGTGACAAAGGGATTAAAGATCGGCGATATTGACGCGCGCCAGTGCCGGGAGTATTGCGAGACCATATCGGATAAGGCGAGGAGCATCGGCGGAGGCGTGCTGGAGGCAGTGACGAGGTACGAGCGGCAGAAATATGAATGGGGCAGCAGGTATGCCATCATCCTTCTGGCTGCCGGAAGCAGTGTCAGGTATGGCGCCAACAAGCTGCTTGAGGAGACGGGAGGCATGCCCATGTATCAGCATATGCTGAAGGCCTTAAGCACGTTTCCGGCCCTCCATAGGATTGTGGTGAGCCGCTATCCTGAGATTCTTGAGGATGCCGAAAGGCTGGGCATGCAGGCGGTTGTGAATCGGCAGCCCGCACTTGGCATTTCCCATTCCCTGATCTTGGGGCTTCAGGAAGCCATAGCGGAAAATACGGATCTGAAAGGCGTCCTGTTTGCCGTGTGCGACCAGCCGGGACTTAAGGCCGATACCATCAGCCGTCTGCTGCGAAAGGCACAGGAGAATCCAGGGAAGATCGTGTGCGCGGGAAGGAAGGGAAGGCCCGGGAATCCTGTAGTCTGGGATCAGAGATACTTTAAGGAATTGCTTGGCCTTGCCGGAGATACCGGAGGGCGCCAGGTAATGAAAAATTATCCCGGAGACATCCTGGTATTGGAGACGGCGGAGGGAGAACTGTGGGATATAGACAGGAAAGAAGATATGACCCAGTAGGGAGGGGTTCTATGTATCGGTTACATATAAATGGACAAATCTATGAGACGGAGACGGATAAGAAGCTTATCCGGTACTTAAGGGATGACCTTCGCCTGACATCGGTAAAAGACGGATGCAGCGAGGGCGCATGCGGCACATGCACGTTGATTGTGGACGGGAAGGCCACAAGGGCATGTATTCCGATGGTGTCAAAGATGGAAGGGAAGAAGATTCTTACGGTGGAAGGATTAAGCCAGCGGGAAAAGGACGTATATGGCTATGCATTTGCCAAGGCAGGGGCCGTACAGTGCGGGTTCTGCATCCCGGGCATGGTCATGTGCGCCAAGGCTCTGCTGGATGCGAACCCGACTCCTGACAGGCTGGAAGTCATAGCGGCAATCCGTAATAATGTCTGTCGGTGCACCGGCTATAAGAAGATCATTGAGGCGATTCTTTTAAGCGCCCGGATCTTAAGAGAAGGTCTGCCGGTGAAAGAAGAGCAGGGAAAGGTTCCTGTGGGAATGGCCATGCAGAGGATCGACGCGCGAGAAAAGGTGCTGGGGACGGGGGAATACCCGGATGACGTCTATCTGGATGGCATGATCTACGCAAGCGCGGTCAGATCCAAGTATCCCAGGGCCCGGGTGCTGGCGATTCATACAGAGAAGGCCAGAGAACTGCAAGGGGTCGTAGGCGTATTTACCGCCAATGACATTCCCGGCGATATCAAGGTGGGCCATCTGAAGCAGGATTGGGATGCCCTGATCCCGGTAGGAGGAATGACTCATTATCTGGGGGATGCCATCTGCCTGGTGGCAGCGGAAAGCATAGAAGTGCTGAAAGAGGCGAAGAGCCTGGTGGAAGTGGACTATGAAGTGCAGGATGGGGTATTCGACCCATTCGAGGCCCTTAAAGAAGGCGCTCCAAAGGTTCATGAAAGCGGAAATATATTGGCCCATGAACATCTGATAAGGGGAGACGCAGGCCAGGCAATCGCCGGGGCAAAGTATAAGGTGACCAATCATTATGAGACCCCCTGGACAGAACACGCCTTCCTGGAGCCGGAGACAGCGGTGGCAATGCCTTTTGACGACGGGGTATTCATCTACTCTACAGACCAGGGAACCTATGACACGCAGCATGAGTGCTCCTTGATGCTGGGCCTTCCCAAGGAAAAGATCATTGTGGAAAATAAACTGGTGGGAGGCGGATTCGGCGGCAAGGAAGACGTGACCGTGCAGCACCATGCGGCGCTGGTCGCCTATCTGACCAAGCGGATCGTGAAGGTGAAGCTGACCAGGAAAGAGAGCATCCTGATTCATCCGAAGCGTCATCCTATGTGGATCGATGTGACTACGGCCTGTGACGAAGAGGGATACCTGGTGGGGATGAAAGCAAAAGTAGTGTCAGATACTGGCGCTTACGCATCCCTTGGCGGGCCGGTGCTCCAGCGGGCCTGTACCCATGCGGCCGGACCATATAACTTCCAGAACATAGACATCGACGGCACGGCAGTCTATACCAATAACCCTCCGGCAGGGGCATTTCGTGGATTCGGCGTGACCCAGACCTGCTTTGCGTCGGAGATGAATCTGAACCAGCTGGCGGAAATGGTGGGCATCTCGCCATGGGAGATCCGCTACCGCAATGCGATCCGTCCGGGACAGGTGCTGCCAAATGGCCAGATTGCGGATGCTTCCACAGCGGTGGCGGAGACTCTGGAAGCGGTAAAAGACATCTATGACAGCGAGCCTTATGCCGGAATCGCCTGTGCGATGAAGAATGCGGGCGTGGGCGTAGGACTGCCGGACTGGGGACGATGCCGCCTGCTGGTCAAGAGAGGGAAGGTCCAGATTCATACCGGCGCTTCCTGCATCGGGCAGGGACTAGGAAGCGTGTTGGTGCAGGTGCTATCGGAAACCACAGGCCTTACGCTTGACGAGATCGAATATTGCAGGCCGAATACTTCCATGGCTCCGGATTCCGGCACCACATCCGGCTCCAGGCAGACACTGGTAACCGGAGAGGCAGCCAGGCGGGCGGCCTTGAAACTGTGCGAGGACTTAAAAGAGCATAGCCTGAGTGGGCTGGAAGGAAAGGAATATTATGGAGAGTATCTGGCAAAGACGGATAAGATGGGGGCGGACGTGCCAAACCCGGTATCCCATGTGGCTTACGGATATGCCACCCAGCTATGCGCGCTGAATGAGGACGGAACCGTGAAGAAGATGGCGGCGGCCCATGCCCTTGGCAAGGCGGTCAATCCGCTGAGCGTGGAAGGCCAGATTGAAGGCGGCGTGGTCATGGGCATGGGATTCGCCCTGACGGAGAAGTTCCCTCTGGAAGAGGGAATGCCGAAGGCCAAATTCGGAACCCTGGGGCTGTTCAAAGCGGATAAGGTCCCGGAGTTACAGTCTATTATTGTAGAGAAGCCGGGCATCGAGGAGGCATACGGGGCAATCGGAATCGGAGAGATCACCTCCATTCCGACGGCGCCGGCCATAGCCGGGGCATATTACAGATGGAACGGCAAGTTCCAGACGCAATTGCCTCTGGAAGGAACGCCCTATAAGAAACGATAGAGGCAAGGAACTCGGCTCTTGAAAAAGCGCATTATTATCAGGAACTGCCAGATTGGTCCTTTTTTGTTATGTTCTGGCAATGTATGCTGACTTAGAGTATAATAGGAGTAACATTTAGGGAGGGCATGAGATTATGTGGACTAGAGAACAATTGAAGAGGAATGGAAAGTTTGCTTTTCAGAGAAATTACTGGCCTTGCGTTGGCGTAGCCTTTATTATGACGGTGGTGTCAGCGGTCTTCAGCGTAGGCAGTTCCTGGGGAAACCGGAGATATTCGATATCTGCCACCAATTATTATAACAGCGGCCATCATCTTTTCAGTCACAGCTATACCAGATATTTCCCCAGGATCGGGGCGGCAATGGGCATCGTCATATTGCTGGTGGCTCTGCTTGTCGCGCTGCTTCGGATATTTATAGGGAACCTTCTGGAAGTCGGCGGCAAGCGTTTCTTTATATTGAATAAGAATGGAGCCCCGGATGTGGCCACCATATTTGACGGATTCAAGTCCGGACATTATGGGAATATCGTGCTGACAATATTTCTGAGGGACCTGTTTATATCCCTATGGACTCTGCTTTTAGTAATTCCGGGAATTGTCAAGATTTATGAGTATCTTATGGTGCCTTATATCCTGGCAGAGAATCCGGCAATGGATAGAAAATCGGCTTTTGCGATCAGCAAGCGGATGATGGATGGGGAAAAACTGAAGGCATTTGAACTTACGCTTTCTTTTCTGGGCTGGTACTTCCTATCCCTGATCACTTGCGGGATAGTGGGGATCTTCTATGTGAATCCATATGCGGAGGCAACAATGGCGGAACTGTATGCCTATAATAAGGCAAAGGCATTCCAGGAAGGATATATCAGGTAGCATCAACGCGCGTGCTTAGAATAGTCAAGGAGGGGCAGTTATGGAACTGGAAAGATACCGCCTGTGCGCAGAGGCGGCAAAGAAGAATGCGAAGGCAGAACGTGTGCTTAAGAATGCAAATGTGGTCAATGTATTTACCGGAGAAGTCATCAAAGGGGATGTGGCTATAGCAGAGGGCATCGTCGTGGGCGTGGGCCAATTTGAAGGAATTGAGGAAAGAGATATGGAGGGAAAATATCTCTGTCCGGGATTCATCGACAGCCATCTCCATCTGGAGTCTACGCTGGTGACGCCTTCCGAACTGATCGGCCAGGCGGTGCAGTGCGGCACCACGACCTATATTGTGGATCCCCATGAATCTGCCAATGTTTCAGGGGCGGCGGGAATTGACTATATACTGGAACAGACCGAGAATGTCAAGGCGAATGTGTATGTGATGATGCCTTCCTGCGTGCCGTCTACGGAATTTGATGATAATGGATGTGAATTTACGGCCGATAAGATGAAGCCTTATCTTGATCATCCCCGGATACTCGGCCTTGGGGAAGTGATGGATTATGTATCCGTGGTAAGCGGGGATGCCAGAATGCATGAGAAACTGGAACTATTCCAAGGGAGGACATTGGATGGCCATGCGCCAGGGCTTGGCGACGAGGATATGGCAGCGTATGCAATGGCTGGAATCGCTACAGATCATGAATGCACGGACTTTGATTATGCGCTGAAAGAACGACGCTTAGGCATGCAGATCTTAATCCGGGAAGGCAGCGCCGCCAGGAATCTGGAGGCAATCGTGAAGGGAATCGTAGAGCATGGAATCAGTACGGAAGGCTTCTGCTTCTGCACGGACGACAAGCATATAGAGGAGATTCAAAAAGATGGGCATATTAATTATAACGTTAAGAAGGCCGTGGAATTAGGCATCCCTGCCGTACAGGCAATCCAGATGGCCACGGTCAATGCGGCAAAATGCTATGGGCTTAGGCATATCGGGGCGATTGCGCCGGGATATCAGGCCGACATCGTGGTGCTGGATGATCTATGCAGCATGAATGTCAGCGAAGTGTTCTTTAAAGGGAGGAAAGTAGGCAGGAATGAACTGGATAAGAGAAGAGAATGCCCGAGTGGATTGAAGCACACGATACATCTGAAGAACTTCTCAAAAGAATGCCTGAAACTTCCGCTGCAAGGGAAGCGTGCGCATGTCATCCAGATGGAGGAAGGGCAGATCACCACGAAGGATCTTGTATGCCGGGTTCCGGGAGAGAAGGAGTTCGAGGCAAACGGAGAATTCAATAAGATTGCCGTGATCGAGCGGCATAAGGGAACCGGCAGAACCGGAGTCGGCATCCTGGCCGGGTTCGGGCTTCACGACGGAGCCATCGCTTCCAGCGTCTCCCATGATTCCCACAACATCATCGTCGTAGGAGATAATGATGAGGATATGGAACTGGCGGTCAATGAACTGGTACGCACCCAAGGTGGCTATACCATCGTTGAGAATGGAGCGGTGTCTATGACGCTGGCGCTTCCGATCATGGGGCTTATGAGCGACGCAGGATATGAAAATGTTAATGCCATGCTTAAGAAGATGCTGGTGAAGGCACATCAGATGGGCGTTCCGGAAGCTATGGAGCCATTTATAACCCTGTCTTTCATGGCTCTCCCGGTGATACCGGAACTGCGGATCACGCCAAGGGGACTATTTAGCGTCTCCGAGTTTTGCCTGCTTGATACAATTAGGAATGGAGAAGACAATGGCAATTAACAGATCAATGAGAATGGTTCTTAAAGCACTGTCGTTTGACGGAATAGAGGTAGAGGCTTCCCGGCATCTCGCGAATCTCAAAGCGATCGATCCTATGAAGATATTCTACCGTACCATGGATTATAAGATATATAATGATGACTATGAGATTCCGGTGAGGATCTATCTGCCAAGGGAAAAGGAGACGGAAGGCCTGCCGGTCATGCTGTTTTTCCACGGCGGCGGATGGGTGACCGAGAGCATCGATAATTATGAGCGCATCTGTGCCAGAATGGCGGAGGCCACGAACCATATCGTGGTATCCGTGGGCTATCGGCTGGCCCCGGAATATAAGTTTCCCACAGGCTTAAATGACTGCTATGCGGTGGCCAAGGCCGTGTATACGAATCGCTTCATACTGGAGGTGGATCCGGAACGGATTACGCTGATCGGAGACAGCGCGGGAGGAAATCTTGCGGCAGCGCTGTCGCTGATGGCAAGGGATAAGGGAGAGTTCCTGCCAAAGCGACAGATCTTGATCTATCCGGCTACGTACTGCGACTATGGGGAGAATACGCCTTTTTGCTCTGTGCGGGAGAATGGGAGCGACTATCTTCTGACAGCCGGAAAGATGCAGGATTACATCAATCTGTATGCTTCCTGCGAGGAAGATAAGAGAAATAAATATTTTGCGCCGCTAAGGGAGCGGGATTTTTCGAATCAGCCAAAGACATTGATCCTTACGGCAGAATATGATCCCCTCAGAGATGAAGGGGAAGCATACGGCAGGCGGCTTGCCAATGCCGGGAACGAAGTGGAGATCCACCGGATTAAGGACGCGCTCCATGGGTATTTTGCTCTTGGAATCAAGTATTACCATGTCCAAGAAAGTTTTGAGATTATCAATCAGTTTTTAAGGGAGGACTAGCCAGTGTTTCAGCAAAAAAGAGCATATTGGAGGAATCTGGATAATGCAGCGAAGTTATTTTCCGCCACAAGCAGTCTGAAAGATACCCGGGTATTCCGGTTCTACTGCATATTGAAAGAAGAGATCGATCCAGAACTTTTGCAGGAGGCATTAAACCGGACGGTCAAACGATATCCGGTATTCCTGTCTGTCATGCGAAAGGGGCTGTTCTGGCATTACCTGGAAAAGAGCGAGTTAAGGCCGGTTATAAGAGAAGAGTACAAGGAGCCTTGCAGCTGCCTGTATGTAAGAGACAAGAAGGCGCTTCTGTTTGAGGTGTCCTATTATCACAACCGGATTAATTTTGAAGTGTTCCACGCCTTGACGGACGGAACCGGGGCTACCCAGTTCCTGCGCGAATTGGTAAAGAATTACCTGCATCTCGCGCATCAGGAGGATGGCCTTGCAGATGTGATACTGACGGATGAGAAGGTTACGATACGCGATCAGGAAGACGATAGTTTCAGCAAATATTACAATCCAGATATGAAAAGGAGCAAAAAGAAAAAGCCGCATGCTTACCAGATAAAAAAGATGCGCAAAGAATATGATGAGTTACGCGTAATCGAAGGCACGGCATCGGTAAAAGATGTGCTTGCGGTATCCCGGGAAAAGGGCGTGTCTATGACGGTACTGCTTACGGCAGTCTATCTGTGTGCGATCCACGAGGAGATGTCCAGGCTTCAGGAAAAGCGGCCGGTAATATTGATGGTGCCGGTGAATCTGAGAAAGGTATTTCCATCGGATTCCATGTTGAACTTCTTCGGATATATTGAGCCGTTACACAAATTTGGCGAAGGCCGTGACGAATTTTCAGAGATATTGGAAGAAGTAAAAGAATATTTTGATGAAAATCTAAAAAAAGAACAGATTGCCCGTGGTATGAATGAATTAATCGCCTTTGAGAAGAATAGGATTCTTAGATGGGCGCCTCTTGAACTTAAGAATCCCTGTATAAAAGTGGGAGCAAAAATGGCGGAAAAGGAAGTGACAGCAATCCTTTCTAATATGAGCGCGGTTAGGATGCCGGAGGAATATACGCCGTATATTGAGCGTTTCGGCGTCTTTACAAGCACGCCGAAGGTAGAATTGTGCGTCTGCTCGTTTCAGGACGTGCTTTCCTTTGGCTTTACGTCCCGATATGACAGTTCCAATATCCAGCGTAATTTTTACCGTATCTTGGAAGAACTGGGGATTCCCAGCAAGATTGAAAAGCCGGATTTCCCGGAAGAAGTGAGGCCGAATTATGAGGGAATGAAGTTTTTTAAGGTGTTCTCATTCTGCTGCATCGCGGCAGTTGTCATAGGAATAATGGGAAATGTCATATTTACGCCTGAAAGATACTGGGCAGCGTTTGTCGCGGCGGGGGCGCTTAGCATGTGGTTTGCCCTGGCTGTGGGATATCTGAAGCGGCATAACCTGCTTAAGAACGCCATGTGGCAGCTGCTTGTGGTGACGATTGGGTGCATCCTATGGGACTTGTGCACCGGATGGCATGGATGGTCGGTAAATTATGTGTTGCCGGGCGTCTGCATGATCATCCAGATCTCCATGATGATCATATCAAAGATTCAATCCCATTCGCCGCGGGAGTATATGATCTATTATGTCATGGCAGCGGGATATGGAATTCTTTTTCCGTTCATACTATTATTGACAAGGGTCATCACGTTTACTGCCCCGGCGGTGGTGTGCGTGGGATTAAGCTTCTTATTCCTGCTTGCGCTTATCCTGTTTAAGGGACGGGAGTTCAAGGAAGAGATGCATAAGAAGTTGCATGTATAAAAATGGCATGTATAAAAAAGTATGTAAAAAGGAGCATGATTCTATGGGAAAACGAGTATTCCTGATTGTACTGGATAGCGTTGGAGTAGGCGAAGCGCCGGATGCGGGCAAGTTTGACGATGCCGGATGCGATACATTTGGCACCTGTGTCCGAAGTGGCAAGCTGAATGTGCCGAACCTGGAAGCCTTAGGAATTTATCATATCCAGGGGACATCTTTTTACAATCCGGGGAAAGAGGTGGCCGGATGTTATGGCCGTATGCAGGAGAAGTCGGCAGGAAAGGATACGACGGTAGGGCACTGGGAGATCGCGGGCGTCGTGTCAGAAAAAGCAATGCCTACTTATCCCCATGGATTTCCGAATGAAATTATTGAGAAATTTGAAACGAGCACCGGAAGAGGAACGCTGTGCAATCTTCCATACTCCGGGACAGATGTGATACGGGATTATGGAAGGGAGCATGTCCGTACCGGAAAGCTGATCGTCTATACTTCCGCGGACAGCGTATTCCAGATTGCGGCCCATGAAGATGTAGTCCCTCTGGAAGAATTATATGAGGACTGTAGGAAGGCAAGAGCCATACTGAAAGGCGAGCACGGCGTAGGACGCGTGATCGCAAGGCCCTTTGTTGGAGAATATCCGGATTATGCAAGGACGGTGAACCGTCATGATTTTTCCCTGGAACCGCCAGGGCAGACGGTGCTGGATGCGCTTAGGGAGGCAGAATATGCGGTCATCGGCGTAGGAAAGATCTATGATATCTTTGCAGGGAAAGGGATAACCGAGACCTATCCCAATGAAGGGAATACCCGGAATATGGAACGTACCCTGGAATTGATGAACAGAGATTTCGAAGGGCTGTGCTTCGTGAATCTGGTCGACTTTGACATGATGTACGGGCACAGGAATGATATCGACGGGTATGCAGCGGCGCTCAACGAAGCGGATATCCAGATCGGGCGGCTGATGGAGAAGATGGGGCCTGAGGATCTGTTGATGATTACGGCTGACCATGGGTGCGACCCGGGCTTTAAAGGTACGGATCACAGCAGGGAATATACGCCCTGCCTGTGTTACGGCAGGAATCTAAAGAAAGGAATCGACCTTGGCACCAGAAGCAGTTTTGCCGATATCGCGCAGACGATCGCAGACGTATTCGGGGTGGCATACGGAGGTGACGGAGAAAGTTTTTACAAAAATATTCTTACATCAAAATAATTTACATGATATAATATAGCGTATAGAGGAATTATGTCGGTATAAAAAGAACTTCATAGATGTAGGTCCAGACAGGAGGGAATTATGTGTTTAAGATTGGTGATTATGTAACTCATTATAAAGAAGGGGTCTGTGAAGTAATTGATATCGGAAAACTGGACATGAGATGTTCGGACAGAAAGAAGGAATACTATACGCTGAGGCCATTATATGATGCCGGTGGAACATTGTATATGCCAGTTGCCAACGAAAGAAACCAGATACGGGGAGTGATTACTTACGAAGAAGCCCGGGCTTTGATAGAGGATATCCCGAATATTGAAGTGTTGTGGGTGACTGATGAGAAAAAGCGGGAAGCCTTGTATAAGGAAGCGGTATTTAAGAATCAGTGCAAGGAATGGATCGCGATTATCAAGACATCCTATCTGCGCAAGATGGACCGTCTTTCTTCCGGGAAAAAATCAATAAATGTAGACGATAAATATCTGAGCATTGCAGAGCAGTTCCTGTATGGGGAACTGGCTGTGGCTCTTGAAATACCCAGGGAAAAGATTCGCAAGTACGTCACGGAGCGGATGGGAACACTGGAGGCATAGAAGAAAAAGGCTTTCTACAGTTAGGCGGAGGCTCATAAGGAAATAAATGAAATTTCCCGGTAGAACCGGCGTGGTGGAAATCACGCCGGTTTTTCCGTGCTTGCAGGCAGTTTTGGTTTTTGAAGCGGAATCCGAATCTTGCCTACATAAGTAAAATAAATCTTAATCGTCATATGCTTTCTTCCGTTTCTTCTGTGATTTCCCGTTCCAGTGCTTCGGGAAACTGCCGGATTTCTGCCTGTTCCGTCTCATATTGTGCTGATAACTTTTGAAAACGGATTTCCGCTTCTGCGTCAGTTCTGCTTTCCGGCTGGCTTCATCCTGCAGTAACATTTCCTGTGTAAAATCATCCTTAAACAATCGAACATAGGTCAGAGTCCGCTGTTTTCTACAATAGACATGTCATGTAGTCGCTTTGCAGGTCGTCGTACTGCAAGGAAAGACGCAAATAAAACAATAGCAATTATCGATCCAAGAGGAACAAAAGGAACACTCCATGCAGTTCCCCATATATTTGTAATTAAGCTCACAAATATAACCCAATGCATAGGTACTCCTATGATACAGCCTAAAAGAATACCTCTGATTGCATACGTTCCGGCTTCTGCATAAATCATTTTTGAAAGCTGTCGGTTACTCATACCGATTGCCCGCATTGCTCCGTACTCTTTCATTTTAGCAGCAACTCCCATGCTGATTGTATTCATAATGTGGAAAATAGTAATGGCAACAATAATTGAGAGGAAACCATAAACAAGTACAGAAAACGCACGATACAAATTTCTTTGCTGCTGCACTTGAGCAAGTTTGTCAGCAAATATAACTTCACTGTCAGAAAAAATATTTTCAATGTCTTTTACATCTTCTGCGGAAGCGTTGTTATGAAATTGAACATCAATAATCGTATAATTGTTTTGTCCCGTTAATGCTGAAAAGGTCTTTTCTGAACAGAAAATAGTTTCTGTTCCGTCTATACGGGCTAATGGGCTATTTGCTAAAATCCCGGCAACAGTAACGGTATGCTCCTTGTTGTCGATAGAAAGAGTAATGTTATCGCCAACTTGAATATCTGTATTTTCGGTTTGCACAAATAGCACTTGATTTTCCCGCTGCATAACGGCATCTATGGAACCGTCAACCAAAGTCTCGGCAGCCCATTCAAATTGATTTTCTTCATAGGAAATCACATTTGTGTTATAACTCGCTGCATTACTTATTGCCGGAATATCATAAGCAAACATACGCCCGTATGCCCGTTTAACGGTTTTGTTTTGAACGACTTCCTCTAACAGGGCTTTATTAAGGGAACAGGTATTTGCTTCACTTGCTATGGATAAATCCGGCGTCCACACCGGCGGGGTAAAGGCATTTTTCATAAAGCCCACAAGGGTACTGAATGTCAGAAACAATGTAATACATACAGCAAATGCTCCTGTCATCAGAATATAATTCTTTTTTCTTGCTTTTGCATGATGAACACCCAATGCTGTTTCAATCCTAATTTTTTTTGTGTTTGCCGCCTTTCGGAAAGAAACAGTATGTCCTGTATTTCCAGATACAGCCGTAAGCGGAGATACTCTTGCGGCTCTTTTTGCAGGAGATCGCGCTGCCAATAAAACCGTAACTAACCCTAATATAGTGCTAACGACTATACTAATCCAACTAATTCCAAAATGGGGCATATAAGAAAACCAATTGGGACTAATCATTCGCATTACAGCAGATAAAATCCAAATAACAAAAACAGATGATACAAGTCCTAAGGGGATTGCCGCTTTGCACCAATAAATACCCTCATATCGGACAAAGCGCATGATTTGTTTTTTTGTCGCACCCAAGCAGCGAAGCATACCGAAAAATTTTGTTCGCTGTGAGATATTGCTGTTCAGACTGCTTGAAATCATTAAAATACAGGTCAGCATAACAATAAAGGAAAGCATAAGAGCAACTTGATAAATTTGATTTACACTTGTTTTTCCCGCAATTTGCCCCTGTATGCTCAATAAAGATAAGTTCTCTGTTATTTGCTCGTCAGATATATTATTTTGTACTTTTATATCCTTAATGGCGTTTGGTATATTGCTAAGTCGCGAAAACTGAATCATGTAATTTTCTGTAACGTAGCTATCTGAAAAAGCAGTAAGGCTTGAAAGTCCCTCTACGGTTATTGCAGCAATTTGTTCCGTTCCAGACATCATCCTTGCTGCCTGCTCATCATCTAAAAAACCGACAACCAAGAAACTCATGCTTTTTCCATTCGGGCATAACAAATTGATTGTTTCATTTAATGAAAGAGAAGCGCTTTTTTTAAGTGAAGAAGAAACTGCAATCTCATTTTCCTTATTTGGATATTTGCCCTCTGCAACCTTATTCAAAAAGATATTCTCAAACACACTTTCATCCTGTGCGCTGATAGAAATATTCTTTCCATTTATGGAATACCCTGTGTCAGCAGAAATAGTGTTATGCCAGCCGGAAACTTCTACTTCTGGACGGGCAGAAATAAAAGCTGCTGTTTTTGTATCAGTTGAAGCAATCTGATAATGCCAGTTTCCGCTTGTCTGCATTTCCTTTTGAGTAATCCCTTGTAAGTACATATCAGCAAGACCAAACATAACCGCAACTAAAAATACCGCAAGCGTAATACAGATACGGGTCATTTTACTATGCTTGTGATGAACTTTTGCAGATATGGGAACAAGTTTAAGATAATTTTTCATTCGTTGTGCCTCCCAAATCTGTAAGCACACCGTCACTTACGCGAAATACTCTGTCAACAGAAGCCGTTAAGTTATGATTGTGTGTAATCATTAAAATTGTTTGTTGGAAGCGTCTGGAAGCATTGATAAGCATATCCATAACATCTTGGCTATTTTTGCTGTCAAGGTTTCCTGTGGGTTCATCAGCTAAAATCAGTTTTGGTTTTGTAATCAAAGCTCTGCCAATGGCTACTCTTTGCTGCTGTCCGCCGGATAACTGACTCGGCAAATGGTGGCGGCGTTCTGTAAGACCAAGTAAATCCAAAATTTCCTCAACTTCTGCGGGGTCGGGTTTACGATAATCTAACAATAAAGGGAAGATAATATTTTGTTCTACATTGAGTTCTGGAACGAGTTGAAATGATTGAAATATAAAGCCTATATTTCTACGTCTAAAAATGGTTCTTTTTTCCTCTTTCATAGAAAACAGGTTTTGTCCGTCAATCGAGATAGAGCCAGATGTTGGTGTGTCCAAAGCGCCTATACAGTTCAATAAGGTGCTTTTTCCAGAACCGGATTCTCCAACTACAGCGGCAAATTCGCCTTTTGCAAGGGAAAAGGAAACGTCCTTTAAGGCGTCTACCTTTGCTTCTCCCTTGCCGTAAGTTTTACATAAATTTTCTACTCTTAAAATTTCCATAGTGCCTATAACCTCCTTTTTCCCTATGATAGCAAGGTCAACTTACAACCCGGTGAATTTAACCTTACGGTTTTGTAAGAAAGGAAAGCGTAAATGTAGTCCCCTCATGGAGAGTGCTTTGTACAGAAACCAGTCCGTCCTGTCCCTCTACAATAGACTTTGCAAGCGGTAAACCTAAACCAATTCCCTGTGTGTCCAAAGAATGTTTGCTGCGGTAAAAACGCTTAAAAATGTGGTGTATATCTTCTGGGGCAATACCACTTCCATTATCAGAAATGCAAAGCCGCAGCATATTAGGTGTATTTTCCCATGAGATACGGATAATCCCACCCGCCATAGTGTGATCCAAAGCATTTTTAACAAGATTTCCAACAGCTTCACTTGTCCAATCCATATCACACCAAATGGATTGTTCCAAATTTCCCTCTATTACAATTTGTTTATCTTCATTTTGGGCTCTTGTTGTAAGCTCGTTGAGGGCAGTTTTAATAACTTCGCTCACACGACATAGCTTTTTCTCAAAAGAGATATTTCCCGTATCTAATCGTGTGATTTTTAGCATGGATTGAATGAGCTGTTCTATACGCTTTAATGCTGTATCAATTTTCTTTGAAAATTCTTTTACCGTTTCTGCATTATCCGGTTCGGATTCAATAATTTCCTGATACATAGTAAGGGCAGCTAAAGGGGTTTTTAGTTGATGTGAAATGTCGGAAATTGTATTTTTCAAAAATTCCTTTGTTTTGCATTCTGCTTCTGTTTTTGATTGCAGCATGGTCGCAAGTTGTTCAACAGAAGAAAATAGCCGATAGATTTCTCCCTCACTATTTTGTGATAAATGGTTGAAATAATCTCCGTTAATATAACAGCTCACAATATTTTGAGCCTGCAAATAAAGTCTGTTTCTTACCCAAAGAAAAAACAAGGTGCCCGCGCACAAAAGAAAAATCAATACCATAGTACCAGTTAACAAGATACGAAAGGTATGGGATTGAAACTGCGAAAGAAACGGAAGCAAACTACTAAGTGTATTAGCACTAATTCCAATTTTACTTAGTAACTCAATTCCGTCTTTATCGGTGGTTGTATTTGAAATAGCAGTTGCAATTATTTCTTCGGAAACCCCTTGTTCCAAGAGGGAAGATACAACAGCCGTATCGTGTTCTAAATACATTGACTTTGTTACCGATACTTGACTTTGACAGAAGCATATTACTACACCTATCATCAAAGCGGAATAGACAATAATAAACAGTAAATAACCTTTTAAATGCTTGTCACGGAAAATAGTCATACCTCCACCTCTTTCCATTGATAACCAAATCCTCTTACGGTTATTAAATGCTGCGGGTGGGAAGCGTCAGCTTCAACTTTTTCGCGGAGCCGACGTATATAGACCGACAATGTATTATCATCAACAAAATTTCCGGCGTCGTCCCATAAATCGTTTAGAATAATTTCTCTGGAAACAATTCTATTTGCGTTTCTTACTAATAAGCAGAGCAGGCGGTATTCAGCACTTGTCAAGTCTAAAACTTTTCCATTCAAGAGTACACGACTTCCCAACAAGTCAATCAAAATATCCCCACATTCCAATATATTTGTTTTATCCTGTGCTGATATTCCTGCCCGGCGCAGCAAGGCACGGATGCGGGAACATAATTCCCCCAGTTTAAAAGGTTTGGTAACGTAATCATCCCCGCCGCAATCCAATCCCCGAATTACATTTACTTCTTCATCAGAAGCAGTAAGAAATATAATCGGTATCTGTGTATTCTGCTTCCGCACTCTTTCGCAAATTTCAAAACCAGTTCCATCCGGCAATGTAACATCAAGAATGAGCAAATCGTATTTTTCAATTTGAGTTAAATGTTGCTTTGCTTCTTCAACAGTACGGACAACATCTATGTCAAAACCATTCTTTTTCAGGGAGTAGTTTAATCCGTCAATTAGACTTATATCATCTTCCAATAGTAGCAATTTATTCATGTTTTAGTTCCTTTCCTCGTTTTGTCCTGCCGTCAATCGGCTTTTTCACACCCTTTGGTATGAGCCAAACCCGGCTAAGATGTATCACACCGTCAATTCTATTGTCAGCACAAAGCTTCTGAATCCGCCGTTCGGACAGTTCCCATTTCTTTGACGCTTCTTGTACGGTCATATATTCAAACATAATAAACCTCCCATAAAATATTCACTATATATTATAGGCGTTTGACCGAATGATATCAATGCGTTACTTGTGAATATTCCTTTATCTGAGATCGCCACCTGCGGTGATGGCTGCGCGTTCTGCGAACACTGAAAAAGTAAAGTCCTTAACATAAAAAACTCTAATAGTATTCAGAAGCCGAGAAGACTGAATATAGAAAGTGAAATGATGGAGTAACAGGAAATATAAAAATAATTGAAAAATATATTGACAAATAGGAGTAAATATGCTAATATTATAAACAAATAATAGACGAGACAAAAACAAATAGTTCTATAGTTAATTCGTTTGGAGTCAGTTTATTATTTCAAAGATTTGAAGAGCATTGTATCATTTATAAAAGATTTTGAAAAGATATTTTATCAGAGGATAAATCATAGTTTCAAAATAAAATGTTTATAAGTGTGAAGATGCAGATTCAAATTATAGTTTATGAAAGGGAGGTACAGACCACCAAAGAATTAAACTATGAGTGCTGATTCAGATTAGCGGACTTGAGGAAGGCGGATATCGGAAAGCAGAGTACCGTGAGATGGAGATTAAAAGATCGAAACAGTAACGGGAAGGTCATATGCCGGAGGGTAGGATGCCAGAAGAGAAGGTTAAGAAAGATCAGTAAAAAATTACCACACCCTGTATACAGGAGAAAGAGGTAAGAATGATTGAAGAATCAAAGTAAAGATGGGTATCAATGTAAGATTAGTTGATACCCATCTTTACTGTTGTATTTTAGAAGGCGATCCGAATAATAGAGAAAGGAAATGTATGAGTATTCAAAGGCAATATCATATAAACACTACTATGCAGATTGATATATAGGCAGTCATGAAACTCCCTGCTTTTGCGGAAAGCAGTCAGAGGCAGAGAGGAATATGCAGAGAATCTCGGGAAAGAGCAAGGGCAACTTCCGCCATCGCTTCGGGAAACTGCGATGGGCGGCCTTGCAGTCACAAGGACGGCAAGAAGATGAGCAGATGTCTGACAGAAAAAACTTCAGGCCGAAGCATAGCATGCTCAGCCTGAAGGAGAAGCAGGTAGATGGGCTGCCTTATTATTTTGCAGCCTTATCAGCAAAATCTGTTGTCACAAGGTCTTTATACGGCGCGCGTTTATCCAGTTCGCCGGCGTCTTCCAGGATATCCTGCAGAAGGTTGAAACTGTCTTCTTCAAATACCAGATTGTCTTTCCAGGTATCCTGATCGTAGTAACGTTCCACAATCATAGTAATCGTGTCCAGATCGGTCTCTTTGAACTGAGGGGCTATAATGCCGGCAATATCTTCCGGCGTGTGGGACTGGACATAATCCATGCCTTTCTGCAGCGCATTGGTAAATCCCTGGATGACTTTGGGGTTCTTGTCAATATAACTCTGCTTTGCGGAGAATGCAGTGTATGGCACATAACCGCTGTCTGTTCCGAGAGAGGCAACAACATAGCCTTTGCCTTCTTTTTCAAGGTTGGTGGCGCCTGGCTCGAATTCAACTGAATTATATAGTTTACTACACCATCAGAGTAAAAATTTAAACCCGCAGATCTTGTGGGTATCCTTATCTATGTATATCTCCTCAATAATACTCTTCCAGAATGTCTTCTTATGGGAATAATCCAGTCTTTCATAGACGTCGCGCCAGTTTCCATTAAGTTTCGTTTCGATAGGGCGGTAGGATTCAACAGTAATAATCTTTGAGTCCTGACGCTCCTTCTCCAACGTCTTTTCCAGTTTCTCGTATTGCTCATCATAGTATTCCATGGTTATGCGGCCCTTCTGGAATAGGATATTCAGGCGGTCTAATTCGGCCTTGATCCTGTAGGTGCTGTCCTTCTTCTTGGCGGCCTTCTGCTGCAGGCTCTTGACTTCATATATGCAATGCTGTAGTTCCGGATATACATGAGCAAGCATATATTCTTCCACGACGGACTCTGAAATGCAAGGCCCGGTATGCTTCGTAAGTTTCTTCTCGCATCTGTAGCGCTTATGCTCTGTACGCGATCCGTCTTTACAGGTATGACGCTTCGTATATCCGGTCATAGTAGCCCCGCAATGAGGGCATTTCACGAGCTGGCTGAACAAATACGGCACCTTGGTGCCAGGATAGGTCTTGGACTGGCATATCCTGAGTATCTTCTCGTGCTGCTCGGGAGTGATGTACGGCTCGCAATATCCAGGCCTACCATACCTCATTCCGGCATACACTTCGCTTGTCAGCATGCGGTCCACCTGGTACTTGGAAGGTGACCGATCTCCATATTTTTCCAGCGAATAAAAAATCGTGGCGCGCTTAGAGTAGCAGGTAAAGTAATACCGGAAGATATCATCGGTTATGCTTTTGGTAGCCTCGTCTTTTGCCAGATGCTTATCTACATTCTTATACCCAAATGGAATTGGTCCATTAAGGTGCTCCTGGTTTCGCTTCTTGTGCTCGAAGACTACCTTGATTCTTTCGGATGTCCGATCGGACTCGTTCTGTGCCACGGCCAGCATGATGTTGATCTTCAACTGGCCATCAGCGGTTGAAGTATCATAGTCTTCTAAGATGGTTTTCCAGTTGCAGTTATGTTCTTCCAATATGGCCTGCGTATTGTGGTAGTCCTTCACATTGCGGAACCACCTGTCAAGTTTCGTTACAAGAACAATATCTATCTTATTGGCCTTGATATCATCTAGGAGCCGCATGAAGTCTTTCCGATTCTGGAGTTTCTTTCTGGCCGTCAGCCCCTCATCAATGTAGTAATCGACGATCTCATATCCATGGCTTTTCGCATACTCGGTCAAGAGTTCCTTTTGCGTATCAAGAGACAGTCCCTGCTGAACCTGGATGTCTGTAGATACGCGGTCATAGATTGCGCATCGAATTATTTTTCCCATCATATCACTTCCTTGATTATAAATTCTATTAAAAAAGGTTTAAAAAATACGCCCACTTGCGGGACGCATCCAGAAATGATATAATGCTCTTGCGAAGGAGATTCTATCATCCGGCACGTCCGGCAGGTAGTATCTGTGAAACCGTCTCAGAAATGGGGCGGTTTTATTTATTATTATTCTTCTTCCTCATCTTCCTCTGGCATATAACTAATTGAGTAGTTTTCGTCACTTGATAAGGATTGCCTGAATTCTTCTGCCAACATGGTTTTATTAAATTCAGCAGTTGGTTCTATATCAGTTACTAATTTTTCGAGTTCGTCAATTGTGGTGTAGAAAAACTCCTTTCTCATATTAACTTTATTTACGCGATTATTATTTAAAATTTGATGAAGTTTGCTTTCAAGCCCTACAGCATCATCAGAAAAGATAAAACTATGTACATCAAATTTGAATGGAACGGAAGCATCTCCTAATTCGTTAACTCGATCCTGGGGATTAAGGCGTCGAGTCATCCCTATCTTGAACACATTATCTCCAAATGAACCAAGGTTGCTGATTATATATACATTTCCGGCTTTTCCATTAGCAAGGTTGGATATTTCTTCTTTTTTTACTACAACATCCGCAAGTTGAGACTGTAATTCAAGGATGCGGTCATTAAGTTTTGCTAGTTCAATATCATTTGCTGATGACAGTTGCTCTTTAAGTTTTTCAATTTCGCTTTGATATTTCGATTCTTCTTGTTCTACTTTCTTACGCTCTGCCTCTAACGCCTTTCGCTCTTCTGCCTCTTGCCTCATTTGCTCGCGTAGAGCCAATTGTTCTTGTCTAGCCTGCTCTTTCTTTACATAATAATTATATTCGATTTTTACAGCATTGATAAACAGGTACTCTATTTCACCTATAAATTTCGTGAGTGTTCCAGCAATGCTTTGATTTCCATCGCCGGCTATTTTAAGATATTTCTTAGTTACGGATTTCACATCTTCTATAGAATTATCTAATTTCTCGTATTTTAAATTATAGAGAATATTTTGCAACTCTGCCCTTAATGCAATTACCATTAACTGGTAAATGGCTTGGTTGGCTTTCGTAGTATATCTGGATGAATATTTTTTTAGAATAGAGTCTATTTGCTTGTCGTTTTCCCTATATGCCTTTCTTAAGTCCTTAACGTCCATGCAATGCAATTTTAAGATTACGGAAGGGCTGATCTCTTCGAGATCAGTCAATTCGTTGTCCGGGAAACGTAATATGCTTTGTTGCGGCTCATAATTTAAATATTTATCAAAAGTATAGTTAATAGCCTTTACGAGTTCTTTCGAGCGGCTAAGTTTATTTGTCTGCGTCTTAACCTTTTTATTTAGTGACGCTTCTTCTAAACGAAGAGTATTCAAAGTATTTAAAACTTCTTTACATTTTTCATCCCGATCTGAAATCATTCTGTCCAAATCATTTATTTTTTTCTGCAGATCTGCCTCAGCAATTCTCTGCTTTTCAGAATACTCATATTTGAGTCGGATCTGTTTTTCATGGGCCTCCTTGTCTAATGCATCAGTCATTTCTTTGACTTTAAAATAATCAAATCCGCCCAATTCATCTAGCATTTTTTTCATACTATCCGTAGAATCCTGCAAGTTTTGATTATTTTGAATCAAATTCTGATTTTCCTGTTGTAATCGCGCGATTTCGGCTTTGAACTCGTTAATTCTAAAAATATCCCCTAATCCCATTTGTTTTTCCTTTCTTTAAAAAAATATATACCATAAATTACCAGTTATATCTAGATATCTATATTGTAGAATTAGTGTATGAAGATACTGCTGGACGAAATAATGTATAAGAAAAATCTAACTGTAAACCAGGTATCTCAGATGACCGGCATTCCACATACGACCATAGTGGACATTAAGAACGGTCATTCTAGCCCTCGAATGGATACCATGGAAAAAATAGCCAAAGGCCTTCATATCCATATCACAGACCTTTTTGATTCAGAATATAAATAAAGTGGTCGAGATCTCGACTGATTCCAAGCACTTCCAATAGATATACCCCAATTATGTGTTTATATAAGTAGGAGAGTGGAAAAGTTATCCACATACTTATCAACAAAAAAGTACAAACAAATGTTCGAAACCTTATTGAACATCCTCAGTCCCCGTGCTAATATATTTTCAAGGGTAGAACAAATGTTTGTGGTGCGGAGGTATTACATATGGAAAGCGATGAGTACAGAAAGCAAATTATTCAAATGGTTGGCCAAATTACAGATGACGTCATTCTGAGGCGTATTTATTTTATACTGGTTGTTATTGCGGGAACTGATTTTTAAATCGGTTCCTTTTTTAATCGATGCCTAAGCACGCTTTCATGAATTCCTCTATGTGCTGTAGTTTTTCAGGGGAAGCCTCTGCTATTGCATTAAGCATGTTGCGGGCAATCTGGTTTTCTGTGACGCTTAACTTTCCTAAATTAAGGGAGAATCTGTCATCTTCATTTACTTTAGTGAACATATTCTCGTCTCCACCTTCTCCGGTACGGAGCCAGACTTCATTTATGCCAAATTCTGAGCAGATTCTATTAATATGTATATCTTTGGGTTTTCGATCACCTGTTTCAAACATCGCAAGAGTAGATGCACCTATATCTATTTTTTTTGCGAATTCCCTCTGGCTTAATCCTAATTGCTTTCTTATTTTTTGGATTCGTTCGTTCATTATGAAACCTCCTTCTTGAAATTACTATATCATAAAAATGTTCACAATGCAAGCATGAAGTATTGACATGGTGCTTACATTGTGTTAATATATGCTTACAAAGCAAACTGAAAGTGAGGTGGAAATAATGAAAAAGGATATTGTTAAGGACATCAGACTTACTGATGATACGGTGGAGAATATCAAGATTATGGCCCCATACCTTGATGAAACATCGCAGAACCGCGTGTTTGGCATGATGCTTGAGGCGGTTAAGAATTTGGAATCTGATGCTGAAAAGAAGGCTGGATAGGGAGGGATGGGTGAAGCGTAAAGATATGACATCCGAAGAGGACAGAGCGTAATTACAAAGTTGCTGACAGGTGCGCAAATGTAGCAATAATAATTGGCGTACTGACAGTACTGATTAATATTACAGCGAACTTAGATAAGATATTATCATTCGGATATTATGTACTATCTTGTCTACATTGATTAAAAGCGTTGCTACAAAAGCTGAAATGGATATGATGATAGAAATATTAGCACGGAATTTGGCTGCTATAGACTTTTTCTCAGCCGATTTTGCAATTTCCAATGCTCTTGCCTGCGCAATGGAATCCATTAGGGAGAATCCCTTAAAAGTAACAAAGGATGTTCCTGTTTTTTGAACATGAGGAATACCATCTGCTGTTCTTCCAACAGCAGAGTAACCGCCGATTAGTTCATCTTTTACGCATTGATAAAATATTTCGTTGTACTCTTCAGGAGTGCATTCGGGGAATTCACTATAAGACAAATTTTGTTCGGATATTACATAGTTTAGTATTTTAACAACAACGTCTTCATATTCGGTTTTACTTTTTATCACTTAAGATGCCTCCTTGTTCACAGGCTCCTTTTAGTAAAAATACTAAATTTCTATACTTATAATAATTCTAAAAAAATTAAGAGTCAAGCGATATTACAGATAATGGAAAGCGAGGTGATATGAGGCTCCTTCTTATGTACTTGGAATTACAATTCCTGTACATAAATTATAAAAGATGGATGATTGAAAAGCAACAGTTTGATGATAGGAGTTATAGAAAGAAAGCAGGGCAGGTAGGGAAGGAGATGATGTAAGTGTTAACGGTGCTATTTGCAATTACGACAATTATATGTGCTTTGGGATGGCTTAAGAGGTATGTGTCGTGTGGAGCAATTATTTACTACATTCAAAAAAAGCAGTACATGCTTCCAAGTGATTCTGAACTGAAAGAATGTACTGACTTTGTAGTAAAAAATATGCTGAAAGATATTTTTAAGTAATTCCAAGTTCGCTTTTTATTATAAGTGTGAGAATGCCAGAGGCGACCTGTGAAATTGTTGATACAGAGTTTGAACCGACTTTTGATAATACGCCCTTGGTCTTAGACCAAACATTATCAGAGCGGATATCTGCTAGAAATTGATGTCCGGTATAAGTAATATCTCTTATTTTCAATATTAGTGTTCCGTGATTTGTTTCACGCTTAAGAACTTCAATAAAGCCGGCTTCATATAATTTTAGACATGAGTAGCGAAGGTCATCTTCATTATAAGAAGTAAGTTCATTGGATAGTTTGGAAAATGATAATGATTCGTCATACGGGATGTCTTCCATTACGAGAAGGATATCTCTCATACAGTCAGGGTTAAGTTTCATAATTGTATCTCCTTTCTATGTACTTGGCTGCTGCAATAGCCTGTAATTACAGTATAGGAGGTCTGAAAAAAATTATCAAGAAGAGATAGAGGGTTTAAATCATGCCAGATTATCGCAACAAGTACAAACCGTAAGGCATATACATATAGTGGAAAGAAGGGAGGGATCGTATGGCAGCGGATGCATCAGAAGCAAAGGACGCTGACATTGGGAAACAGGTCATGGATCTGCTGATCTTCCTGCTGGAGGATCAGACGGGAACGCCATACGAATATCGTCGGATTGATGATGAGGATAAAACCGCTTAGGCGGTAGAAGGGAGGACAAGCCTATGAGCGAAGAGGGGTACCGCAGGAAACTGATCCTGCATAAACGAAGAAAGCGGGACAGGCTTATAAAAATAGCGCTAGGAATACTGGCCGCGATGTTAGCAGGCCTAGGCGCAATTATAGTAGTGCTGATCTACTGCCGGATGGTGGGGCCGTTATTTTGAAGAAGGAGGAAATTAGGATGAAGCATTATAGGATATGCATACAGGCAGAGAGGCATGAGTTTGACTATCTCTGCAGCACGATCAGCGATGCATACGGCGCGGTCGAGGACGCGTCGATCGCATTTAATCTTAACCTCGACATGGATAGCATCATGCGCGTGCTGGTCGATATGGATCGAAGGAACCTTATTGAGACGGATCGGTATCACATCCGAATCCGCGTGGAAGATGGAGAAGTGTAGAAGGGAGGTGAGGAAGTTGACGAAGGAAAGATGGATGGACATCGGGCTTGGTATGGAGCCGCACCTGAAAGGGATCGCAAGGATCGCTTCGCTGGCTGGCATGGATATAGTAAGCATTGCGGCCACGGATGGCGGACATATATGGGCAACCCACATCGATGACGATGACGGAAGACATTATACCATTGACATCAGGCCAAACGGGATAACGGAACTGTCGATAGACAGAAAAGTGTTCTATACAAAAAATTAGAGCGCCTTCATAGGCCGGCAAGCCTCGGGCGCTCAAGAAATTTAACCAATTAAATTATAACAGATACGGAGGAAAATGCAAATGAATCTTTACGAACTAACAGAACAATACGATGAGGTAATGAGCCTGCTCTATGATAACGAGACGGACGAGCAGACGATTCTGGACACGCTGGAATCCATTGACGGCGAGATCGAGGACAAGGCTGACAATTACGCAAAGATCATCAAAAACATGCTGGGCGAGGCGGAAGCGGTCAAGAGGGAGAAGGACAGGCTGCAGGCAAGACAGCAGGCGCTGGAGAATCGTGCGAAGTGGCTGAAGGATACCCTGCAGGCGAACCTGGAATTTATCGGAAAGACCAAGTTTAAAACAGCACTGTTCAGTTTTTCCATATCCCAGAATGGAGGAAAGCAGCCGCTTGCCATTACGGAGAACATCGAAGAGATCCCAGGAAAGTACCTGATAGCACAGAAGCCCGTGCCAAACAAGGATGCGATCCGCGAACTGCTGCAGAGCAGGGAAGTCGAGTGGGCCAAACTCGAGCCGTATGGCACGCATCTTAATATCAGGTGATGGCCATGGAAGAAAAGAATATGGATGGGATCCCTCCATACCGCATGAACCAGATCGTGAAGACGGCCAGCGTGA
>ENA-OPTX01000384-OPTX01000384.1-human-gut-metagenome-genome-assembly--contig:-NODE-384-length-27875-cov-5.360640_pt1 | contig 27875 bp, 24 predicted proteins | sample MGYA00241465_ERZ501922 | MGnify/ENA primary metagenome ERZ501922 (study PRJEB25962, sample SAMEA2042399) | human gut metagenome | biome: human gut; feature: human-associated habitat; material: faeces...
TTGGCGGGCTTAGTGACCTGCGCCGTCCAGTTCTATTTGGGTAAACGGATCGGAACCCGCTACTCCGACCGCATCAGTGCCGGGCAGGCCCTTGGGCAGAAAAACACTGTACTTGCCATCTGGATGGCTTATACCTATCTGGACCCGCTTTCATCGGTCGGCCCCGGATCATACGTCCTGTGGCAAAATCTTTTTAACAGTTATCAGTTGTGGAAGAAGAGAAAAAATGATCCCATTTAGAGCTTTTTTCAGCCGCAAGTCGGGAACAGTAGAAGTTCGTAGTCTGCGACATCCAGCCAACGGTCGAACTTCAAGCCGACCTTCGTGAAGTGGGAAACCTGTTTGAACCCCAGTCTTTCATGTAAGATATTACTGGCTTCGTTCCCTTCCGTGATGCAGGCGATCAAGGCTCGGTAGCCATTTTCGCGACATGCTTCAATCAATCTTTGCATCAGGAGCATCCCGATGCCCTTTCCGGTATGTCCGGGAGACAGGTAGACAGTTGTTTCCAGCGTATAGCGGTAAGCTGAACGCTCTTTCCACGTATGGGCATAACAATAGCCGGTGATTTCTTTGTCTTCTTCGTAGACGAAATAAGGAAAGCGGGAAGATATTTCTGCAATTCGGGCACGCATTTCTTCTTCCTGCACCGGCTCCGTATCGAATGTAGCCACGCTGTGCAACACATATTCGTTGTAAATATTTGTGATCGCCTTTGCGTCCTGGAGCTCCACTTGTCTGATCATATCCCTTTTATCTTGTATTCTTGCCGCAAAAATAATGTATTAGAAGGAAAATAATCTGTATTTTTGTAGAATAATTGATATTGATATGAGATTAAGCAACGAGTGGTTTACCGCTCTTTCAGAGAATGAATCCGGACAACTGGTCACCGTTTCCGGTCGTGATGAATTAACTGAATTTATTCAGTCGGGCAAGTTCAAGGAACGGGTGGAAATCACCTGGAAATATGAAGGTGACGATAAAGGAATGCCTTCCGAAGCGCTTGCCGAAAAGATGGAGGAGGTACAGGAAGTTTTGCGTAAGGCGATGGAAAAAGATAAGCTGTCGATCCTGACCGGCGTTTATACCGGCGGCGGGCCTCGTATGCTTCCTCAGCAGCTTCATCATATACTTCATCGCCTGTCATTCCCTGGTTTGCCTCGATAACAGCGTCTGCCATCTTAGATACGATTAATTTTACAGCACGGATCGCATCATCATTTCCTGGAATTACATAGTCAAGTTCTTCTGGATCACAGTTCGTGTCTGCAATTCCGATAAGCGGGATTCCAAGGGTATGTGCTTCCTGTACGCAGATTCTTTCTTTCTTAGGATCAACTACGAAGATTGCATCCGGAAGTTTCTTCATTTCCTTGATGCCGCCTAAGTTCTTCTCAAGCTTCTCCCATTCTTTCTTTAACTGGATAACTTCTTTCTTTGGCAGTACGTCGAATGTCCCGTCTTCAGACATTCTTTCAATCTCTTTCAGACGTGCGATTCTGCTCTTGATCGTCTTGAAGTTTGTAAGCATTCCTCCAAGCCATCTCTCATTTACATAATACATTCCACAACGCTCAGATTCTACCTTGATCGCATCCTGTGCCTGCTTCTTAGTTCCAACAAACAGGATTGTTCCGCCATCTGCAGCGATATCAGATACTGCCTGATATGCCTCGTCTACCTTTCCTACAGACTTCTGCAGGTCGATGATGTAGATGCCGTTTCTCTCGGTGTAGATGTATGGAGCCATCTTAGGGTTCCATCTTCTTGTCTGATGTCCAAAGTGAACACCTGCTTCTAAAAGTTGCTTCATTGAAATAACGCTCATGTTTCTTTCCTCCATTTGGTTTTTTGCTTCCGCATATGTGTAAATCCTTGAAACCGGCTTGTCGCCAAGCTTTGGCACCATCTCGGATAAACAAATGCGTGATTTTTTGCGACTGCAATATAATAGCACAAAAAGCCCGCAAATGCAAGGCTTTTTATACAATCCATATTCATAATCCATGTCCGATATTACCAGTATCTGCGCACTCCCAGAACTGTCCTGTAGTTCCAAGGAAAACTAATCTTAATACCTCCCGCGGGGTATGGCTTGCTGTTAGAAGCATGCACGATCTTGCCGCCTCCGATGTAGATTGCCACATGATTGCTGTAGACGACTACATCGCCGGGCATGATATCTGAATAAGCCACTGCCTTTCCGCCGCTTAACTGTCCCCAGGAGTCTCTTGGCGTGGATATGCCGAACTGCCGGTGGATAGCCTGTACGAAAGCAGAGCAGTCAATTCCGTTGGTCAGGCTTGTCCCTCCATATTCATAAGGATTCCCCACATATTCGCATCCCCGGTTCGCGATCTGCTGGCCCAGGGAAGCATTGCCTGGCTTTGTAGCCGGCGGCGCGCTATTATTTGATGAGCCCCCGCCCTGAGAGTTGGATTGATTTCCGGAGTTTCCATTGTTAGCCACATTATTATTGGTATTGTTGCCAGGCTTTTGCGTGGAATTATTGGTCGATGATGAAGGTTTTCCTCCCCCGCCATTTCCGGTCTGCGCCGAAGCGACTACATTCTGCGTGGCTTCCGTCAATTGATCAAGCTGGGCCGCAGCCTGCGCCTTCGCGTCTGCAAGCCGGGAGTCGAAATCAGCAATACGGCTTCTCATATCCGCCAGAGTATTTTCAAGATTCGTCTGCTGCTGGCTTAAGTCCGCGGCCATCACTTCCATATCTGCCTGTCCTGCTTCCAGTTCCGTCTTAAGCGCTTCTACCTTCTCCTTGGTTTCCACATATTCTTTTAATTTCTTTCTGTCATAACTATGTACGTTCTGGACGTATTCCGTCTTGCTCACCAGTTCCGCATAGGACTTGGCGGTAACCAGCGCTTCAAAAGCAGAAGTATCGCCCTGCTCGTAGATGTACTTTATGCGAAGCTTCATATCTTCATACTGTTTCTGCTCCTTCGCCTGAGCCTCTTCCAGATCCGACTGCGCCTGGGTAATCTTCTGCTCCTGGTCAGCCATATCTTTTTGCAGGGCATCATAACTTACCAGAAGGCCCACCAGCTGGCTGTTTATATCTGCCGCCTGCCCCTCCAGTTCTTCCTTTTGCGTCTCCAGAGACTGGGCATCCTCCTGTGGCGTAGCCAAAACAGGCGTTACAATTAAAGAACTCATCACAAAAACTGTGATGAGTGTCTGTACAAATCTTTTTTTCATATTCTCACCCATCCTTATCAATTATTCATCTTATCAGTTTATAATACAACCGATTGGATCATATGCTCCCCTGCATACCTTAAGGTCAGAATACTACATTTTCCAGTTATTTTCAATATAATTCAACAATTTCCAGATACTTCCTTACCAGTATCTTGCATAGCCTTGCGCTCTCACCGGGCTTATCATGATATTGGTGCCCGTCTGCTGCGCTTCAATCATCATTCCACCGCCGATATAGATGCCTACATGGCCCGGCTTCCAGCAGATATCTCCCGGTTCCGGACTGGACACTTTTCTTCCTCCGGCATACTGTGACTCAGAATAATGCGGCAGTGAGATTCCCGCAACCGCATGGCAGTACTGCACAAGTCCGGAACAGTCTAATCCTACTCCCGGCTGCGTCCCGCCCCATACATATGGCACGCCAAGCTGGCTGTACGCCGCCTGCACGATCTTCTGTGCTACAGCAGTATTTCCCTGTCCTTCATAGGAAGGATTGCTTCCGCCGCCTCCGCCGCTCGGCTTCTTGTTGCTATTATTGTTGTTGCTGCTATTGTTATTATTGTTCGCCTGCTGCGCTTCTTCCTGACGTCTCTGCTCTTCGGCCGCTTTCTCGGCTGCCGCCTGCAGCTGTTCGTCAAGGCTGCCTAACTCATCCTGCTTGCTTGCAAGCGTCGCGTCCAGGTTCTCTTTATCGCTTTCAAATTCTGCCTGCATATTCTCCAGATTGTCCATTTCCGTCTCCAGAGTAGACTTCAGATCCTGAACCTGCTGCTTGGTTGCAACATACTCCTCCAGCATCTTTCTGTCATAGGAATGAACATTCTGCACATACTCGGCCTTGTTGACCAAATCGGAGAAATCCTTTGCAGATACCAATGTCTCAAGAACACTGGTATCGCCTTCTTCATACATGAACTTTATGCGAAGCTTCATGGCTTCATACTGCTCTTCTTCTTTTTCCTGAGCCGCGGCCAAGTCTTCTTCCGCCTGGGTAATCTCCTGGCCTTTTGAAATCAGGTCTCCCTCAAGCTGGCTGATCTTGGATAACAAATCCGTCAATTTGCTTTGTAAGGAATCAACTTCGCTCTGTGCTGCTTCCTTGTCTTTCTTTAAATCATCAACCGACGGTTCTGCAAAAACCGGTGTTACAACCAATCCACATGTCAGTACCGTGACCAACAAAGCACTCTTAATTCTTCTCATAAGTTCTCCTGTTTACTTTCCCTCGTTTACCATTTACCAGTAACGTCTATACCACGGGGATCCATATACGTTGGCAACTCTTACCACATCTCCTGTATGAGGCGCATGGATCATCTGGCCTCCGCCGATGTAGATGCCGATATGGCTTCCGTAGCATACCAGATCTCCCGGCTGCGGATTGCTGACAGCCTTTCCGCCTCCTCCTTGCACTTCTGAAGTACGTCCGATGCTGATACCTGCAACTCTGTGGCAATACTGTGTAAGCCCTGAACAGTCAAGTCCTACTCCCGGAGTCGTTCCACCCCATACATAAGGCACGCCTAACTGGCTGTATGCCGCATTTACGATAGCCTGTGCAGTGGACGTATTGCCTGAGCCGCCGCCACTTGGGGTCGGTGCCGGTGCTGGCTTGGTGCCATTGCCGCCATTATTACGGTTTCCACTTCCCCCGCCATTGTTATTATTTGCTGCCGCTGCCTGCTGCTGTGCTGCAAGGGCTTCTGCCGCTGCCGCTTCGGCTGCTGCCTGAATCTGAGAGTCAAGGTTCGCGACTTCTGCCTTTTTGGATTCGATGGTAGAACTCAGCTCGCTTTCCTTATTCTCGTATTCAGCCTGCATAGATTCCATATTCTTCTGTTCGTCTTCCAGCGTCGTCTTAAGATCTGCAATCTGCTGTTTTGTCTCTATGTATTCCTCCAGCTGCTTCCTGTCATATGTATGTACGTTCTGTACATATTCCGCTTTATTCACAAGATCCGAGAAATTCTCTGCCGTCACCAGCGTCTCTAACGCGGTCGTATCTCCTTCTTCGTACATGAATTTGATACGCTTCTTCATGGCTTCGTATTGTTCCTGCTCCTTTTCCTGAGCCTCTTTCAGATCTTCTTCTGCTTTTGTAATTTCCTCGCCCTTTTCAATCAGGCTTTCCTCCAGATCTCCCAGTTTGGACATGATATCCGTCAACTGATCCTGCAGCGATGACACTTCGCTTTCCTTGGCTGCCTTGTTATCCTTCAAGTCATCGACTGATGGCGCTGCGAAAACTGGTGTCACAATCATTGAACTAGCAACGACAGCAGTCAGCAGCCTTGTTCCAAATTTTTTCATTTTAATCATCCTTTTTACTTATTCTTATACTCTTATTTACCCTCATTTGACATAGTACCCCTACATCTAGAATCGATTATACTCTATTACACTAAAATTTGCAACATTTTTTAACACTTTTGTAACATCTTGCAGGAACTATTTTCCTTATTGTATGTCCATATTCGTATAGCCCATCAGGCTTATATCCACCTCCCTGGCCGCTTCTCTGCCTTCCCGAATTGCCCAGACAACCAAGGACTGGCCTCTGTGCATGTCCCCTGCGGCAAATACATTCGCAACGTTGGTTCCATATTCCCCTGCCGGCGTTGCCACATTGGTCCGTTCATTCACTTCTACTCCGAATGCCTTGGTAATATAGTTCTCGCTGCCGATGAATCCGGCAGCGATCAGCACCAGGTCCGCTTCTACAGTATATTCGCTCCCCGCCACTTCTGCCATCATCATCCGGCCGGTCTTCTCGTCCTTCTTTGCTTCCAGTTTCACCAGAACAGCCTGGCACACTCTGCCTTCCTTATCTTTCTTGAATTCTTTGACTGTTGTCTGGTAAACCCTCGGATCATGGCCGAAGACTGCCTTGGCCTCCTGCTGCCCATAGTCTGTCTTGCAGATCTTGGGCCATTCCGGCCATGGATTATCCTGCGTCCGTTCATCCGGAGCCTTTGGCATCATCTCCAACTGCAGCACGGATTTGGCGCCGTGGCGCATGGAGGTCCCCACGCAGTCATTTCCCGTATCGCCTCCGCCGATCACCATGACTTTCCTGCCTTTGGCAGAAATATAATCGCCGTCTTTTAACTGCATTTCATTCGCCCAAAGGCTCTTGGTGGTGGATTTCAGAAAGTCAACCGCAAAGTAGATTCCTTTCGCGTCTCTCCCCGGTACTTTGATATCCCTGGGATTGGAAGCGCCACAGCAGAGGATGACTCTGTCATATTCTCGAAGGAGCGTGGATGCCTTCCGTTCTTTGCCTACATTGCACCCTGTCACAAATTCGATTCCTTCCTCTTCCAGTATCGATATTTTCCGGTCGATCACCTGTTTCTCCAGCTTCATATTGGGAATGCCATACCGAAGGAGTCCACCCGGCTTATCCTCCCGCTCGAACACCGTGACGCTGTGCCCTCTCCGATTCAGCATGTCCGCAGCAGCCAACCCGGAAGGGCCAGAGCCAATGACAGCCACTTTTTTACCGGTACGCACCTTCACCGGACGCGCTGATGCATACCCTTTTTCATATGCATTTTCAATGATCCCATATTCATTTGCCTTTGTCGTGACTGCATCCCCGTTCAGGCTGCAGGTACAGGCCGCCTCGCATAAGGCCGGACACACGCGGGAGGTGAATTCCGGGAAGTTGTTGGTCTTTTTCAACCGGTAGTATGCCTCTTCCCAGTTGCCATGATAGATCAAGTCGTTCCATTCCGGCACCAGATTATGGAGAGGACATCCGCTTGCCATTCCCATGATCATCTGCCCGGACTGGCAAAACGGAACGCCGCAGGACATGCATCTTGCCCCTTGCAGTTCCTGCTCTTCCTTTGCCAGCGGCGTATAGAATTCGTTGAAATGCCGAATTCTTTCTCTTGGCGCTTCCGCTGCCTTATCCTGTCTTTCATAATCCATGAATCCTGTTGCTTTTCCCACTTTCCTGCGCCTCCTATCTTCCGCCTTTAATTGCATAAAATGCCTCAATCTTTGCCTGCTCGCTGCTCATGCCCTGCTCTTCCATCTGAAGGATGGTGGTGAGCATACGCTCATAGTCAACCGGAATGATCTTCTTAAACTTTGGCAGATATCCGGTAAAATGATTGAGGATCTCTTTCCCGATCTGGGAATTGGTATAGGATACATGCTCCTCAATCATGCCTTTCAGTTCATTTACATCGAATTTGGATGTCACATGCTCGATATTTACCAGCTGCTTATTCACATTCCTGTACAGGCTGTTGTCCAGATCCAGTACGTACGCCACGCCGCCGCTCATTCCTGCCGCAAAGTTCTTACCGGTCTTTCCAAGAACCGCCACGCGTCCACCCGTCATATACTCGCATCCATGATCTCCTACGCCTTCCACTACGGCCGTCGCGCCTGAGTTTCGCACTGCAAAACGTTCCCCTGCGACTCCGTTGATGAATGCTTTTCCGCTTGTCGCTCCATAAAGCGCCACATTTCCTATTATAATGTTCTCATCATGCTTATATTTTGCGCTGCGTGGCGGATATACGACAAGTTTGCCGCCGGAAAGTCCCTTTCCAAAATAATCATTGCTGTCGCCAATCAGTTCCAGTGTCAGTCCCCGAGGAATGAACGCGCCAAAAGACTGGCCTCCGGCACCACTGCATTTTACCACGTAACTGTCCTCCGGCAGTCCTTCCGGATACTTCCTGGTAATCTCAGATCCAAAAATGGTTCCAAATGTCCGGTTTGTATTGGTAACATCCACTTCTATGCTTCTCTTTTGCTTCTTTTCCAGAGATGGCAGCAATTCCTTGACCAATACCTTCTCATCCAGCGTTTTCTCCAGTTCAAAGTCATACCTCTTCTTTGGGTTAAATGTAACCGGCGTCTTCGTTCCTTCATATGGATTATACAGAATCTGCTTAAGATCCAGCGTGGCCGCCCTGTCGGAGGTGGCGTCTTCCCTGACTTTCAGAAGATCGGTCCGTCCAACCAGTTCATCCACGGTACGCACTCCCAGCCTCGCCATATATTCTCTCAGATTCTGGGCGATGAAGCGCATAAAGTTCACGACATATTCCGGCTTGCCTGTGAATCGTTTCCGCAGCTGCGGATTCTGGGTGGCAACCCCCACCGGGCAAGTATCCAGGTTGCAGACCCGCATCATGACGCATCCCATCGTTACCAGAGGCGCTGTGGCGAAGCCGAATTCCTCCGCCCCAAGGATCGCGGCAATAGCCACATCCCGGCCGCTCATCAGCTTGCCGTCCGTCTCGATCCGCACCCGCTCCCGAAGGCCATTCTGGATCAGCGTCTGATGCGTCTCGGCCAGGCCCAGTTCCCACGGAAGGCCAGCATTATGGATGGAACTTCTTGGGGCCGCCCCGGTACCGCCGTCATAGCCTGAGATCAGGATCAGTCCCGCGCCTGCTTTGGCTACTCCTGCGGCAACCGTGCCGACGCCTGCCTCCGACACCAGTTTTACCGAGATCCTTGCGTCTTTATTGGCGTTCTTACAGTCATAAATTAACTGGGCCAGATCTTCGATGGAGTAAATGTCATGGTGAGGCGGCGGGGAGATCAGGCTTACTCCTGGCGTAGAATGACGGGTTTTTGCAATCCATGGATATACTTTGCCTCCCGGCAAGTGTCCGCCTTCCCCCGGCTTGGCTCCTTGCGCCATCTTAATCTGTATTTCCCTGGCGCTGACCAGATATCTGGACGTCACGCCAAATCGGCCGGAAGCTACCTGCTTGATCGCCGAGCATCTGTTTGTATCCAGACGTTCAATCTCCTCGCCGCCTTCGCCGCTGTTGGATTTGCCGTGCAGCTGGTTCATGGCGATGGCCAGCGTCTCATGGGCTTCCTTGGAGATGGAGCCATAGGACATGGCTCCTGTCTTAAACCTGGTGACAATCGAATCCACGCTCTCCACTTCGTCTACGGGAATCCCCTTCTTCGGATACTTGAATTCCAGCTGGCCACGCAGATTGATGTGCGCGCCTTCCTCATTCACCATATCCGTATATTTCTTGAACATTTCATAATTGCCGCGTCTGGCGGACTGCTGCAGCATGTGGATGGTCTGCGGATTGTAAAGATGCTTTTCTCCGCCGCTTTTGGACTTATGCTGCCCGATGCTGTTCAAGGTCAGATCCACTTCCAGCCCCAGCGGGTCAAATGCCTGCGAATGGCGCGCCACATAGTCCTGGGCAATCTCTTCGATTCCGATGCCGCCGATACGGCTTACGGTATCGGTAAAATATTTATCTATAAACGCTTCCTTCAGGCCGATCGCCTCAAATATTTTTGCTCCTTGATAAGATTGGATAGTGGATATTCCCATCTTGGACGCAACCTTTACAATTCCGGAAAGCACCGCATGGTTATAATCATCCACGGCCGCATAGTAGTCCTTCTGAAGCATATCCGTATCAATCAGCTGCCGGATCGACTCATGGGCAAGATAGGGATTGATCGCACAAGCGCCGTAGCCCAAAAGGGTTGCAAAATGATGCACTTCCCTTGGCTCTCCCGTCTCCAGAATAATTGCGACGGAAGTCCTCTTTTTCGTCCTCACCAGGTGCTGCTGTAATCCCGACAATGCCAGCAAGGACGGCATGGCTACATGATATTCATCCACGCCCCGGTCCGAGAGGATCAGGATATTGGCGCCTTCGCGGATTGCCCGGTCTACCTCGATGAACAAGTAGTCGATCGCTTTCTCCAGGCTGGAATTCTTGTAATAGATAATGGGAATCTCCGCTATCTGGAATCCGTCTGCCTTCATACTCTTGATCTTTAGAAGATCCGTGCTGGTAAGAATCGGATTCTCCACCTTCAGCATCCTGCAGTTTTCAGCCCTCTCTTCCAACAGGTTGCCATCCGCGCCGATATAGACGGTGGTGGAAGTCACTACTTCCTCCCGGATCGCGTCAATGGGAGGATTGGTCACCTGCGCGAACAACTGCTTGAAGTACCCGAACAGATTCTGATGCTTGTCCGAGAGCACCGCCAGAGGGGCATCGATTCCCATGGCTGCCGTCCCTTCCACTCCATTTTTCGCCATGTTCATGATGGATGTCTTCACTTCCTCGTAGGAATAGCCGAAGGCTTTTTGGAGGCGCTTGCATTCTTCCGGCGTATAGGACGGGACCTTCTGGTTTGGAATCTTAAGGCTGCTAAGTTCTGTCAGGTTGCTGTCAAGCCATTCTCCGTAAGGCTGACGGCTCGCGTATCTCTCCTTCAGTTCTTCATCGTCGATCACCTTTCCCTGCACGGTATCTACAAGCAGCATCTTTCCAGGATGCAGGCGCTCTTTTACGACGATCTTGCCCGGGTCAATATCAAGCACACCCACCTCGGAAGACAAGATCAGTGTGTCATCATCCGTGATATAATATCTGGAAGGACGAAGGCCATTCCTGTCAAGGACGGCTCCCATGCAGTCCCCGTCGCAGAAAAGAATAGACGCGGGCCCGTCCCACGGCTCCATCATGGTGGCGTAGTATTGATAGAAATCCTTCTTCTCCTGGGACATATTCTTCGTATTGGCCCAAGGTTCAGGAATCGCGATCATGACGGCAAGCGGCAGGTCCATCCCGCTCATCACCATGAATTCAATGGCATTATCCAGCATGGCAGAGTCAGATCCTGCGATATTGATGGCCGGCAGCACCTTGTGAAGCTCGCCCTTCAGGTATTCTGACTCCATGTTCTCTTCCCTTGCCCGCATCTTGTCCGCATTGCCGCGAATCGTATTGATCTCTCCGTTATGTACGATAAACCGGTTCGGATGCGCCCTTTCCCAACTGGGGTTCGTATTGGTGCTGAACCTGGAATGCACGAGAGCTATCGCGGACTCGTAGTCCGCATCCTGCAGGTCTTCGAAGAACGAACGCAGCTGGCCTACCAGGAACATTCCCTTGTAGGCAATCGTGCGGCTTGACAGGGATGCCACATAAGTGTCATCGCTGCTCTGCTCAAATACCCGCCGGATCACATACAGCCGCCTGTCAAAATCCAGGCCTTTCTCCACCTTTTTCGGGCGCTCGATGAATCCCTGCATAATGCAGGGCATACATTCCCGCGCACGGCTTCCCAGGACCTCCGCCTTAACCGGCACTTCCCTCCAGCCCAGGAAATTCATGCCTTCCTTTTTTACGATTACTTCGAAAATCTTCTTCGCCTGATTTCTCTTCAGCTCATCCTGAGGGAAGAAAAACATCCCGACTCCGTAATCTCTCTGTGAACTTAAAAGGATGCCGAGAGGCTTGCAGACTTTGGAGAAAAACTTGTGGGATATCTGTAATAAGATTCCAACTCCGTCACCTGTCTTACCTTCGGCATCCTTGCCAGCTCTATGTTCTAAGTTTTCTACAATCTTTAATGCATTTGCCACAGTACTATGACTTTTTTGCCCTTTAATGTTGACGATTGCACCGATTCCGCAGTTATCATGTTCAAACCCGGGACGGTACAAGCCACATTGACCGCTTGCGCTCTGTCCGCTCATATATTCAGTCCTTTCATTTAATTTTTTATTACTATACTACATTTTCCCCGGCTTGTAAACCGTAACTTTTCTCAAATTGTCAGATAATCAGACTATTTATTTCATGAAAGCAAAGAATCTGGCAGTTTATACGGCTGCCAGATTCTCATGTTCTTCGGATTTCCCCGGGATATCTGGTTTCTCTTCTATTCTCTGGATGAACACAAACATGGTGGCGGCTATGGACGCGCACGCAACCGTTACGATTCCGATACGCAGAACATCTTCTGCCAGCCATTCCAGCAGTTTGTACTTCGTCGCCAGCACTGATAATAGATTCATAGACATATGCGCCAGAATCGGCGCCTTTACCGAGCCATACTTCTCATACAGATAAGCCAGCATCATTCCAATTACAAACCCGTATATCATCTGGACGATATTATTATGAATCCATCCAAATACGAATGCCGACAGCAGCGCTGCCTGCATGAATCCTCCATTTTCCCTAAAACGCTTAAAAAGCAGCCCGCGAAATACCAGTTCTTCACTGATGGGCACGATGATTGCCAATACCGCGATCTGCAAAGCCAGCGGCGCGGAATACATTCCTTCCAGCGTCTCTGTATAAGTTTCGCTGGCCGCCGAGAAATTCCCTATAGTAATCAGGTTATTCAGCCCCAGGCACATAGCAGCGGCAATGACAATGACTGCGAAATATTTCCAGATAGGCGCCTTTTTATTGGGGTGGAATCCCATTGCCTTCTCTTTTGCCCTGTCTTTATGGAACAGGAATGCCATAACCGGTATCACGATCAGAGCCCGCACTCCATTGATCGGAGTAGAATAGGCATTCATCTGCTTGACGACAGCATTCATGATAGAAGCCCCGTCCTTTTCCATCAGTTCCATCGTCTGGCTGAGGCTGCTTCCTTGATTCAATTCATTGCCATAATGGCTTACTATATACACAGAAGTCAAAGCATACTCTGCAATCATGCTTACGAGTATCCCGATCACCAGCCATATTACGACCGGTCCCCACAGGTGCCACAGCCGCTTGCCATAACTTTCCGGCTTCATAGGTGGCACCTGGCCGCCCTGACCCTGTCTGTTCTGTTGTTGTTCCATACGCTTCCTCACTTTCATCTATCAATACCTTCTCTATTCTACTTCTCATTCCACTAACTTGCAATAAAAAAAGTATAAACTTTCTCTCCTACTTGACAATTTCCGGCATGGCTCCTATCATAAGACCCATATGGGGCGCTGATATGGCTGAGATGCGCGAAGACGCGCAGACCCTTGAACTTGATCCGGGTAATGCCGGCGTAAGGAAGGAGAATATAATATGTCAAAATCAAGTATCACAAAAAGCGGCGCAACACACGCCGCAACGAAGAAACTCGTTTTTTCTGCTATGGGAATCGCTCTTGCAATGGTAACATCCTACATCAAAGTATGGGAAATGCCAATGGGCGGCTCTATCACTTTGATGTCCATGCTGTTTATCTGTCTGATCGGCTACTGGTTCGGCCCCAAATATGGTCTGCTGGCTGGCGCCGCCTATGGCCTGCTTCAATTCATCGTTGATCCCTATATGCTGACCATCCCCCAGGTAATCCTGGATTATCCCCTGGCTTTCGGCGCTCTTGGCCTGTCAGGTTTTTTCAGTAACCGAAAATATGGCCTTCAGATTGGATACTTTGCAGGCGTCCTGGGACGGTTCCTCTGCTCGACCTTATCCGGCGTTATCTTCTTCGCCTCTTTTGCCCCGAAAGGTATGAATCCCTGGGCATATTCCGCGATGTACCAGGGCGGATATCTGGGCGCTGAGGCAGTCATCACCTTGGTGATCATCTCCATTCCCCCGGTTGCAAAGGCGTTGAAGCAGGTTGGTGTAGGAATTCGGTAAGTTGGTGGTACGCCCGGGAGGGAGGGGGTGCGATTCCTCCCTCCCGGGCTACCGGCAATTTACTGGCAATTCTGCGGTGAGTGCCGGCGTTTCTGTACGCTTTACGCAGGGGGCATCTATAAAGGCGTTATATGGGGTTTACCAGAATGATTTCATTGTATTGGCAAAAGAAAAGGCCCTTCAAGGGCCTTTTTCATGGTAAAGATGATACCTCCTTAAATCATTTTTTGCGTCATTACCGCCTGCACCTCGCGGGATTGCCAGCGAAGTACCGGGCGGCTTGGAGGCGGGCACTACTTCCCTAAAATCACAACTTAATCTTCACCACATCTACATCCAGATCCCACAAAAACTTATCCAGATCCTTAAAAGACAAAAATACCGTGGCCGTATTTTCCAACGGATGGATACCCAGACTCTTGCATCTGCTTAAGTCTTTGTCGATAAAGAACTCTACTGCATGGTCGGTATCGTTCATGAGGCCAAAGGGAGACACGCTGCCCTGCTTAAGGCCCAGATATTTTTCCAGGCGGTCTTCTGAAGCGAAGCTGAGGTTTCCTCCTCCCAGCTGCCTTCCCAATGATTTTAAGTCTACCTTCTTGCTTTCCTCGCAAGTCACCAGGAAATGCCTCTTTCCCTTAGAATCTCTTAAGAACAGATTCTTACATAGGGTTCCCTTTTCCGGCAGGCCAAGCCTGTCCATGTCTTCCATGGTGTGCACCGGCTCGTGCTCTACCACCTCATACTTGATTTTCAACTTGTCCAATGCGTCATACACGCGCTGCTTCTGATTCTCCATGCTGCAATGCTCCTTTCTAATTCGGGTAATGGACTACTATGCTGGCAGTCACCATCCCGGTTCCTGTGTTCTTATAGATATAATCGTCGAAAGCGTTATAGGAGGCTGCCTCCCCGGCTTCCAATACATATTCCCGATCCTGGAAGCTTAAGGTAAGCTGTCCCGAATATACAGTAATGAATTCCCTGGTTCCGTTCATCTGCCGGTTCCCTGGCATCATGCCTCCCTCGTCAAATTCCAGATCGAATATCTCAAAGTCCTGTCCGTCCCGGAAGTTGAAGATGGGATAGAGCCTGTACCTTCCGTCATCGCCGCTTAACGGCACGACCTCGGACTTGCCCGTCTTGGAAAACGGCTTGGGCTTATCCAGTGTAAATGCCGTCACTGGAACTTTTAATCCCAGCGAAAGTTTATACACGGTAGAGATGGTAGGATTTACTTCCCCTCGCTCCAACTGGCTGAGCATGCTCTTGCTGATAGAAGTAAGAGCAGATGCCTGCTCCAGGCTCAATCCTTTTCCTTTCCGTATCTCTTTCAGATTCTCGGCTATGATTTGATTTAATCTCTCCAAAAGGACTCCTCCTTAAGATTCCTGTATATGGAATTTTTTTCTATTATATTGCATACAAAGAAAAATGTAAAGTCCAAACCCGCTTTTACCACCCCATGCATTCCGACATCACGCAGATTCCCCGGGCGCCATGGGCCATCATCTCCTCCACGCAGCCTATTTCCCCTTTCATTCCCCCGATGGCATATACGGGAAGGCAAACTGCCTCGCAGACATTCTCAAGGAATTCCACGCCTCTTGGAGCCACGCCTTTCTTGCAGTCTGTCGCAAAGATATGTCCGGCAGTAAGATAGGAGGCTCCCAATCTTTCCGCCAGAAGCGCCTCCTCCTTCCCATGGATGGAGACTCCGATTATATCAAACTGTCCCCGGATCTTAGGAGTTTCTTTAAGTAAATGCAAAGGAACGTGAATCGCCCGGCTTCCTACATGCAGCGCTGCCTTCGCGTAGGTATGGGCAATACACGGCACGCCATAGGTTTGGCAGATTTCCCGAACCTGGCGATACAGGAGTTCATAATCTTCGGGCCCCATATCCTTTTCCCGTACGATAACCGCCCCCGGCTGTCTCCGGCAGATTCTTTCTATTTGTTCCAGATAAGGCCCGGCACACAGATGCCGGTTCGTCACGGCGATCACACGGCTATAAAAGTCCTCGCTATTACCGAGAATTCCCATACCCTTCTGTCCCTCCTCAACCCCAGGCCTACACATAGACATAGTCATTCATCACCGGCTGGAGATTCAGATGCAGCAGATCTTCATACACCTCTTCTACAGAACGTCCGTCGGAGATCTCGAACTGGTCGTCCCCTTTCGTCTCAAGATCTTCCACATGTTCCCCGATTCCGGTGCTTACGCCAGCGGAGATCTTCGTGGCAGCAATATTTACCAGGTTGTCCCTGACGCGGGCACATTCCCTGGTGGAGACGGTAATGCTTGCAAACGGCATGAACAGGCGGTACGCCGTCACCACCTGCAAGAGCTGGGGCTCGTGCACATCCATAGGGTTAATCTTATCATTATTGATGATCGGACGCAGGCGGGGACAGGAGAATGCGATCTCCGCATGCGGATATTTCCGCTGCAGCAAGTAGGCATGCATTCCTGTGGCATATGCGTCTTTGCGGAAGTCATCCAGCCCTAAGAGAGCCGCAAATCCCACGCCCCGCATGCCGCCTTTGAGGGCCCTTTCCTGGGCGTTCAGGCGGTAAGGGAATATCCGCTTATGTCCGGCCAGATGAAGCGTCTCGTACTTTTCCGAATTATAGGTTTCCTGGAACACGGTGACATAGTCCGCGCCGCATTCGTGCAGATAGGCATATTCATCCGAATTCATCGGATACACTTCAAGCCCGATGACCTTGAAATATTTACGGGCAATCCGGCAGGCCTTGCCGATATATTCCACGGTAGACTTGCTCCTGCTCTCGCCGGTAAGAATGAGAATTTCCTGCAGGCCCGTCTTGGCAATCTCCTGCATTTCCTTGTCGATCTCTTCCTCGTTCAACTGTGCCCGGTTAATCTTGTTGTGGCAGTTAAATCCGCAGTATATACAGAAGTTCTCACAGTAATTGGCTATGTAGATGGGCGTGAACATATAGACGCCATTGCCAAAATGCTTCCTGGTCTCGATTCTGGCACGCTGCGCCATCTCCTCCAAAAGCGGCAGCGCCGCAGGGGACAGAAGCGCCGCAAAATCCTCCGGCGTACGGTTGTCATGCTCCAACGCCCGGCGTATGTCCTTTTCCGTATATATCGTATAATCATAGGCATTCATCGATTCGATCACCTGCGCCTGCACCTCTGACTCCAGGACTTCCATCCCCGGCAGATAGGCCATATGGTCGATACGGTTCTTTTTCTGCCATTCCTTGATATCGCTGTTTAAAATGCTTTCGTTCACATGATTGTCTGTACTCATAACTGCCTCCTAATCCTGCAAAAATCCTGTCAATGGGGAAGAAGCGCTGGCGCCTTTGTCCATAACTCTTCCCATGCCTGACAGATATGCCGTCCTTCCGGCCTCAATTGCTTTCTTGAATGCTTCCGCCATAGCCGGTATATCCCCAGCTGTGGCAATCGCCGTGTTGGCCATCACGGCAGCCGCCCCCATCTCCATCGCCTCGCAGGCCTGGGAAGGCCTGCCGATTCCGGCGTCCACGATGATGGGCAGGTCGATCTCATCGATCAGTATCTGAATGAATTCTTTCGTGCAGATTCCCTTGTTGGAGCCAATCGGCGCGCCAAGCGGCATAATGCAGGCAGCTCCTGCGTTTGCCATGTCCCTGGCGGCATTTAAGTCCGGGTACATGTAAGGCATTACTACGAACCCTTCTTTTGCCAGAATCTCGGTAGCCTTTATGGTCTCATAGTTATCCGGCAGAAGGTATTTGGAATCATGGATCACCTCCACCTTCACGAAGTCGCCGCAGCCTAATTCTCTGGACAGGCGGGCAATGCGCACCGCCTCCTCGGCATTCCTTGCCCCCGACGTATTGGGCAGAAGCGTCACGCCCTTTGGGATATAGTCCAGGATGTTTGCCATCCCCCCTTCATTGGCGCGGCGAAGAGCCAGCGTGATAATCTGCGCGCCCGCTTTTTCGACTGCCGCCTGGATCAGTTCCAGGGAATACTTCCCGGAGCCTAAGATAAACCTTGATTCAAATGTATGTCCTCCAAGTACAAATGCATCGTTTGCTATATGTTCCATGTCTGTCTCCTCCTACTAAGTTTCTTGATTGATAATATATTCCGTGATCAGGTTGGCCTCGTGGGCCGCGCAGATGGCCACCCGCGGAGCCATAAGCCCCCGATCCCCGCCTGCTTCCGAGGTCTCGTCCCCACACAGGTAAAATCGGCTTCCCACCTTTCTGGTATGGATCTCATTGCTGGCCCCATATCCTGCCATCCCGGAAGCCGCCACCAGAAGTTTCCCCGGATAATGCTCCAGGATCCCATTAACCAGCATGGCTTTCGCCTCCGGGTCGTCAAAGGCCTCGCAGACAATCTTGTCTTCGGCAAATAAGGAAGCAAGATTCTCCCGGGATACTTTGACGCGATCTGTTATGATCTCCAGATAAGGATTGATCTGTTCCAGTTCCTCCTTCAGCGCATCCGTCTTATACATACCGATATGGCGCATAAAGTATTGCTGCCGATTCAGGTTGGTGATGTCTACCCGGTCGAAATCAATCAGGTGGATATGCCCAACCCCGATTCTCGCAAGGGAAAACGCCACATTCGACCCCAGTCCTCCAAGACCCGCAATCGCCACTCTTGCACGCTCCAGCCTTTCCTGGACCGTCTGCGTGTGACGCTTAGTCAGCGCCTTCCTGATCTCTTCTTTGGTCAGTCTCTTTTCCTCCATCTCCTAGCCCCCTCCTACAAAACTTACGACTTCCAGGCTGTCCTCATCCTCAAGGTACGTATCCGACAGCCGGTTCTTCGGGACTATTTCCCCGTTCTTTTCCACCGCCACACGCGTGATGGAATACCCCATCTCTTCCAACAGCTGTAAGACCGACATGCCGGGCCTGTATTCTCTTTCGGTTCCGTTCACTTTTACCATCATCCACCCTCCTTCCAAAATTCAAGTCTTGCTGCAACAGCGCTCTCTCCATTGCGGCAAAAAAGAGTTCATGAAAGAAATACACCCGCGGTGGTGCACCCCTTCATGAACTCTCATTCACTCACATTGGTATTGCTATATCATTTTCTTTGCAAATGAACAAAGAAGCGGAACTTCCTATGATACGAAAAAGCGGAAAATGCCAAGGCACCTTCCGCAAACAATTCACATCCGTCCCTACGTTGGCATTATCCAAATCAGGTATATGGGTCGAAGTTCGCAACTTCCTCTCAGCCTATCCATAGGCTCCCCTGTTCAATTTACGCTATTAAATATACCGTATCCTTCACGATTTGTCAAGATGCGGCGGCAGCCTCTTACAGGATTTCCGCCACCGCGGCTTCATAGCGGTCCAGCCGCTCTGCCTTCCGAATCTTCTTAAGCTGCTTTTCACAGCCCGGAAAATGATGTCCCAGATAGCACCAGAGTTCCTTCATCTTAAACAGCACATTCTTATCTCCCATGCTGATCCTTTGGTAATCTTCATAGATCTGGTCATGGAACCTTCGAATCCTGTCCCAATCCGCCGGCTCTTCGCCTGCCAGTTCCCCTGCCAGCCCGGGATTCACAAGGATTCCTCGTCCCATCATGTAGGTCTTTACCTCCGGGAATCTCTCCTTTATCCTGTCCCTATCCGTCACCGAAAATATGTCTCCGTTATAGCAGAGCGGATTCCTGCTTTCTCTCACCGCTTCCGCAAATACTTCCAAATTCGGCGTATTCTTATAAAAGTCCTGCTGCAGGCGGGGATGGATGATCAATTCTTCTACCGGGTACTGGTTGTAGATTTCCAGCAGCCTTCCAAACTCATCCGGGCTATGCTTCCCGATTCTGGTCTTGATGGATATCCTGACTTGAGTCCCACTGTAGATTTCATCCAGAAACCGGTCCAGTTCATCGGGCATGGCAAGGAATCCGGATCCCCTGTTTTTGGATACTACCGTCTTGGAAGGACAGCCCAGGTTTAGATTGACTTCCTCGTATCCATAATCTTCTAGTTTCTCGACGGTCTGCAAGAACCCTTTGGCATCATTGGTCAGGATCTGAGGAACCAGCCTCATCCCTTCATTATTCTCCGGCAGGATATCATTTAATTCCCTTGTATTGAATCCCCGCTTTGTGTGGGGCACCAGAAACGGCGTAAAATATTTATTCATAGGATGGAAGCAGGCGTGATACGCCCGCCTGTAAATGTGCGTGGTAATGCCCTCCAGCGGGGCGAGATAGTATCGGTTCATCTTCCTTCATTGTCCTTTCTCTTATGCGTGCCCCTATATCATACCACAACTTTTACATTTTACCTACCTGGCAGCCGAAAAATCCCTGGTCAGAAGAGAATCGTCTGTCACCAGATCCTCCACCGTCTCAAACCCTAATTCCTTCAGGACCTTCCGTACATAAGGATTCTCAAGCGGGGTCTTAAAAGGCGCCTCCTGCCCGTATTCATCTACAAATTTTGTTCCCTCTTCCTTGTGAAGGATCGCTTTCGGGCCTCCTACGCATCCTCCGATACAGCCCATCCCTTCAAAGAAATTGGCATCCGTCTCCTTATTCTGGATCCGTTTGATCATTGCCATACATTCCTTGGTGCCATTGGCCTGCTCAGCATGAACGGCTATGCTCCGGTCGGGTCTTAACTGTTCCACCATCTCCGACACCGCCTGGCTGACCCCGCCGGTTCTTGCATAAAGCCGCCCGGCCTTAGAAGCGTGTTCCTTCTGGTCATCTTCCAGTTCTTCCGGATGAATATCAGCTGCTTCGAAGATGTCCTTCACTTCCTGGAATGTCAGCACATAATCCACCGCGTCAGCGATATCCGGTTCCCGGGCCTCCTTCTTTTTCGCCAGGCAAGGCCCTGCAAATACGGTCACCGCATCCGGATACATCCTCTTAATCATACGCCCGCACGCCACCATAGGCGATACGGCTCCCGGGACATGGGGCATCAGTTCATGGTAGATATTGCGGATCATGGAGATCCACACCGGACAGCAGCAGCTGGTCAGCTGATAATCCCCTTTCTCCTTCACGTGGCTGTCAAACTCTAAGGCTTCTTTCAAAGTCAGGATATCCGCAAAGAGCGCCACCTCTACCATTCCTGTAAATCCAAGGGCCTTGAACGCGCTGCGCAGCTTCCCTGGCGTTACCGCCTCATCAAACTGCCCCAGAAACGCAGGCGCTACCATCATATAGGCCGGTCCTTTGGCCTCCCGGACTGCCTTCATGGCAGGTAGTACATCCTTGCTGGCAGTCAGTTTTTCTTCTTTGCAGGCATCCATGCACACGCCGCAGCCTGTGCAAAGCGAGGGATTGATCCGCAGTTTTCCGTCTTCTCCTTCTTCGATGGCATCAAAGATGCAGCTTCTCTGGCAGGCACGCTCATAGGCACATTCCTCGCACTCGACAGAAGGTATGACCGGGGCATAATTCTTTGGATGGAGCAGGCAGTCCAGATGCAGCGGATTATATTCCGATGGAAGCGGCTCCTTAAGAGATATCTTCCGGCTAAGAACATCCTTATATAATTCTTCAAATGTCTTCATTATTCTTCCTCTTTCCTCAATAAACGTCTTTATTGACATTATTGACCAAAAGAGGCATTTTTAAGCCAGGTAATTCACTGCAATAATAGAAATGCCAAGAACGGACAGCACGACTCCTGTCGCACGGTTCAAGATGATCGGGCTCGTCTTATTCGCAAACTTGGCGGCCACCCTTGCCCATAAAAATGTAGACAGGATGCAGAAAGCCATACACCACCAGTCCGGCGCCCCGCCGATGGCAAAGTGGCTCACCGCTCCGGTAAATGCCGTAAACGTCATGATAAACACGCTGGTCCCTACCGCAGTCTTCAGTTCATATCCTAGCACGCTGGTGAGAATCAGAAGCATCATCATGCCGCCGCCCGCTCCTACAAATCCGCAGATGAATCCGATCAGCATGCCGCAGAATATGGACTGTATAAACCGCTTCTTCGGGCTGACAGCCTCCATAGACTCCTTTGTCGTCATGACGGGCCTTACAATGAACTTGATTCCCAGAAGCAGCGTCATGAACACGGAGAAACCGCCCATGGCATGGCTTGGGACCAGGCTGGATATATAACTCCCCACCAGGGTGAAGCACAGCACGGAAATCATCATGACGATTCCATTTTTGATATCCAGATTCTTATGCTTCCCATAAGTATAAGCGCTGACCGCGCTGGCTAAAACGTCGCTTGACAGGGCGATTCCCACAGCCTCATAGGCGGGGATATGCAAGAAGGTAATCAGCATCGGGCTTATCACCGCCGCCGCGCTCATTCCGGCAAATCCGGTCCCCAGGCCTGCCCCGATCCCTGCGATAAAACATACAATAAATTTCGTAAGCATTCTATAATTCCTCCTTCAGCGCATTCTGCATATTCTTCCGCATTCTTTCGAAGTAATCCTCCATCCGGCTTACATCTTCCGGATTAAAATCCCTGAAAACCGTCTGAAAAAACTTCTTCTGGGCCTGCTGCCCTTCTGCCACCATCTGGATGGATGCCGAAGACAGTTTCAGATGCGCCGTCTTCTGGTTGCCCGGATAATATTCCTTTTGCACCAGATCCCGCCTCTCTAAGTCCTTGAGCGACATGGATACATGGGATTTGGTGAGCCGCCGGCGCTCGATGATATCCTTGGCAGTATCATAGCCCGGGTTGTTGGCCAGAAACAAAAGGATGTCCAGTTCCATACGGGTCAACTGGTATTTTTTGCAGACCGGCTCCAATGACTGGTCATAGATTTTTTTAAACAGGGATAATCCATCCCACAAATCAAAAAGCATTTTCTCGCCTCCATATTTAGTTCTATTTTGAACCATATGGCTATCCTAGCAAGAAAATGCTTTTGTGTCAATATGACTGTCTGACTGTTTATTTAATTTTTAGAAATGCCTTTTACTACTGGATATCCAGCACCTTGTAGTCCTGATCTTCCACCGCCTTCTTCAGCACATCGTCTGCCAGTTCTCCATTCAGCCTTACGACCGCGGTTCCTTCCTCATGGCTTACCGCTGCTTCCTCCACCTGCTCAAAGGCCTCCAGGCATTTCTTTACTCTTGCCTCGCAGTGTCCGCACATCATTCCTTCAATCTTCATGGTTTTTTCCATCGTTGTCTCCTCCTCTTTCTTTTTGGTTTTTATTTTTTTATCTTTGCTTGCATCACGCATCTTGAACCAGTTCAGGCGCAGCGCATTGGTGACCACGCAGAAACTGGACAGGCTCATGGCCGCAGCCCCGAACATAGGGTTCAGCTTCCATCCAAGCAGCGGGTACCACACGCCGGCCGCCAAGGGTATTCCTATCACATTATAGAAGAATGCCCAGAATAGATTCTCATGGATATTGCGAAGGGTCGCCCGGCTGAGCCGTATGGCTGCCGGCACGTCGCTGAGCCTGCTCTTCATCAGCACCACATCCGCGGCGTCAATGGCGATATCCGTGCCTGCGCCTATGGCGATGCCAATATCCGCCCTAGTAAGAGCCGGGGCATCATTGATTCCATCCCCCACCATGGCAACCTTTCCTTTTCTTTTCAATGATCGGATCACGCTTTCCTTTCCGTCCGGAAGCACGCCTGCGATCACCTCATCAACACCGGCCTGCCGTCTGATAGCCTTTGCCGTGCGTTCGTTGTCGCCGGTCAGCATGACTACGTGGATTCCCATATTCTGCAATTCTTTGATCGCCTGCGGGCTATCCTCCTTGATGACATCCGCGACAGCGATGATTCCTGCCAGTTCTCCGTTCCTGCTAAAGAACAGCGGCGTCTTTCCATCTTCTGAAAGACGTTCTGCATTCTGCCTCATCTCTTCTGTCACCGATGCTTTATCACCGATAAACTTAAGATTTCCTCCGGCCAGCACATCCTCGCCCATCCGACCGGTAAGTCCATTTCCGGGAACCGCATGGAATTCCGCCACCTCATGCCCACCGGAAAGACCTTTTTCTCTCGCCAGCGCCAAGATCGCATGGGCCAGCGGATGCTCGCTCTTACTCTCCAGTCCGTAGGCCATCCGAAGCAATTCATCTTCTGTAATCCCAGATGCCGGAATCATATCCGTTACCTTTGGCTCCCCGCTGGTGATCGTCCCGGTCTTGTCAAGTGCCACAATCTGCATCTTGCCTGCTTCTTCCAGGGAAACGGCGGTCTTGAACATGATCCCGTTCTTCGCTCCCATGCCATTTCCTACCATGATCGCTACAGGCGTCGCCAGACCCAGCGCGCAAGGACAACTGATTACCAGCACCGAGATTCCTCTCGCCAGGGCAAAACCTATGCTCTGTCCCGCAACCAGCCATACCAGGATGGTTCCCGCCGCTATGCCGATTACCGCTGGCACGAAAACGCCGGATACCCGGTCTGCCACCTTGGCAATGGGCGCTTTGGTGGCTGCCGCATCGCTGACCATCTGAATAATCTGGGAAAGGGTCGTATCCTCCCCCACCCTGGTGGCCTCGCACCGGAGAAATCCTGAATGATTCAAGGTTGCAGCGGACACCGTGTCTCCTACTTCCTTGTCCACCGGTATGCTCTCCCCGGTCAGCGCAGATTCATTGACCGCGCTGCTGCCATCCAGCACGATGCCATCCACGGGAATATTCTCGCCCGGCCTTACTACAAAGACGTCTCCCTTTCTCACCTGGTCTATGGATACTTCTGCCTCCATGCCGTCTCTGATGATCGTCGCAGTCTTCGGCGCCAGCTTCATCAGACTCTTGAGCGCATCCGTCGTCCGCCCTTTGGAACGGGCTTCCAGCATCTTTCCTACGGTAATCAGCGTCAGGATCATTGCGGCGGATTCAAAATAGAATTCATGCATGTAATCCATTACCTTTGCCATGTCGCCGTGCATCTGGGCATCCGTCATCGCGAATAAGGCATAGGTGCTGTAGACAAAGGATGCTCCTGCCCCCAGGGCTACCAAGGTATCCATATTGGGCGAGCGGTGCCACAGGCTCTTAAAGCCGCTGATAAAAAACTTCTGGTTGATCACCATGACTGCAGCCGTAAATATCAGCTGGTATAATCCCATCGCCACATGATTGTCTGCCATAAATGCCGGAAGCGGCCAGCCCCACATCATATGCCCCATGGACACGTACATCAGCGGCACCAGAAAGCACAAAGATGCGATCAGCCGCTTCTTAAGCAGCGGCGTTTCCTTATCTTTCAGGAAATCATCCGTCGCTGTCCCGTAAGCGGCCTTTCCCTTCGCCTCGGAAGCCTTCGGCGCAGCGCCGTAGCCAGCCTCTTCCACCGCTGCCACGATGTCTGCCTGCCCTGCTGTCCCTTCCACGCCCATGGAATTCGTCAATAGGCTCACCGAACAGGAGGTTACCCCCGGCACCTTGGAAACCGCCTTCTCCACCCGGGCGCTGCATGCAGCGCAGCTCATGCCCGTCACTGTATATTGCTCCATACTCTGCCTCCTATCTCATAAGCTTCTGCAACGTCGCCACCAGTTCATCAATGGTCTCTTCCTTTCCATCCCGTATATCGTTCGCCACGCAGGTCCGGATATGATTTGCCAGAAGCACCTTGTTAAAACTATTCAATGCTGCATTGACCGCTGATACCTGTACCAGAATATCCGTACAGTAAGTATCGCTCTCAACCATCTTTTTTATTCCGCGTACCTGGCCCTCAATACGGTTCAGGCGGTGAATCAAATCTTTATACTCCTTCTCAGAACGCTCTTTTTTCTTATGACAGCATTCTTTTATTTCTTCCATCTGTACCACCTCGCTTTACAAGCACATTATATACCCATATGGGGTATATTGCAAGTGCATTTTTCAGCCAAATAAAAAAGGCTCTATTCAGGATTCCGGTTTCCCGGTCCTAAAACAGAGCCTTCCTGTCTACTTCTGATCATACGGCTTTACTTGGATCTGCCTCTTCTCAAAATCAATAAAAAGCTGGAATGCATACCCATCATCGCTGGTGTCCCATATCTCTACATACTTGGGCGATACTTCAATCAGAATCTCCGTATCCTCGTGGCTATACTTGTTGTAACTTTGCCACAGGTATTTCTCATATCCCTTTGCAAATCTCTGTCCCGGCTCGTCCACCACGAGTCCTTTATTCTTTGCAGTTCCTTCTACTTGTACGCCGCTCCAGCACATGGCTACATTCGGATTCTCAAGCAGCTGCTTTGTCTTGCGGAAGTTCTTGTCCGTCTTAAAGTAGATCTTCTCGTCATAGAACAGGCAGCTTACATTGCGCACCATAACGTAGTCGTTCAGGCTGGATGCCAGCGCCATGATCTGGCTGTTGCCAAGCATTTCGAACATGCGGCCCACCGCCTGCTCATAAGTAATGTCTTTGTCCAATGTAAATTTCATGATATTCTCTCCTTTATTTGCTTATAATTCCTTTTATTACACGGCTCAGCCTCTTGTACACGATAAACGTCACCAGAGACGTAACGCCGTATTTGATAAGATTAAATGGAAGCAGTCCGAACACCGCCATAGTGGTTACATTCTTCATCGCCGGGTTTACCGTCCGGCACATCGTAATGATGTCGTCCATGGACATGCCAAATAACTTGACATAGAACGGAATGATCAGATACAGGTTGGTAAATACCGCCATCACCGATACGAATATGGTGCTCACCGCCATACCAGTAATTGCCATTTTCTTCGTCTTATTCCTGTGATAGATAATCAGTGCCGGAAGCACGTAAGAACAACTTAAGATCAGATTCTGCAATTCTCCGGTTCCCAGGGAGAAGCTTCCCTGCATCACAAGCTGCAGCAGGATCTTTACGACAATGATGCATGCGGCCGCCATAGGTCCGAACATGAATCCGCCCAGCATCTCCATAAGCCCGGACAGATCAAAGGATAAGAACGGGGGCATGAACGGAATCGGGAAGCGAAATAGCATCAGCACCGCGCTGACCGCCCCCATCAGACCGATAAACGCAATCTTCTTTACCTTCGTCCTGGCGTCATCACGGCTTTTTAGGTTTTCTCCTGTAGTTACATTGGTTGTTTCTTTCATCTGGTTCATACTGAATCCTCCTCAAAAAAATAACCCGGCACATATACTTATGTCCCGGGCGTAATTACGCAGAAAATGTCTTTTCTCATCCGGACTATACCGTCGGTTCTGGAATTCCTCAAAAAGGTCACCAGATCAGCCGCTTGCGCGGGTCATGGACTATACCATCGGTAGGGATTTGCACCCTGCCACAAAGACTTCTTTATTCTTTTTTGAATAGGTGATTGCAGTAACATCATCTACTGGCTACCATTATATACCTGTATCCTGTTCGTGTAAACCCATTTTTGGTACGAATTCCTCCATTCACACGCCGGAAACTATATCCTGCCTGTCCGCTTTTGCATAGACATCCCGTACGGCCAGCCGTCTCTCCTCCACCTGGAAGCGTATCTCAAACCCCGCATATTCCATTCCATACATTCGTTCCGGATCCTCCTGGTAGGATGGCCGTGGATCCTGGGCCAGTATCTGTCTCAGCGCTTCTCTTTTCTCTGCCGGCACCCGCTTAAGGAGTTCCTCCGGGAATTCCACCGTCAGGCAATAATCCCTTACCCGATCCGCAAAACCTGCCTCTGCCTGGGGATAGGCGTCCACATAGGGAAGATAAGGCTTAATATCGTATATGGGCGTTCCATCCATCAGATCCGCCCCCTTGATATAGAGAATGGGACCCTTGGGCGTGATTTCTGCCTGGATGGATTCGTAACTCGGCCAGTTTTTGTTCGAGGAGAAACAGTAGATCTGAACCGGAAGGCCGTTGGCTACCGGCGGCAGTGTCCGCACCATCAGCAGCAGTTCTTTGCTGACGAAAGGATGGCGCCGCAGATACATCACCATGTAGGCCCGGAACAGACCGAGATTCGTGTCGATAGTTCCGTTCACCAGACCTTCGGGATTATCCGTATTGGCGACTTTTCCATCGGCTGCCTGCTTCTGTTTTTCGGTTATGAATTGTGCCAGTTCTTTGTCGAAGGCTTTCATTTTCTCCAGAAATTCCGGTGTGCACGGTTTGATGTAATCGAGTTTCAGGGTATATTCGCGCATGATGCGCCGTCCGCCCGAGTCGCTCATGCCCCGCCAGTTGATGAACGAACCCGAAACCAGCGAATAGGGTGGAACAGTCACGATCGTGTTGTCGAAGTTCTGAACCTTCACGACATCCAGGGATATGTCGGTAACGGTGCCGTTTATGTTGTTCTGCG
>ENA-OPTX01000388-OPTX01000388.1-human-gut-metagenome-genome-assembly--contig:-NODE-388-length-27789-cov-57.103988_pt1 | contig 27789 bp, 27 predicted proteins | sample MGYA00241465_ERZ501922 | MGnify/ENA primary metagenome ERZ501922 (study PRJEB25962, sample SAMEA2042399) | human gut metagenome | biome: human gut; feature: human-associated habitat; material: faeces...
GGCCGGCTCGGCCACGGCGGCCCAGCGGGAGCTGGACGCCATCGCCTTCAACAAGCTGCTGGGCTCCGGTGTGGGCGACCAGTACCTGGAGCGCCTGCGCGCCCTCGCGGCGGAGACGCCCCTGGAGTACGCGGATCTGACCGGCATGAGCCGGGCCCTGGCCACCGGCTTCGGGGACAGCCCGGAGCGGATGCTGGAACTCATGCGGGCCATCGGCGACGCAGGCAGCGCCGTGGGCGTCTCGGCCGCCGACATGGAGGAGATGGCCCGCGCCATGAGCCGGATGAACAGCTCCGGCAAGGCCACGCTGGAGTTCCTCAACATTTTCCAGGACCGGGGCGTGGATGTGATCGGGATGCTGGGGGAGGCCCTGGGGAAAACCCAGGGCGATATCTATAGCATGATCTCCAAGGGGGAGATTAACGGCCAGACGGCCGCCAACATCATCCAGGCCGGTATGGAGTCCGCCTATAAGGGCTCCATGGAGGAGATGGCCGTCACCTTCAGCGGCTTGACATCTACCCTGGAGGATACCATGACGGAGATTGACAATGCACGGGGTGAGGGGTACAACGCAGAGCGCTCCGGCGGCCTCCAGGCGGAGATTGACGCCTATGGCGGTGCGCTGGGCCAGGCGGTGGAGAGCCTCAACGCCATTGCGGGCCAGAACGAGGCGTACCTGGAGAACCTGTCCGAGCAGTACACCCGGGAGGCTCTGTCCGCCGTGCTGCTGGGGGAGACGCCCAGCGGCATCTATGGCCCGGAGCAGCAGGAGGAGCTGGCCGCCATGCGGGAGGAGTACCAGGCGGCCAGCGAGGCGTATGCGTCCGGCAGCCAGGAGGCGGGGCTCAAGATGGACAGCCTGCGGCGGGAAGCGGAGGCCCTGGCCAAGATAGCCTATGAGAGCAGCGAGCAGTACCAGACCGTGCATGACACGGAACTGAACCTGATTGAAGCCATCCGGGAGAATACCGCCGCCCTGTCCGGCTGGCGGAATGGATACAATATCCAACAGGCGCTTTCCAAGGGCAGCCTGGTAAACCTGATCGGAGAAAACAGCCTGGTGGGCCAGGCGATGGGCTTTTTCAGTGGTGCATCGGCACTGGTCGGAACCGGGTCGGAGACTACCACAGGACTGTCCGTAGAGGAGCGGCAGGCCGGCAACTGGCGGCGGGGCGGCTACTACGACGAGGACGGCGTATGGCGTTCGCACGCCGCCGGGCTGGAGCGGGTGCCCTACGACGGGTACGCCGCCCTGCTCCACGAGGGGGAGCGGGTGCTCACTGCCCGGGAGGCCCGGCAGGCCGACCAGGGCGGCGGGGCGCAGGTGACTATCACCGGCAACACCTTCCAGGTGCGCCAGGAGAGCGACATCGACGCCATCGCGGAGGCCCTCTACCGGAAGCTCCGGCTGGCACAGATGGGAGGGGTGCGGTAGTGCTGCGGCTGATCACCTTTCTGGAGGAGGCCTCCGGCGTGGAGCTGGTGCTCCCGGTGACCCCGGCCGGCTACCAGTGGGCCCATGAGGCCGCCATCGAGACGGTGACGGTGGACCAACTGGGGGATCTCAACTTTTTCGGCGGGAAAAGGATGGGGAGCACCACCCTGCACGACTGCCTTCTACCCGCCCAGGCGTACCCGTTTTTGTCGCCGGGGGCGGGCACCAACCCCTGGCTCTACCTGGAGCAGCTGGAGCGGTGGGTGGACAAGGGGACGGTGGTGCGCTGGATGGTCAGCGGCACGCCGGTCAACGCGGCGGTGCTGCTGGAGGGGGTGACCTACCGGGAGCAGGACGGCACCAACGACCTGTACGCCGACATCACCCTGCGTGCCGGTACGGGGAAGTATCTCGAACGAACCGTCAACTTCCGGCTCCATGCGCGCCAGCGCTATCAGCATGCCGTCCAGCATCACTTCCTCCGCATACGGGTCAACGGCTGGATTTTCCAGCAGCTCCCGCCAATTCCCCCCCGCCACCTCGCGGGCAAGGTTCCGGAGAACGGGGAGACGAACGCCCAGCAGACGGTTGACGCCGGGAATCAGGGAAGCGGAGAACTTCTGAAACTCCGGTTCCGCCAACGCCTCAATCCTTTCCCTCAACTGCCGCCTGCTCTCAATCATGGGCGCCATCCTACATGGAGGCTATGCGCCGCACAAGGGGGAATTCCCGTATGAGAGGCGGCGGAACCCATGCGGAATCCCCCTTGGAAGGCCCTTCCGGAGACGCGCCTAAAAAGGAATTGGCGGCTTCCCGTCTTCTGTGGTAGCCTGCGGACAGGCAGCAAGCCGTCCCCTATGCCCTCCAGCCTTCAACAATTCAAATGTCCCGGATGCGGCACTCCCTTTTCCGCGGCGGATGTGGACAACCGCCGGGACACGGTCACCTGCAGCAGCTGCGGACTTTCCACCCCCTGGACGTCCCTGGTCCGGGAGCATGAATTCCATGATGTGCCTGCGGCCCCTTCCAGGCATCTGACGGTAACATCCGCCCATGGAAAAGTCACGCTCACCTACAGGCATTCCTTTGCCAAAATACTTCTTTACACGGGACTGGCCGTGGTTTGGGGCATCATCACCCTGGTGCTCGTCCTCCTGTCCTTCGGGCCGGGGAAAACGGACTTCGCGCTGCCCGTCTTCACCACCTTCTTTGCCGTCACGGAAGCCTTCATCATCTTCCTCTGCGTTGACATGATGCTGGGAAAAGCCGTTCTCCGGGTGGAACCGGGTAAAGCGTCCCTTTTCCGGGGCATTGGTCCGGTGGGGAGCACATGGGCTTTTCTCCTTCCCGCGCAGGCCCCGATCATGATGGAGCGCAAGGGAGGGGAAAAGACGGACTATTGCCGCATCTCCGTGCCCCAGCCTTCCGGAAGGCCGTTTTACTTTTCCGGCGGCATTTCAGACCCGGAGACTCTTGAATACATCGCCGCCGTTCTGCGTCAGTTTCGCGCCTGAACCCGGAATTTTCACGGTCATGACGTGGTTCCCTGGAACGAAAAAAGCCGTTCCATGGTCCAAAAAAGACAATAAAAAATCTTATGATCATGAACGAACTGGAAATCATCGACGTCCGCGGCCGCGAAATTATCGATTCGCGGGGCAATCCCACCGTGGAAGTGGACGTGGCCCTGGCCGGCGGAGCCATCGGACGCGCGTCCGTCCCCAGCGGAGCCTCCACCGGGGAGCATGAAGCCTGGGAGCTCAGGGACGGGGACGCCAAGCGCTACGGCGGCAAGGGCGTTCTCAAGGCCGTGGAAAACATCAACAAGATCATCGCGCCGGAAGTCTCCGGGCACGATGCCACCCTCCAGCCGGCCATTGACAAAATCATGCTCGACCTGGACGGCACGCCCAACAAGTCCCGCCTGGGGGCCAACGCCATCCTGGGTGTTTCCCTGGCCGTGGCGAAGGCCGCCGCCATCCAGCTCAATCTTCCCCTCTTCAAATACCTGGGCGGCCCGAACGCCAAGGTGCTTCCCGTCCCGATGATGAACATCATCAACGGAGGCGCTCATTCGGACTCCCCCATTGACTTCCAGGAATTCATGATCATGCCCAAAGGCGCGCCCACCTTCCGGGAAGCCCTGCGCTACGGCGCGGAAGTCTTCCATGCGCTCAAGGACGTGCTGCACGACCGCGGCCTGTCCACCGCCGTGGGGGATGAAGGCGGCTTTGCCCCTTCCCTGAAATCCGCTGATGACGCCCTGGAATGCATCGCCCAGGCCGTGAAACGCGCCGGCTACACGCTGGGCACGGACATCTTCATTGCCCTGGACGTGGCTTCCTCCGAATTCTACGACCCTTCCCAGAACCTGTACGTCTTCAAGAAATCGGACGGCCGCGGCAGAACGGCGGAGGAACTGACGGCCTACTACCAGGAGCTCCAGAAAAAATACCCCATCATCTCCATTGAGGACGGCTGCGCGGAAAACGACTGGCTGGGCTGGGAACAGCTCACCAAAGCCATGGGCCACAATACCCAATTGGTGGGGGACGACCTCTTCGTAACGAACGTGGAATTCCTGAACCAGGGCATTTCCCGCCATGTGGCGAACGCCGTGCTGGTGAAGGTCAACCAGATCGGCTCTCTGACGGAAACGCTGGACACGGTGGAACTGGCCAAGGACAACAAATACTCCGCCATCATCTCCCACCGCTCCGGGGAAACGGAAGACGCCACCATTGCGGACATTGCCGTAGCGACCAATGCCGGGCAAATCAAAACCGGCTCCCTGAGCCGTTCCGACCGCATGGCCAAATACAACCAGCTCCTTAGAATTGAAGAGGAACTGGGAGATGACGCAGTTTATGGTGGCAAAATCCACATTTTATGATCAAAAATGTTTTGTTTAACTGCAAAGAATGCTCTGGAGACGCCGCTATTACCATCGTTTTACCTTGGCGGAGCTTGAAATCCGCCGGGAGAAACGTGCCCTGATCGTCCAGAGGGCTCTCCGCCTCTTTGCCATCGTCCTGGCCTTGTGCCTGACCATGCTGCTTTCCCTGGTGTGTTTCAAGCCATGGAAGGACCTGCGCTCCCTGGAGCATGAGCGTTCCTTCCTCCAGGCGCATCTGGAAAAATCCAGGGAGCAGATGGAACAGGCTAAAAACGAATTCATCTGGATTTCCCAGGACCCCCATTATTTTGAAATGATCGCTCGGGACAAGGGCAACCTGGCCCTTCCCGGTGAACATATCCTCCGCATCGCGGAACCCAAGCGCCTGAAATAAGGCGCTTTTTTAACGAAAAAACGGGACCATGAAAACCATGTCCCGTACCGGTCAACGGAACGTTCCAGTCCAAACCAGGGCGTTTGATCCCACCCGGCCTCCATCCAGCCCGGTTATCCGCAGCGGGATAGGGGCAGCCACGGGAATGGCAACCATGCCGCGCGGCGGAAAGGGACGGTTCCGCATCCCCGCTACCCTGCCGGCAGGCGCCGCTGCGTATTGACCGCAGCGCAGGGCCCCTGGCGAGACCCAATGCGGCCTCATTCAGGCTGTTTGTCCGGCGTGGCCTTGTCGTACTCCCTCATCAGCTTGGCGGACCAGCTGATGCTGTCCGGGAAACGGCACGCGGGCGTCGTGGTCAGGTACGTTCCCAGCTTCCTGGCCAGGGAATCCGCATCCTGGTGCCTGGAAAAATATAAATCCTTCTGCTCCTGGGGGTCATCCGTAACGCTGTAAAACTGCGGAGCGCGGTCCGGCACCAGCAGGTACTTCATATCCCCGTCCAGCACGGCGGACGTATAATCCGTGCACCAGAACAACGTGCGCGGAACAGGCGTTCCCCTGTTCGCCACCAGCTCCAGAATATCCATGCCGTCCAGTTTCTTGGGGATTTGACGTCCGTTTGCCTTCAGCAGGGCCGGAAGCAGGTCCACGGTGGAAACGGGCTGCTTGCAGACGCTTCCGGGAATCAGCCGCTTGTCCGCCGGATACCTGATGATGAAAGGCACGCGCACGCCCCCCTCAAAATGCTGCCTCTTGGCACCCCGGAAAGGAGCGTTGCAGGAAGACGCTTCCGGAGCGCCGCCGTTGTCCGACAGGAACACGACAATCGTGTCCTTTTCCAGACCGTCCTTCTTCAAGGCATCCAGAATGCGGCCTATTCCCTTGTCCATCGCATACACCATGGCGCAATAAATCCGGCGTTCCTTGTCCTGCACGTTCTTGAATTTGGCGATGTCCTCCGGTTTGGCTTCGTTGGGCCAATGGGGAGCATTGTAGGAAACGAACATGAAAAACGGCTTTTTATCCTTGTTGGACTCCTGGAGGAACTCAACCGCCCTGTCCGTAATATCGTCCGTCAGGTAGGTAATATCCGTCTTATCCGTAAAATTGGACACAATCATGGAGGGATTCAGGCCTTCAGCCTCCTTCTTCACGGGAAAATAAGACCGGGAACCTCCCAGGAACCCCCACCAGCGCGTGAAGCCGCGTTCCGGCGGCGTATACCCCTGCGTGTGGCCCAGATGCCACTTGCCGAACACCGCGCTCCGGTACCCGCAAGGCTTCAAATACTCCGGAATCAGCTTCTCCGTCTGGGGCAGCCCGTAATGGGACTCCGGAAGGTAATCCACCTGGATATTGGGATTCGTAGTAATGCCGTAGCGCTTCGGAAAACGGCCCGTCAGCAGCCCCATGCGGGAAGGGGAGCACATCGGCGCCGTTACATACGCCCGGGAGCAGAACACGCCCTCCTTCGCCAGCCGGTCAAGGGAAGGCGTTTTAATCTGCCTGGACCCCGTGCAGCCCAAATCCCCGTACCCCAGGTCGTCCGCCAGAATGACCACCATATTCGGCGGAGTGGCCGGGCGGCTCTGCGCCCCCGCCGCCCCGCAAAGCAAACTGCACAGAATCAACAATAGATGCGCTTTCTTCATCATACGTTAATTTACGCGGCTTGCCTGCCATATCAATCAAAATATTAATTCTGAAATTTCCGGGGCAATCCTGCAAGCGGCATCCATGACTCTTTAACAACGAATTTGCTAAAAACAGGACGATTTGCCCATCCAATTATTTCCCGGAAATGGATACGAAGCCTTTCCTTCCGCGCCGCTCCCACGGACAGACGCCCTCCTGCTGCCGGAGAAACAGCTCCATCAAGGCGTTTCCAATCCGGCGGCAATAAAGGCCGGCTCCCCCTGTCATTCCTTCACCTTCCCTGGAATGCCGGAACAGCAGCCCTACCCTCTCATCTGCCGCAGAAGGGCCGCCACATACTGCTGGGCTTCCTTCTCCGCAATACCTGTACCGAACTCGAACGGCTTGCCGTCCGGTTGTTCCACTACAATCTTGTTCAGCACCTTATTATTCTGCTGTATATTACTCGCCTCAATGGAAATGCGGGAATCCTTCGCCAGAAGAAACTGCTGGCGGCGGCCCAGGCTCCCAACCCCGCGGAACAGCTCTCCCGTTCCGGGCGACAGGGTCAGCGTCATACGGCCGAACAACACATAAACGGCACCCAAAAACGTACCGAACCCGACCAGAACGAAAGGAATCAGGAACAATTGCCCGAATAAACTCTCATGGGCCATTTTCCCCATCATCACAAATATGGCGGCGTATGTAATAGCATTCCAAATCAGTGCAAACAGCAACAGGAAAAATCCGGCTCCCTTGGGCTTCCTGTACGTTACTTCCAATCCCCGTGCCGTTTTTGTCACGCTCATGCGCCGGGGAATGGAATCAAGGATTTCCTCATCCCTTTCCTCCTGAACAAGCTCTGAAAACCTGCTTATCTTGTTGCAGGCGCGGCATAAAGCCATATCCGTGGCCATATTCACATCTTCCATCGCCAGCAACGCGCCGCACATCGGACACTTCAATTCAACAGGGGTAGTCATGCCCGGAATTCTAACAAACTTTTATGTTCAGAAAAGCATAAAAATCACAGCGTTACCGGCCTCTCCATCCTTCACAAAAATACCGTTTTTCCGGGAACAAGGGATAGACGGCTTTAAGTTGTCCGGAAAGGAAATTCCGTCTGCCTTGGGAAACTGCTGTCCTTAAGCGTTTGTCCTGCTTCACGGCTTTACCTTCTGCGCATCCTTAGGCATTCCCTTGTACAAAAATTCCGTGGCCGGAGTACGCCCCACCGTCCGGTTGATCAAGTCCGGGATTTCCTTGTCCGCATAGCCCGCCATCCGGAGGTAGTTCTTTACCGCCCCGCTCTGGCCCGGAAACAGGTTCACCAGCATTTCCACAAAATACTTCATTCTGGGAACGGAAATATAATTTTTTAACCTTTTATTCCTGATATTGTTTACTGCCAGCTTGTTGAGAAAGACGTAATACTGGGGATTGACATTGCAAACGATATCACGTTTCTTGAGTTCTTCTTCCAAATACTTCCGGTTTAACGGAACGAACGATTTTTTCAGAGCCTCGTGCTTCTCCTCCAAATCCGGATCGTAACGGTTCCGGAACTGCGCATAGATGGAAGCCGCATAAGTGGCCAGCAAGTCGGACAGCGTCTTGCCCCGGAGATGGAGGCGGCGCGCCATCGGAGAGGCGTCACGGCTCATCACGTAGAGGAAGGAAAACATGTCATGTTTGACGGCATGATCATTATTGTCAAAAATGCTCTCCGGCGTCGCCTTGTCGTAGTCGGCGGGATAAAGGGGAGTTTCCGCGATATAATAGAACAGCCAGAGCTGCAACGCCAGCTCCTCCCGCGTGATCTGCTTATTGCTAACAGAAGCGCATTGGCCCAGCACGGAGCGTGCCTCTGTATAAAACTCCCCCAGCCGCCCTTGCGCCAGCTTCTCCCGCAAGCCGGACAGCTCCGCAGGGGGAGATTTAAACGGGTCCAGGCACACCGGGGAAGGCAGGGCATGTCCCAGCCCTACCATACAGCATAGCATGGCGAGAAAGGTAAACACTTTCATTGGATTATTTCCAAACATATTCATAATTCATTAGATGATAGCATAAATCATAGGATATGGCGCGACCGAATTTCCTGATGGCAATTTGGACTTCTTCAAATTCTCCTTCCATTCCTTCGAATTTCACATACTCAACCTTGAACCTCTGCTCCACGGTTTCCACTTTGAGGATATCGTCACTGGTCGACTCTTTGCCGCCTTTCCCATCATGGACTTTCCAATCGCAAGTCCAAAACCATTCCTGCGGCAACTTAGCTCCATGTATGGCGTTATAATTTGCCATATATATCACCCGGTCAATGAATGAATTATTTTGTTCAATGCTCCTGGGGTCATCGCATCCATGCTCCGTATGCGGGACGCCCAATTTTATTTCATGTTTTTGCGGATCGGGAGGAGGGGTCGGCATGACATAGGTCAATCCTCCATCGCGTTCAATCAGTTGGATATTTCCAAAATTCACCTCCGTAGGTTCCACCGTCAATTTAACATCAGCAGCCACAATAATGATATTGTGATCACTGGGAAGATCGGCCTTGACGGGAACAACTGCCGTCAGCTTTGTCGGTACAAGAATCTCAAAGGCAATGGTTTTTTCCAGGCCTTCACTCGTGGTGACGGTGACTTCCACCTCTCCCTTCTTTTGTATTCTCTTATTCACCGTCAATGTAACCTCTTCGAGCCCCTCGGTTTTTTCGGGAAGAGAGGCAAGAGCTTCTCCTTTGGTAATCTTCCACTGCAACTGAGAAACATCCCCCTTGGGCTTTCCGGTCAAAGTCAACAAAACATCTTCCCCCATGCCGAGTTTTTTGCGCTCCTTGTCCGTCTTCTCATCCACATCCTTTCCCTGCTCTTTGGCAATATAGAAATCGGCAGAACACAACGTCGTTTCCGATTTTATTTCCAGTGCCTGTACTTCATCAGGAACATCTTCTCCGGCCTGGGCAAAAGCGCCAAACCAGTGGCCCATCAATATCAGGCCGATAGAACGTATTTGAAATAGAGACAACATGGCAAGGAGGGGAAGTTGGCATATCGTTGCCTTATCCGGGTAATTTATTTATTTGAAGATGTAAAGAAAAAGTTGAAAATACTAATCGTACTCCATGAATTACCAAGCTATTTCCCCTATTTTTCCCGGAACGCCATTCTCTTTTCCGCAAAAAACGGCGGCTTCCGCCATGCGGAGGACGCCGGAACGTTCCGGTTACCGGACAAACTGCCGGTTCAAGCATCCCAACACCCGAATATCAGGCGCTGAATTGGCCGCCTATGCTGACCGTATCAAACTCCACGATCTTCACAATAATGTTTTCCGCCGTGTCCGCCTCCCGCTGCCGGATGGCATCCAGCAGGTCGTCATGCAGCTTCATGGCCCCGGCGTCATACTGCTTCTCCTGCAGCAGGCCTTCCAGATTCTCCTGCACATGGCGGATCACCACGTTGTACAATTCCGCAAGCACCGGGTTATGCGTGGCACGGGCCACGGCAGCGTGAAACAGCATGTCGTCCTCAATGCCCGGCCTTACCCTGGCATGGCAGTCCTTCAGGGCGCTTTCCAGCTCCTTCAAATCCTCCTCCGTCCTTTTAACGGCGGCCAGCCGCGCAATCTCCTTTTCCAAAGCCAGCCGCGCTTCCAGAATCTGGGGCAGTTCGGATTCCTTGAGGCGGTTGCTCACCGCAACGGCAAAGCGGTCTGATGCCATCACATACGTGCCGTCGCCGGGCCGGGCCTCCAGCATCCCCATGTGAATCAGGGATTGAAGGGCCTCGCGGATGGTGTTGTGGCTGACGGAAAAAGCCCGGGCCAGTTCCGCCTCCGCGGGAATGCGGTCCCCCACCTTCCACTTGCCGGACCGTATCATGGATTCCATGGCGGTGAGCACCTGGCGGGACAGGGACACTCTTACAGGCTTCTTCAACTCCATTGTCTTGGATTTCTTCATGAAAAGTTAGCGAATAACAGTCCAGAGGCGTCCCTTCTCCGTCTTGATCAACTGGATATCCAGTTCAAAGGCGTCCTTTAGATTTTCCTCCGTCAACACCTCGTCCCGGCTTCCGTGGGCCACGATCTCACCGGACTTTAAAATCATGCCGCGGTTGAATACGGGGAGGATGTCTTCAATACGCTGGGTAATGAACACGATGGTCAGGTCAGGCCGCGTCTCCGCCAGTTCCTCAATGGTTTTCAGTAAAAATTCGCGTCCCGCCAGGTCCAGGTAAACGCTGGGTTCGTCCAGGATCATCAGCTCCGGGTTCGTCATCAGCGCCCGTGCAATGAGCACCTTGACCTGTTCTCCGGAAGACATGGCCACCACGGGCCTGTCCATCAAATGCTGCGCCTTCAGGGATTTCATGATCCCGGCGGCTTTCTCTTCCTCTTCCGGCGTCGGCTCCCGCAGAAGGCCAATAGTGCCGTCAGGGCCGGAAAGCACCATGTCGCGCCCGTTCCAGGCGCCGTCCTCCAGCCATTTGTGCATGAACGGGCTCACCCACGCGATGGACTTGCGCAGTTCCAGCAGATTAACGTGCCCGAAGGTCTTGCCCAGCACCTGTACTCTGGCGCCGAAAAGAGGCCATGCAAACCCCATCAGCACCTTGACCAGCGTCGTCTTTCCGGCACCGTTCGCGCCCAGGATGAAGCAGCGTTCTCCGCGCTGCACCTGCCAGGAAATATTGTGCAGGATTTCGTGGCCGCCCAGGTATACCCTGGCATTCTCCACATTGACGGCCGGCAAGGAATTGTCCATAAACTGAAAAAATAGCGGGCTTCCGCGGAAAGCCCGGGAGTGTCCGGGCCGTTCCTCCGGGATACGGCGGAACGGCCCGTGATCAACGTAAAAGAAACCTTAGTTTCTTTCAAACAAGCTGCGAATCTTGGCGCCCACGATTTCCACCGGGTGCTGGCCCAGGGCTTCACGCTTGGCCTTGAGGCTGGGAGCGCCCTTGGCGGCTTCTTCCAGCCAGTCCTTGGCGAACTTGCCGGATTCAATGCGCTTGAGAGATTCCTTCATGCGTTCCTTCACGTCGGCGGGCAGAATCTGCGGGCCGTTGTAGTACTCGCCGAATTCAGCGGTGTTGGAAATCACGGAGTTCATCTTCTGGATGCCGCCGTTGTAAATCAGGTCCACGATGAGCTTGGCTTCATGCACGCATTCAAAGTAGGCCATTTCCGGCGGATAACCGGCTTCCGTCAGGGTTTCAAAGCCGTACTTCATCAGGTCCACCAGGCCGCCGCACAGCACGTTCTGTTCGCCGAACAGGTCTTCGTACGTTTCCTGGGCCATGGTGCATTCCAGCACGCCGCCGCGGGTCAGACCCTCAGCCTTGGCCATGGCGAGAGCCACGTCGCGGGCCTTGCCGGAGGGATTCTGGTGCACGGCGATGAGGCCGGGGCAGCCGAAGCCTTCTTCAAACACGCGGCGCACTTCCGTGCCCGGTCCCTTGGGAGCCACCATGATCACGTCCACGTCCGCGGGGGGGACGATGGTGTTGAACACGTAGGCAAAGCCGTGGGAGCAGCAAAGCGTCTTGCCGGCCTTCAGGTGGGGCTTGATTTCAGCTTCATACACGGAGCCGTGGCTTTCATCCGGCAGCAGAATGTGGATGATGTCCGCCTTGTCCGCGGCTTCCGCTACGGTCATCACCTGGAACCCGTCCTGGGTGGCGGCGTCAAAAGACTTGCCGGGGCGAACGCCGATAATCACGTTCACACCGGAGTCACGCATGCAAAGTGCCTGGGCGCGGCCCTGGGCGCCATATCCGATCACGGCAACGGTCTTGCCGTTCAATGCGCTGAGATCAGCGGCGTTGTCATGAATAATATCCATTGTTACTCCTTCTTTAAGTAATTCATCCAAACATCCAATGTTTGGATGAATGAGAACATAGCCATCCGCCGCCCGATTGCAAGCGCTTTTCAACGAATGGCTGCGTTTTTTAAATTATGTGCATGGAGACGGGCCCGCTGGAGGGAAGAGCTTGAAAGCAGGAGAATGAAGAAAGGAAGGAGCCCATGGGGGCGCTTACGGGATATTCCTGACAAGGGCCATGAAACCGCTTTGCGGCCGGGCAGCCTTCATGGATGAACCTGTTCCGGAATACAGCGGAGGCATTTTTACAAGGGCCGGAAGGCCCTTGTTCCTGGCGGATGCCCAGCGGGAAACACGGAGAAAATACGCCTTCCCCCGAACTGGGTGAAAACATCCCTGGCAGTAAAGGCGTTTTTCCACAAAGGAGCTTGGCTCTTCCATAAAGCCGTTATCCCTACCCCGCACTCCCATTTCAAGAACGGTATCCCTCACAGATCCCGCCCAATGCCATTATCCGTGGAAGCCAGGGAATTGGAGTAAATCAGCTGGGAGGTATCATACCCCAGTTCCTCCGCGCAATGGAGCATCGGCTGAAGCTCTTCATCCCTCAACTGCGGCGTCCGGGCCAGCAGCCACAGGTAATTCAGGGAACCGCCGGAAACCACGGCGCGGCTGTAATCCTCATCCAGAAAGGCCACTTCATACCGGCCGTACACCAGCGGCACGAAGTACACTTTCAAATGATTGGGGGCGTCTCCCACCACAGCCTTCGCATGAGCCTCCTTCCGTTCCCCGGTACGGACGTCATAACCGCTGTTGGTAACGGAAATGGTACCGTTCTCTCCATGGTCATACCGGGCAAGCACCTTGCGAAGCCCGCGCTCAAACCAATTTTCCAGGCGCGCGATTTCGTGCCATTCCCCCAGATAACGTTCCAGATTGAAATCCGGCATGGGGTCGGTTTTGACGGAATGGCCGTGAAACAGGGAAGTAACGATGGTCTGTATGATACTCATGATTTGACAGGGAATGCTTTGTTAAAAAAGGTGCGGATATCCGGATATTGAAACTCAAATCCCTCCCGCATCAGCGTCTCCGGAATGGCGCACTGCCCGTTGGTAATCACCTGGGAGGCTTCCCCCATCAGCAGGCGCAGGACGGCGTCCGGAACATGGATGGACAGGCGGGTGTGGAAATGTTCTGCGGCAGCCTTGTAAAATTCCCGGTTGGTGGTGCGTTCCGGAGCCGTTACATTGACCGGGCCGGAAATGTCCTCCTTCCCCATGATGAAAATCAGGGCATCCACCAGGTCCTCCAGCGCCACCCAGGAAAAGGGATGGTCCGGGTTCCCTACCGCCGCCGTGATGCCGAACCGGGCCGGGCGCACCATTCTGGGGAGTGCTCCTCCATCCGGGGAAAGGACTACGCCAAACCGGGTGCGGACCAGCCGCACGGAGTCGTTCACCAGTTCCGCCTCCTTTTCCCAGGCCACGCACAATTCCGCCAGAAAGGAATCCGCCGCCGGATCGTCCTGTTCGCCATGGCAGCCGCCGGCCGGGCTGTAATACCCGACGGCGGAAGTGGAAATCATCACTTCCGGAGGTTCGTGCAGGCGATTGACCGCTTCCACCAGCTTGCGGGTGGTCATAATGCGGCTCTCCACCAGTTCCTGCTTGTAAGCGTCCGTCCACCGCCGGTCGATGGGCGCCCCGGCCAGATTGATGACAGCGTGGCATCCCGCCAGAGCCTCCGCCAGGCAATCCACGCTGTCCTGCGTGAACAGATAGCGCCACAAAGGCGTCACCTGATGCCCGAACACCGCAAGACGGCTGGACAAGTGGCTGCCTATAAATCCGCTGGAACCCGTAATGGCTACATTCATGACTGTAAATCAGATGGCGGCCCGTCTCCGCGGAGGGCGCTCCGGAACACTGCTGGAAATATCCCGCACGGGAACGGACAACCTTTACCGGATAAGACATTTCCACCTCTCTCCTCCGTTCAGCGGAGGACATACTTTGCCGCCTTCCTTTTCCTGAAACGCGCTCTTCACCGGAATTTCCCCTGCGGCCGGACGGAAAAAGAGAACTTGATTTTCACCGGGTGCCTTTTATGTTGGAAACCGTCACAACCACTACTCTCTCATGAATAAAACTCCCAGAACTTTCCTTTCCCTGCTCATTCCCGCCATTGTCATCATTGCTGCGGGTGCGGCGGCCTTCTCCTTTTACAATTTCAGCAACAAGCGCGTGCTGTCCGGTTTTGCCGGCTACGTCTATTCCAAGCCCATTTTCGGCCAGAACAAGTTTGAGGGCATCCTGATCGGGCCATCCTCCACGGGATGGGTATGGCGGAGGGAAGTCAGCAAGGTTTCCATCACGCCGGATACCACGGTGGAGGAATTCGATGCCCGCAACGGCGGCGCCATCCTGGGCAAGGACAAACTGCCCATCTCCTGCAAGGCCTCCCTGGTTTACCGCCTGGACCCGTCCCGAGTGAAGGAATTCATGGAGGATTACGGCGGCATCGCGCAGAGCTCCGGCCGCAATGACGACGAAGTGGCGGACGAGATCATGCTCTTTGCCTACAAGAATTTCATCCAGCAGCCCTTCCGCACCGCCGTACGGGCGGAATTGAGCCAGTACAACGCCCTGGACGCCTCCGGCAGCCTGCAAAAGATTTCCGACAACGTTTACACGCAGTTGAGCAAGCGACTGGACGGCACCCCCTTCATCGTGGATTCCGTAGCCGTGGGAGAAACCAATCCTCCGCAGGCCATCATTGAATCCGTCGTGAAGAAAGTGCAGACCACCCAGGAAAATGAACGGAAGGAGACGGAGCTGCAAATCGCCCGGAAGGACATCGCCATCCAGCGCGCACGCGGGGAGGCGGAAGGAGCCATGAAAATGGAAATAGCGCGCCAGGAAGCGAACGCTAATCTGGCACGCGGCGAGGCGGAAGCCAAAGTCATCGTCATGCAGGGGAAAGCGCGCGCGGAAGCTTCCCTGGAAGCCGCCAGGGCGGAAGCGGCGGGGCTGGCGCTGAAGGAAAAGGCCATGGGGCCGAACGTGCTCCGCGCCAAGGCCTTTGAAAACATGCTGAACAATGCCAAGGTCTATCTTCCCTCCGGCAAGGATGCGGAAGGGAACATGTCCGTGCTGGGCATCCTCAATCTGGACAGGGAGTCCGCCAAATAAGCCTCACTTTCCCCGGCGCTGCCGGAACGGCGACAGTCATGAAGCGGCGGAACCGGAGATGGAAAAACCGCCATCCTCCTCTTCCCCGGCAAATTCATGCTTGAGCATGAACAAGCCGCACATGTTCATCAGCACGCAGGCGACATACAGCTTCACGGGCGCCATGGCAAAATCCATCAGAAACCCGGAAGGAAGGCTCAGAATCACCCATCCCCCCGCGCAGATGGCGCCGAGCAGCCCGGCATAGGGAAGAGGCGCCTTTCTGACAAGCCCCCACCAGCCCGCGGGAGAAAGCCCGGAAAAACTTTCCAGCACGGAAGTCCTCATGAAAACGCCCGGGAAATAAGCTGCACCCGCCGCAATGAACAGCCAGATAAGGGGGCTGTCCATGTCCCAGTCCATCACTCCCAGATAAATGACCAGAGGCAGGAAGGAGACTGCCATGCACATTACCAGCCGGATGTAAGGCATCATCAGATCGTCCAGCCATTCCTCCAACTCCGGAAAGAGGCAGATTTCCTCCTCCCCCATGGCGGACCGCTGCACCATCTTCATGAAAAAGGCGCACATGAACGGTTGCAGGAAACAAAAAATGGCAATCCAGCCGATGAGGGGCGCCCAGGCCGCCAGGAACATGGCCCATACAATGAGGACGGCAAAGGCAAAAACCATGGGCCTTCCACGGAAAGGATAGCCCAGAGAAGAGAGATAGTCGGACATTCAAAAATGTTAGAGCAGTCCGTTCACACCGTCAACGCCTTATTGCCGCTCTAACAAAATAGTTCCTCCTTGTTTCAGGAATAAAAATTCTCCACGGTCCGGACGACGCGCTCCATGTCCTGCGGCCCGCAGCGCTGGTCCACGGGAAGCGGCAGAAGATGCAGCGCCAGCTTCCGTTCCAGGCTGCCCTCCGGGGCCTGTTCCAGCACCTCCGGCCACAGCAGGGGAACCAGGATGCGTTCATCAATCAGCACATTCCTCAGCTCGGGAAAAGCCGTCCAAAACGGATAGCAAAATGGAGCGGACAAGGAATCCGGCTCCACGGAAAGGCGGTTCAGATGTCCCAGCCTTTCGTGCAGAAACAGGAAATTGTCCATGCGGCGCAATCGCGCCTGCTCGTAATCAATTCCGCGCATTAACCGCTCCGTCAGACGGGACATCTTACGCAGGGGGGCGTTTTCCAGCCTCCGTTCGTTCCGTCCGCAGGCGGCGGAAGCCCTTTCCGGCCCACGTTCCAGGCATCCCAGCAGAAAGGCGGCATCCGGCAGGGACTCATCCCGTTCCTCCGGTTCCGGCAGCGGCTGGTCTGCATCCATGACGGCGATTCCCCCGTCCGGAAGGCCGGAAAACTTGCGCGGACTGTACAGGGACGCCACGCCGGGACGGGCGGGAGAATACAAGGCCAGCGCATTGTCCACAACCAGCCTGCCGCCATACCGGGAGGCCAGCCGGTCCACGTACTTCTCCTTGATGCCGAAGTAGTTTGTATACAGCAGGAATTCTCCTTCCTCCAGCTCCGGCAATTCTTCCGGTTCCAGATGCCCGTCAATGCGGTAAGGAATAACGGGAATGTGAAGCCGTTCCATCGGTTCCAGCACCGTTCCACATGTATAAAGGGGCACGTGGACACGGCGCACGTCCCCCAGGCGGCGCAGGATATACTCCAAAGCGCGCCTGCCGGAATTCACGGCCACGCTCCGGCCGTGATGCCACTGAGGGAAATTGCCGTATTCCGGCAATTCCAGGCCGAAAAAGCCGCCGATGTCCGTCCGCCCTTCCATACGTCACGCAATACTACATCTCCCTTACAAAGGAAAGAGCCATCTGGAACGGCACCCTTTCCCGTACCAGGGAACCAACCGAACACGACTGGAAGGAAAAAATCAACAAGGAATGAATCTGGAGCATCCGGGAGAAAGCCGCCGGACAGCCCGGCAGCAAGCCCTTCCACACAATCTCCTGATCCCTTCCCCTCATTTTGAACGAACAACACTGAAATAAAATCCTGACCTTATGCCTTCATCATTTACACTCCACAGCAAGGACCTGGGCGGCGTTGCCACGCCTGTCCACCGGCACACCAGCATAGGCGGCGGCAATCAGTCCCCCGAGCTCTTCTGGACCAATCCGCCGGAAGGAACAAAAAGCTTTGCCGTTACCATCCATGACCGGGACGCGCCTACCGGAAGCGGATTCTGGCACTGGCTGGCCGTCAACATTCCCGCCTCCGTCAGGGAACTGCACGCGGATGCCGGAAATCCGGCCACCCGCCTGATGCCGGAGCAGGCGGTCCAAATTCGCAATGACGCCGGATTCACGGGCTACAGCGGCAGCTTCCCTCCCCCGGGCCACGGGTGGCACCTGTACCTGGTCACCGTTTATGCGCTGGATACGGCATCCCTGCCCGTGGCTCCGGATACCCCGGCCGCCCAGGTAGGCTTCCAGCTCTGGCAGCACACGCTGGAAAAAGCATCCCTCGTCTTTTACGACCAGGTACCGGCAAAATAACCTGTACCGGAGAAAATCACCGTTTCTACCGGGCTTCCGGCTTGGCCGCCTTTCCGGCGCCCATCCAGGTTGCCCGGTGCCACAGCCCTTCCAGCACCCCGTAACGGTGCCGCTCCAGCCACCAGCGGCAGAACCATATCTGCCCGGCCATGGCGGCGCAGCCGATTGCAAAGCTGGCCAGATACCCGCAATAAGGAGCCAGCCCCAGCGCGTACGGGAAGAAAATCAGGGAGCCTATCAGGGACTGGGAGACATAGTTGGTCAGGCTCATGCGTCCATAAGTCAGCAGAGGAACCGTCACTTTCCTGAAATATTCCAGCCGGTACAACAGGACGAACCCGGCTACCCACACGCCGGTAAAGCAGACATTGTGCCACATGGTGAACACGGTGTGCACCGGGGCAGGCAAATCCGGCAGGGACATCACCACATAAAACGCCACGGCTCCGGCCAGGGAAAGAAGCATCCCCCGGGTCCAGAACATGGCATTCCGGTCATTCTGCAAAAAGAAATCCTGCCGCCCCAGCACGAACCCCAGCAGAAACAGTCCCGGAGCCTGCATCAGGCGCCCCGCCTCAATGCCCCAGGCCAGGCTTGCCCACTGCCCCACCGTCAGGTTCTCCCACGCCATCAGCCAGAAATTGCCCGTATCCACAGCCGTTTTCAGGGCAGCGTACGATTCCGCAACAGCCAGGGAGGGAGGCGCCCAGCCCGGATTCACCCACTGCGCTGCCGCATACGCCCATTCCAGGGGCTGGGCCAGGAAGAACAGGGATAATACCACCAGAGTGGAAGTCTTCAGCTGGCGGCACGGCACCAGGAGCAGCCCTGCGATGGCGAAGGTCAGCAGCACGTCTCCGCCCGGAAAAAACACCGCATTCATGCAGGCGAACACCGCCAGCAGGCACATGCGCCAGACAAACCTGCCCGCAAAGTCACGGCCCTTCCGGGCCTGGTTGCGGTACTGGATGGCAAAGGTGAACCCGAACAACAGGGCGAAAATGGTGTAGGACTTTCCGGCAAACAGGAAGAAAAAAGCGTCCTTGAACTGCTGGTTGGCCGCCTCCATCACCGGGGAGGAAGCCACGGGATAGGAATTGTAGATGAAATGTTCCAGGAAATGCAGCAGCATGATTGCCATCACGGCAAAACCGCGCAGGGCGTCCACCACATAAATGCGTTTGCTGTCGGGAGAGAGTAAGGGTTCCATGGCTATGATAATACGGCGTACGGAACGCCTCTGTTTCAACAGAAGTCACCTATACACCATGAAAAAGCCTTTTACAGCCAAAATCGCAGCCGGAGCATCCTTCCGGAAAATTTATTCCATGCCGGGCGGCGGACGCGTCCCCCCGGCCATGGTTGCTGCGCGGTCAAGGACATATCCGTGCCATCCCCGCCCTTCCGCATTCCGGAAAGCTCAATACCGCTTCCCAGAGATGAGCCGGAGAACGCTCTTCCCCCTGCCCCGGCAGACAATGAAACCCGGTGCAGGTACCCCGGCGCTCTCTGGAAACGGGAACACCTCAGCACAAACGGCCGATATCTGCCATCAACTCCCGCACGTCTTCCTCCCGCGTGGCCCAGCTCGTGCAGAAACGCACGGTACTGTGGGAGGGATCCTCCCGGCGCAGGTAGGCAAAGCCGTACTTCTTCCCCAACTCATCCAGGACGGAATCGGGCATCGTGACGAACTGCTGGTTCGTCCCGCTGGCAACGGGGAGCGCCAGTCCCCTGGCGCGGCAGAAATCCCGGAGCATCACGGCCAGACGGTCCGCGTGGGCCCCCAGGCGGAAATAAAGGCCGTCACGGAACAGCTCCAGAAACTGGATGCCCAGAAGCCTCCCTTTCGCGAGCCGGCCGCCCTTCTGCTTGGCAATGTAGCGGAAATCCTCCTTCAGGGCATCATGGCGCAGCACCAGGGCTTCCCCGAACAGGGCGCCGACCTTCGTGCCGCCGATGTAAAAGGCGTCGCAGAGGGAGGCAATTGCCGGCAGATCCAGATCATTGCCTTCATCGCACAAGCCGTAGCCGAGGCGCGCGCCGTCCATATACAGGTACAGCCCCCGGCGGCGGCAGACTTCGGAAATCTCCTGAAGTTCCCTCCGGGAATAAATGGTCCCCAGCTCCGTCGGCTGGGAAATATAAACCATCCGGGGCTGAGGCATGTGTTCATGGGTTTCGTCGTCCCAATGGGCGTGCCACGCATCCTCAATCTGCCGGGCCGTCAGCTTCCCGTCCAGGGATGGAATGGCGGAAACCTTGTGGCCGCACGCCTCCACCGCTCCCGACTCATGGACGTTGATATGGCCTGCATCCGCGCACAGCACGCATTGATGGGGGCGCAAGGCCGCCGCAATCACCGTGAAATTGGTCTGGGTTCCTCCAATGAGGAAATGAATGTCCAGGTCCGTTCTGCCGCACAAATTAGCGATCAGCTCCCGGGCCCGGTCGCAATAGGGGTCCTCCCCATACCCGGCTGTCTGTTCCATATTCGTTTCCGCCAGCCTGCGGAGAATATCCGCATGGGCGCCTTCACTGTAGTCACAGTTGAAAAGAATCATTGCCTTCCTGAAAAACGCGGGGACTGTAGCCCGGGGCGCCTGTCATGTAAAGGAAGATGAAGAATACCTCCGGAACAGGGGCAAGCCACGTCGCGGTTCCGGCGGAGGGCGGCAGGGCGCAAGCGGTTTCACGGCACAGATGCCGGAGGCTCAGCCATCCTCCGCTCCGCCCAGGCCGCTTATTCCGGCAGCTTCACCCTTTTCAGCGTAAACTCCATCTTGGAAATATCCCCGCTGGCTTCCTGAATGCGGGAATTGGTGAAATACAGGTACCCGTCATGAATGCTGAACGTGTCCGGCCAGCTGATTCCGTCCCCGGAAGCCAGAACCTTGATCTCCTTGCGGTCCGGAGTGAGATAGACAATGCGGTTCTCTTCCAGGTCCCCCATGTAAAGGTTGCCCCGGTCGTCCATGATCATGCCGTCCGGGGAAGGCGTTTTCATGGAAAAAATCCTGCTTTCATCCACCTTCCGGTCAATCAGTTGGCGGGTGGGTATTCCATACAGGGTTTTACCCGTCAGGGCGTGGAAATACAGGATGCCGTTCTTCCGGTCCAGGGCAATCCCGTCGGCATGGACTTTTCCGTCATGCCTCTTCCCCTCAACGGTGACATGGTCCTGTTCCGCCGTCGTATAGGGGTGATGGTCCAGCATTCGATAATTCTCTCCGCTCTTCATGTCCAGGACGATCAACCCCGGATCGTTGGAATCCGTAAAATAAATTTTGCCATGCTCACGGTCCACGCGCAGGTCATTAACATAGGAATCCGGGCTGGTGGATTCCGCCAGGGGATACTTCCTGACAAGCTTGTCCGTATTGAGGTCATACACGTACAATGCAGGAACGGCGACAGTCTTGCCGATCATGGGATTCTTCGTATCAATCACATAAAGCCTGTCTCCGTCCGCAACCACGGACTGCACGCACACAAACGCATCTCCGTCTCCGGGCATTCCCTTCTCCCACCGGTTGGTTTTCTCATCCGGATAAGGGGTATAGCTGCCGTCCTTGCGGACCTCCGCCACGGAGCACGGAATCTGCTCCTGCCAGCGGGGAAAATTGACAAAAATCCTGCCCTTGTCCGACACCGTCACTCCGGTCACCTGCGCCCCCTTGAACGAGGCGACGTCCTCAATCTTCGCCTCCGCACGCCCGGCCGGAGCAAACGCGCACATGAGGAATAAAACAACGGAAGCGGAAAAGAAAAAACATTTAACGGGGAACATGGGATTTTAATCTCTCTATTGACTGCAAGACAATACTGAGGCGCTCCGCGTTCATTCCCCGCGGGCGCAGCTTTCCTCGCAGCACCACTCCCGTCATTTGCAAAAAAATGCCCCGTTTTCCCGCACCTGATGCCATTTTGAATGGAAACCGTTATCCCCAAGAAACCAGTAAGGCCGTGCAAGCAGTTAACTTGCACGGCCTTGTTTGGTGCGCCCGAAAGGACTCGAACCTTCACGGGGGAACCCCCACTAGAACCTGAATCTAGCGCGTCTACCAATTCCGCCACGAGCGCACATGGTTTGGTAAGAACGGGGGTTATTATGCACAGCGGCGGCGGATTGGCAACTATTTTCCTGCACATGAAAGAAAATATTTTCCAGGGCCTCTTTCCCCCCCGGCAACCGGGACGGCATGGAAACGATATAAGGGCTTCTCAAATCCTTCCGTATGCAGTAGTCTCCCCTCAGCATCAGAGGCACCACCATTTCAGGCTTGTGAATGAGACGAGGGAAAAACCGCTATTGAACCGTTTTGAGGTCATGGAAATGGGGTTCGGCCTGTGTACGCTGGCTGCCCTGATGTGGCTGCTGTGGTGGAACGGCTTCGGCGAGATTCATGAGGACCAGCTTTCCCTGCGTTATTTCCGGGAAATCCTGTCCCTGCTGGTGCTCGGCCAGCTTACCGGAGTTCTCGGCATCCTGCGGGAGAAGTGGCTTGCCAGGTCCATCCGGAACCCGCGGTGGATGGAGCTGGGGCTGGGCCTCCTTATCCTGGTCATGCTGGCCGGGAATTTTTTCAATTCCACCTTTATTTCCAGAATAGAGCTTCAGAATATTTTCCGCGCCCTCTGCCTCTGCTACGGAGCGGCTCCCCTGCTGAACCTGAAGGAGTATTTTTTCCGCCTGGCCCGCCGGAACCGGGGGTTCCACCTGCCGCGCATCCGCCCGGCCCTGCTTTTCCTGCTCACGCTGATTGCCTTCATTACGCTGGGGGGAACCCTCCTCATGTCGCCCGGCGCTACCAAGGACGGCATCATTCTTTCCCCTACGGACGCTTATTTCATCAGCACCAGCGCCGTCTGCGTCACGGGGCTGGTGCCCCTGAACGTCCATGAGCATTTCACCAATTACGGGCAGACCATTTTGCTGGTGCTTTTCCAGGTAGGCGCTTTCGGCATCATGACGTTCACTTATTTCGTCTCCCTGATGGTGGGCCAGGGCCTGAGCCTGCGTTCCAAGGTGACCATCAGCAACCTGCTGGATGAAGAGGGCATCGCCCAGGTGGACCGGTTCATCAAGAACATCATTGCCGTCACGTTCGGGGTGGAGGCGCTGGGAGCCATAGCCCTTTATTTTTCCTGGAGGAACGTACCGGGGCTGGAGGGGGACACGCTCTGGTGGTACGCCGTGTTCCATTCCGTTTCCGGCTTCTGCAACGCAGGGTTCAGCCTGTTTGCGGACAACCTGGCTACGCCGGATGTGGCCTACAATATGGGCGGCCAGATTACCATCATGGTGATGGTGCTCTGCGGCAGTCTGGGGTTTGCGATGTACCTAGAGATCGTCCGCCGCGCCAGGGTGGCCCTGGGCTGGGACAGCCGGAACACTATCAGCCGCCACTGGTCCACGTACAGCTGGCTGGTCGTGCGCATGACCGCCGCGCTGGTGCTGGGCGGCGGATTGATCCTGTTCCTGATCAAGGCGATTGACGGCAGCCTGTTCACTTCTGCCGATCCCTGGTACTGGATTCTGTGGGAAAGCCTGTTCAACGCCACGGCGCGCACCGCCGGGTTCAATATTTCAGACATGGCGCTCAACAGCGTCCCGTACGCCCTGTTCCTGGGGGCGCTCATGTTCATCGGCGGCAATCCCGGTTCCACGACGGGGGGCGTCCATACCACCGCGTTCGCCGTTTCCTGCGGGGAGGTGGCGCGCATCTTGCAGGGCAAGCAGGACGTGGTGATGCACAAGCGCCGGATTGCCCGCAGCGTGGTGGAGCGCGCCGTCATCACCGTTATCCTGGCCGGGGCCTGGGTAGGCATGATGACCACGGTCATGTGTTTTGCGGAACCGGGACTGAGCCTGGAACGCCTGTTTTTCGAGGTGGTCAGCTCCTTCGCCACGGTAGGTTTTTCCTGGAATGTCACGCCGGAACTCAGCGATGCGGGCAAATGGATTATCGTGTTTAACATGATCGTGGGCCGCGTGGGCATGGTGGCATTCGTGCTGGCGTTCATGAAACAGCCCAGCAAGTCTCCGCTGCGGTATCCGGAAACCAGGCTTCCCCTCAGCTGACCCGCGGTTTTTCTCCGTTTTTCATGACATACATGGAGACAAACGCATTTCTTTCTTGCATGAAAACGGTTTGAGCCAAGAATGCCGGACCTTTAGCGCCTGCTCCCGGCAGATCATGCCCGCGGAACGCCCTTGTTATGAATAATCCCTCCTTTATTTCCTATCAAAAGATATGGCTCATGTCGTATCCCCTCATGATCAGCCTGATCATTGAGCACATGATCGGCCTGACGGACGCCATTTTCCTGGGCCGCGTGGGGGATGTGGCGCTGGGAGCGTGCGCCCTGGGCGGCGTGTATTACATGGCCATGTTCATGCTGGCTTTCGGCTTCGGCTTCGGGGCGCAGATCATCATTGCGCGCCGCAACGGGGAACGCCGTTACAACCGCATTGGACCCACCATGATCCAGGGCTGTTATTTCATGCTGGCCCTGGCGGTGGTTCTGTTCACCGCCTCCCAATATTTTTCCCCCATCATCCTGCGGGATATCATCGAGTCCCCGCAGGTTTACGACGCCACGGCGGATTACCTGCACTGGCGCACCTACGGCATCTTTTTCTCCTTCCTCTGCGTGATGTTCCGCGCCTATTACGTGGGGATTACCCAAACGAAGATTCTGACGATCAACTCCGTCGTGATGCTCCTGAGCAACGTGGTGCTGAATTACTGCCTCATTTTCGGGAAAGGCGGCTTTCCCGTCATGGGCATCGCCGGGGCGGCCATTGCCTCCAGCGTGTCGGAGGCCGTTTCCCTCCTCTTTTTCATCATTTACACGGGCACGACGGCAGACAAGCGGAAGTACGGCTTCCGCCGGGCGTTCACGTTCCGTCCCCATCTGCTGAAAGGCATGCTGTCCATTTCCGGCTGGACCATGGTGCAATCCTTCATTTCCGTCTCCATCTGGTTCATCTTTTTCCTGGCGATTGAACATCTGGGGGAACGCCCCCTGGCCGTGACCAACATCGTGCGCAATATTTCCGCGCTGCTCATCATGGTGATCAGCGCCTTCGCCACCACGGCGGGAGCCCTCATCAGCAACCAGATCGGCGCGGGGGAACAGCGCTATCTGTTCAGAACCTGCGGGATGACGCTTAACCTGACGTATGCCATCCTGGTTCCGCTGCTTGTCATCCTGTGCCTGTTCCCGGAACCCGTTCTCAGAGTTTTCACGGATAATCCGTCCCTGATTGCCGCCAGCATTAATTCCGTTTATGTGATGTCCACCTCCACCCTGATCATGGCTCCGGCATTCATCCTGTTTAATGCCGTATCCGGCACGGGCAACACGAAGGCGGGCTTCATCATGGAGATGATTTCCCTGACTGTTTACACCGCCGCCGTTTATTACATCGTCATCAGGCTCAAGCCTGACGTGGCTCTCTGCTGGTTCTCCGAACACGTTTACGGCATTGCCCTGATAGCACTGGCGTGGTGGTACCTGAAGAGCGGAAAATGGCGCGGCAAGAAGGTATAAACAGGAATACGGCAAAAACGCAACCCTTCCCTGCTTTTTTCCACCGTAAAAGGCGGCGGCATCCATCCATGCCCATGACGTTCCTTGATGAGAGCGGCATGGATGGAGGAGTGTCCATTCCGCCCCAGTCAAGCCAACCGGGTTCAACCCGTTTCCCTCATCCATGTCCCGGATAAAAAAGTCCGGCCATTCACAGACGCCGGAAGAATAGATCGATTCGCTCCCATTCAGGAAGAACCTTTAAGCGTGAAACAGGGGTTTTCCATTCTGCAAATCAGGGGAAAACGACGCCAGCGCATTTCCGGAACGGCCTTTCCTAGGAGAGCACCGCCACCTTTCAGAGGTCTTTCCCAAGGGCATAAAAAAGCCCCGCGGCACAAGCCGCAGGGCAAAAACGGAACAGGCCGGGATTATTCTTCGCCGGAATCCTCTTCGGAATCACGGTCTTCCTCCGGAGAGGAAGCTTTTTCCTGCTGCTGGGGGGCGGCCTTCTGGGCGTGCTTGCGGCGGGATTCTTCCATCATGAAGAATTCCGCGCAACGGAAGGCACGGCGCGCGGCTTCACGCGCCGTCTGGTCGTCCATCAGGGCAAGCCCTTCTTCAGACACTTCCGCCAGGAACATTTTCCAGGCGCGGGAGGCCACTTTCTTGCCATCCAGCTGCTTGAAGGAAGCGGAGTCCTGCATGGGCTGGCGGTCTTCTGAGCCGTTGCCCTTTTTATTGCGGCGGCGACGCTTGCGCTTGTTGAAGGAACCTTCAGAAGCTCCGCCCACGGTTTCCGGCTGGGCAAAGGAGTCTCCGCCATGCTGTTCATGGCGTTCCTGCTGTTCCGGGTTGCGGTTGGGGCGGAAGGATTCGCGCTTGACCTTGACCGGAGCGGCAGCCTGGGGCCTTTGGGAAGCCTCGGGAGCGGTATTTTTTTCAACGGGAGCGGCGGGAGCCGGAGTCACGGAAGGAGCCGGCGCTTCAGCGGCGGGGGCCTTCTTGTCAGCCGCCTTTTTGGCGGGTTTCACGGTTTTTGCCTTGGCCGCGGTTTTCGGGGCGGACTTGACCGTTTTGATTTTGGTTTTGGGCGCTTCTACGGAAGCGGCGTCAGCAGCGGGCTTCTTTTCAGCCGCGGCGGCCTTCTTGGTCGTAGAGGCCGTCTTTTTGGCAGCCGTTTTGCGGGCAGCCATTTTTTTGGCTGCGGACGCTTCCGGAGCACCTGTTTCTAATGGTTTTTTTGCCATAAAATTTCAAGTGAAAGAAAGGATTATGAATCAATTCCGGAGATTGTCGAGATTTATCACGGAGCCTCATCCGGAAGGGCCGGCAAATCTTTCAAAAGCGCCTTGTACTTTCCCGAATCAAAGGGGCGGCCGCCCACCACCATCTCATTAATGGTGATGGCAAGGGCCTGCGCCATCAGTTCCAGGGCTTCCTGCTCTTCCAGTTTTTCCCGGCCTGTCAGGCGCTCCAGGCAGGCCTTGACATAGGCAGTGTCCGGCGCTTCCAGCTGCTCCCGCACGGCAGGCACCAGCGTTTCAATCATTTCATCCGGTATTTCCATAAGATTTTCCTTCTGCTGTTTGGATTACCCTAACGAAGTTCAGGAGAATTTTCCCCTGTCCGCCCCTGAATTGCGCTGCCAGGATGCCGGCTCCGTAAAGGTAATATTAATTTTTTCAATAATTTGATTCCAATGATCAATCCTCGATTTTTGCCTTTAATTCTTCTTTCAATTCAGAGGGAATGTCATTCCAGTGCAAGTTCAGCAACGCCCCTTCCAGAGAATACAGGTAATAACATACAGGCACCGTCTTGTCAGGATAGTTACCGCATATTTTTTTAAATGCCTCAACGGAAGTCATTTTCTCAAGATCAGCCAAGGTGAACACACCGATTTCATTAAGGCATTCTTTTATAGCCGCCCCGATGTTTTTTGCCTGCCTTAAATCGCTTGTTATCTTGAATTTCATTTTTATTGCGGCTTATTTACCGTCATCTCACTTTCGATTCCCTCCCGGTTTTTTTATCGCAACATGGCTGATGTTCCGGGTTGCTGCTCCGTTCCATTTCCACAGGGATGCCTGCTGTTTTCCCTACATGGCGCCCATGCGGCTGCGGATGACGGATTGCAGCTCCGTTTCAAATTCCCTCAGGTCATCCGCCGTGGGTTCCCCGAGCGTGGCGTCCCAGTTGATGCGGCCCGTGCGGTCGATGTCCCACACGCCCTGGGCTCCGCTCCTGAACAGAATCTTGCCGGCCATCAGGGCATGGGGAGGCGTTATCTCATCCACGGTTACCTGGGTTTTACCCAGCAGAGAGGCGGGGGGA
>ENA-OPTX01000389-OPTX01000389.1-human-gut-metagenome-genome-assembly--contig:-NODE-389-length-27781-cov-4.455421_pt1 | contig 27781 bp, 30 predicted proteins | sample MGYA00241465_ERZ501922 | MGnify/ENA primary metagenome ERZ501922 (study PRJEB25962, sample SAMEA2042399) | human gut metagenome | biome: human gut; feature: human-associated habitat; material: faeces...
GTAGCTCCTGCAGAATTCCCTCAGTCCCTCTGCGAACTGGCATGGAGTGTGGCATATTTAAGAGAGCATGCAAAAGAATATGGTATTAAGCCGGATAAAATTATCGTATCCGGATTTTCCGCCGGCGGTCATCTGGCAGCAAGTCTTGGGGTCTTCTGGGATAAGGACTGGCTTGCAAAAGAAACAGGACTTACCGCAGAGCAGATGCAGCCAAATGGATTACTGCTTTCTTATCCGGTAATTACATCCGGAACATATACACATCACGGCAGCATGGAAAACCTGATGGGAACGAAAAAGAGCAAAGAATTAGAAGAGCTTTTAAGTCTGGAGCATCAGGTGGGAAAACAAGTGCCGCCGGTATTTATCTGGCATACCTTAACCGACCAGTCGGTGCCAGTCCAAAATACACTGATGTTTACGGAAGAGCTGGTAAAGAATCAGGTCTCCGTAGAAGTCCACATTTTCCCGGAAGGACAACATGGACTCTCCCTTGCCAATGAAGAGACGCAGATTACGGAGACAGGTTTCGGCATTCAGAAGCGTTGTCAGGACTGGATAGCATTAGCCGGGAAATGGGTGGCAGATTTGGAGAAATAAGATTGCGACTGGTTCTTTCAGCAAAAATACAGAATACATTGCACTGTGATTAGCTATACATATCCGGGTTCCCGGAATAAGGTACTGACCATAAGCTACGATAATGGCTTATGGTCAGATGTGCATTTACTGGAAATATGAAAACCTGCTTTTATCCTACGAAAAGAAGATTCATGCCGGAAGCGAATTGTAAAACAGATAAAACAATGCTATAATACACTCTGTATATGTATGTGGTCGTAACAATTGTGTAAAAATATCCGCATTTATATAGGAGAAATTTATGAAGAAAAAAATCAAGCTGAAGGGTCATCTGAAAAATTATATGTACTGGCCGCTGATGCTTACTATTTTGCTGGCATGCATGAACGTGCCGATGTATTTTGTAAATGAAGGGGCAGCGTTACTGGTATCCATTTTCCTTGGGATTTATCTCATTGTTGTGGTGATATCTTATAATGTTAATAAACCGGTGCTGGTGAATGAGCTGATTAATTTTGCCACTCAGTACGGAACGGTGCAGAAGAAGCTGCTCAATGAATTCGAAATACCGTATGCACTTTTGGACTATAACGGAAAGGTTCTCTGGGTCAATGAGAAATTTACGGAGATTACAGGAAAGACCAAAAATTTCCATAAATCCATCACCAGCATTTTCCCAGGCATTACCAGAGAGCTGATTCAGCAGGAGCAGTTCGTGGAAGATGTAAATATGGTCTGGCAGGAGCATAATTTCCGTATTGAAATGAGCAAGATTTATTTTGAGGAAATGGCGGAAAACAGCAGCATTGTATCTATTGAAGAGGATGAACAGTATCTGACAGCGCTGTACCTTTTTGATGAGACAGAGCTTTATAATTACATCCGTGAAAATGAAGAACAGAAGCTGGTGGCAGGTCTTGTATACATAGACAACTATGACGAGGCGTTAGACAGTATTGAAGACGTAAAACGTTCTCTTTTAGTGGCATTGATTGACCGGAAGGTAAACCAGTATTTTACGAAAATGGATGCGCTGGTGCGTAAGATTGAGAAGGATAAATACTTTGTGGTATTCCAGCATAAATATCTTGCGGAGCTGCAGAGCGACCGGTTCAGCCTGATTGAAGATGTTAAGACTGTCAAAGTCGGAAATGAAATGGCGGTGACTTTAAGTATCGGAATCGGTGTCGGCGGTGATACTTATAATCAGAATTATGAATATTCCCGTATGGCAATCGACCTGGCACTGGGTCGGGGCGGCGACCAGGTGGTAGTCAAAGAGGGTGAAAATGTTGTCTACTATGGCGGTAACAGCAAGCAGGTAGAGAAGAACACCCGTGTAAAAGCAAGAGTCAAAGCCCATGCACTGCGGGAGATTATCGAGAGCCGTGAGCATGTTATGATTATGGGACATTCTATTTCCGATACAGACGCTTTTGGTGCGGCAATCGGAATCTACTGCGCCGCAAGAGTATTAGGAAAGAAAGCGCAGATTGTTTTAGACCAGGTAACTTCATCCCTTCGTCCATTGAAGGAAGGTTTTACCACAGAGAAGGGTTATCCGCCGGATATGTTTGTTTCCAGTGAACGTGCGCTGGAGCTGACGGATTATAACACACTGGTTATGGTGGTGGATGTAAACCGTCCGAGCCATACGGAGTGTCCGGGTCTTTTGAAGCGGACCGACAGTATCGTAGTATTTGACCATCACCGCCAGAGCAGTGAGGTCATTTCCAATCCGGTACTTTCCTATATTGAGCCGTATGCATCTTCTACCTGTGAAATGGTAGCAGAGGTGCTGCAGTATTTTACAGAAAATATCAAGCTGGCACCCCACGAAGCGGACTGTATTTATGCTGGAATCTTAATCGATACCAGCAACTTTATGACCAAGACCGGTGTCCGTACCTTTGAAGCAGCTGCTTATCTGAAACGCTGCGGAGCGGAAGTAACCCGTGTAAGAAAAATGCTTCGAAATGATATGGATGCTTACAAAGCCAGAGCAGAAGTGGTCCGCCATGCGGAAGTATACCGCGGTGCATTTGCCATTTCCATCTGTCCGGCAGATAAGATTGAAAGCCCTACCATCGTAGGAGCCCAGGCGGCAGATGAGCTGTTAAATATTGTCGGAATCAAAGCGTCCTTTGTATTAACCGAATATCAGGGCAAAATATATGTAAGTTCCCGTTCCATCGATGAAATCAATGTGCAGAAAATCATGGAACGTCTTGGGGGAGGCGGACATCTGAATATGGCAGGCTGCCAGCTTCGTGACTGTACCGTGTCCCAGGCACAACGCATCATAGAAGACACCATCGACGAAATGCTTGAGGAAGGAGATATAGAAGAATGAAAGTAATTTTATTAGCAGATGTAAAATCCCTTGGAAAAAAAGGTGAGGTAGTAAATGTAAGCGATGCATACGCAAGAAATCAGTTAATTCCGAAGAAATTGGGAGTTGAGGCAAACAGCAAGACCTTAAATGACTTAAAGCTGCAGAACAAACATGCAGATAAGGTTGCAGAAGAGAATTATCAGGCAGCATTAAAGCTGGCAGATGAGATAAAGTATAAGACCGTAGAAGTGAAAATGAAAGCCGGAGAAGGCGGAAGAACCTTTGGTTCTGTATCCACCAAAGAGATTTCCCAGGCAACGCATGATCAGCTGGGTCTTGAGTTAGACAAGAAGAAAATGCAGTTAAAAGAAGCTATCAAATCATTTGGTGTATATGAAGTGCCGGTTAAGGTTCATCCAAAGGTAACTGCAACATTACGTGTAAAAGTAACGGAAGAGTAGATTAGGAGGAACCTCCATGGAAGAGGCACTGGTAAAGCGGATTATGCCAAACAGTCTGGAAGCCGAGCAGTCAGTTATCGGTTCCATGATTATGGATAAAGAAGCAATTATGACAGCCGGAGAGATTCTCATCGAAGAGGATTTCTATCACAAGCAGTATGGAATTCTGTTTGAATCCATGCTGGATTTGTTTAATGCAGGAGAACCGGTTGACCTGATTACATTGCAGAATAAGTTAAAAGAAAAGGATGTGCCGGCGGAAATCAGCAGCCTGGAATTTGTAAGAGACTTAGTAACATCCGTACCGACATCCGCCAATGTAAAATATTATGCCAATATCGTCAAAGAGAAGGCAGTTCTGCGTAAGCTCATTAAGACCACCCAGTCCATTGAAGATGAATGTTATCTTGGAAAAGAAAGTGTTGAAGACATTCTGGCAGATACCGAGAAGAGTATTTTTAATCTGGTGCAGAATCGTGGCGGCGGAGATTATGTCCCGATTAAGCAGGTCGTAATCAATGCACTGGATAAGATTGAAAAAGCATCCAAGCAAAAAGGCTCCGTAACCGGAATTGCTACCGGCTTCGTGGATCTGGATTATCAGATGGCAGGTCTGCAGCCTTCCGATTTGATTCTGATTGCAGCCCGTCCTTCCATGGGTAAAACGGCGTTTGTATTAAATATCGCACAGTATGTAGCCATTCATTCCCAGCAGACAACAGCAATATTCTCTCTGGAAATGAGTAAGGAACAGTTGGTAAACCGTATGTTTTCTCTGGAATCAAGAGTAGATGCCCAGAAGCTGCGTTCCGGTAATTTGACAGATGCAGACTGGGAAATGCTGATTGAAGGAGCAGGCAACGTAGGCCGTTCCAAATTAATCATTGATGATACGCCGGGTATTTCCATATCCGAGCTTAGAAGTAAATGCCGCAAATATAAATTAGAGCATGATTTGAAATTAATCATCATCGACTACTTACAGTTGATGTCCGGCTCCGGCAGACATTCCGAATCCCGTCAGCAGGAAATCTCAGATATTTCCCGTTCCTTAAAAGCGCTGGCCCGTGAGCTGAATGTGCCGGTAGTGGCACTGTCCCAGTTGAGCCGAGCCGTAGAACAGCGTCCTGACCATCGACCAATGTTATCCGACCTTCGAGAGTCCGGAGCTATCGAGCAGGATGCCGACGTTGTAATGTTCATTTACCGTGATGATTATTACAACAAGGACAGTGAAATGAAAGGAATCTCCGAAATCATCGTGGCTAAGCAAAGAAACGGTCCTATCGGAACCGTCAACCTGGTATGGCTGCCTCAGTACACGAGATTTGCCAATATGGAGAAATAAACATTCCCGGGTGTTGCCTGAAAAAGCGGCATCCGGGGTTTTTATGTATATGGGTAGAAGGAAAATTGTCGATGAAATAAGTTGAATATTTTTGTAAAAATCGTATAATAGAGGAAGAAAATACGCAAGATAATACGTAAGTTAATGGAGGTATCATATGGGGAAATATAAACCGCCTTTTACTATAACAAATAAAATATTATCTCATGTAGCATCTATTTCCGAAAAGATAGGACGTATAACAGCAATCAGTAATCTTGAAGCAAAACCGCACCTGAGAAAGAATAACAGAATAAAAGCGATACATTCCTCTTTGAAAATTGAAGCCAATTCATTGACGTTTGAACAGGTTCGGGATGTAATTAACGGTAAGACTGTATTTGGTGAACAAAGAGAAATTCAGGAAGTAAAGAATGCCTATGCTGCTTATGAGCGTCTTTCAGAAATTAATCCTTATAACATTCGACAGTTAAAACAATTTCATGGAATTATGACAAAGTATCTTGTGGAGGAATCCGGTGAATTTCGTTCCGGTGAAGAAGGTGTCTTTAATGGAAATCAATGTATTTTCATGGCTCCACCGGCACAACTTGTACCACAGCTTATGGATGAGTTATTTACCTGGATGAAAGAAGCGAAGGATAATGTACATCCACTGATTTTAAGTAGTGTATTTCATTATGAATTTGTATTTATCCACCCTTTTTCGGATGGCAATGGCAGAATGGCAAGACTGTGGCACACGGCTATTCTCTCTGACTGGAAACCGGTGTTTGAATATATTCCGATTGAAAGCCAGATTGAGAAGTTTCAGGATGAATATTACGATGCCATTTTCCGGTGCCACGTTGCGGGAGAGTCTACAATTTTTATTGAATTTATGCTGGCTCAAATTGATAAAATTCTGGATGATATTTCTGTTCAAATTAGTGAGAAAAATGAATATCTTCCGGAAGCAGTACAAAAATTGCTTGAAGCTATGGAATATGATGTTCCTTATACAAGCAAAGCGTTGATGGAAAAACTTGGATTAAGTTCGAAAGAGGGATTCCGAAGAAATTATCTTCATCCATCACTTAAAATGAATTTGATTCAGATGACGATACCGGATAAACCGAACAGCAGAAATCAAAGATATGTGAAAAGCTGATAATATGAGAAAACAAGCAAAGCAAGTTTCTTATAATTGTCAGTTATTTGGATCAAAGAATGTGCCTCGGCACATTCTCGCGCCTGCGGCGGTCGCTTGCGACATCTACCTTATACGCCGCAGTTTCCCGCTACAATTCCCGTCCGCATTTCGGACAATACTGAAAGTCTTCTTCTGTTGTAAATCCACAGTAACTGCAATGTTTCATATGATTTTCATATCTACCAAAATGCAGGGTATCGAGAGGAATCTTCTTAACCTCTCCTCTGGCAATTGCCTTGCCTAAGTCGGCACTGATTTCGGTGGTGGCATTACAGCAATTCATGCGCACATAGTAGTGGCGGTTCCATTTAAACAGCGGAATAAAAAAGAAAGAAAAGAACATGTAAGTCATATACACTTCCAGATGTCCATATTTTCCGCAGCAATTACATATTTCTAACTGGTCAAAAGCCAGCTTTTTCTCACCATTTGAAATTCCCATAATAAAAAACATAAAGCAAAACCATCCTTCCTGCATCTTTTGTATACCATAACGCATTTTCCGGATTCCTGCAAATCCATTTTCCTTTATCAAAATCCCATTACCAGACGGAATATGAAGCTTTTCCCCACAGAATGGACAAAAATCATCCGGCGTAATATCTTTTAAATGTAACTGTCGGTGGCAGATAGGACAGCGGATGGTAAGAATACCGAAAATAATTGCACCGAAAGAAATAAAAATTTACCTAAAAAATCTCCACATAGGGCTTGACAAATACATAAAAAATATTATATCTAAAATATAGATTAGTTTTCTATATATAGAGAAGGGGTGAGTGCATGAAAAATTATAATATTTTAATAGTATTTATTCTAATTTCAATTCTATCTGGTTGTGGTGGGAAAAACTATTTAGGAGAAAAGATAGTGGTTTCTACAACAAATCTAAGGTTAATAGAAGACAATAATTCTTTTCTGGAACAGATTGGACAAATAATAGAATCCCAGCAAGAACAAGGTGAAGAATCAGAAGAAATAGAGAAAGAAGAGAATGCTGGTAAAGATGAAGATAGTTCTGCGGATAATATAACAGGCTCATCAGATTCTATTCCTTTAAATCAAATGGGAATTGGTGAAGTCTTAAAAGAATGCAATAAAATACTGCAAGACAGTTATTCGGTTTCTACTGAGTGTCAGGTGATAGAGGGTAGTTTTTATCTGGAGAAAGATGGAAAGCTGTTAGGACGCTATGATGCAAAGTCGGAATTCATTATTTTTGATAAAGTAAATGATAAAAAATATCAGATTTCATTGGATGGCATGGAAAAATCCGTTGAGATAAAGGAAATCAAAGAGTCTGAATCAGCAGATACCATGCAGGCTATGCCGTGGGATGCCGTACGGGAAATGGTAAATGCATTGGATTTTGATACGATAGCAGAGCCGGAAGATGATTACATTTTACTGAATCTTGCAGGAGAGGTAGAGGTCGGTTCCAATGGAATCAATCCGGCATCCGGCAAAAATAAGAAATTTTATACCATCGAAAATGGAACCATGGTGAGTGCAGACCAGCAGATGATACGTGGAAAGCAATATGCGCTGGAGCTGACAGGAGCCACGAACGAAGATGGAAATGCATTGACAGCAGGCAGCCAGATTGTGGTAAAACATGTTGCAGGAGTCTTCCTGAAATGTCAATAATTGTGCGAACCATGCACAATATGTCGGAATAATACGATGGAAAATAATTGCACTGACAAAAGCCGCAGCGTTATAATTTTAAAGAAGAAGCAGTGGCAAAGGAGGAGCAATTATGGACAAGCAACGGTATATGATTTCAGATGCTGCAGCACTTGTAAATGTAGAATCCCATGTACTTAGATACTGGGAAGAAGAGTTAGAACTTACGGTACCCCGCAACGAAATGGGACACCGTTATTATACAAAAGAAAACATTGAGCAATTCATGAAGATAAAAGAATGGAAAGAGCAGGGTTATCAGTTAAAGGCAATCAAGCTTTTAATACATAATGGCGGCAGGGAAGATGCACCGGAGCTATTAGCGGCAACAGCAGCATCGGAGCCGGCAAAGCAGACTCTTTCCACGGAGGTAGAGGACAACACAAGGCGGATGGAGCAGTTCCAGCATATGATGGCACAGATTGTAAAAGGTGCGATTGCCGAAAACAATCATGCACTGGGAAAAGAAGTCAGCGAACTGGTGCGGGATTATGTATTAAAAGAAATGAATTATCTGATGAGGGAACAGGATGAAGCGGAGGAAGAACGCTATAAGAAACTGGACGAGCTGATTCGTCAGAGCCTGAAGGCAAAGGGAAAGAAAGAGAAGAAGCTGTTTCATAAGAAACAGGAATGGAAACCGAATGAAGCATAGCCTCACAAATGAGGGCATAACTACGAGAAACACGCTTTGCGAGTTTCTCGCATAAAAAAAGAAGCTGTGTGGCGAAACCAACAGCTTCTTTTGAATTAAGTACGAAAATTATTCCTGGCTGATAGCTCCTGTAGGGCAAGCACCTGCACAAGTTCCACACTCGATGCAAGTATCAGCAGCGATTTCGTATTTTCCATCTCCTGCAGAGATAGCTCCAACTGGGCATTCACCTTCGCAAGTACCGCAGCTTACACATGAATCAGAAATTACATATGCCATTTTATCGTCCTCCTTTAAAAATAATAAACAATGTATAGGCTAGAATTCTAGCTTGCAATTATTTTAATACAAAAAATTATGATTTACAATACCTCTTCCGCATGTACTAAAGAAAAAGCAATCGTGTATATAATTACGGACAAAAGGGAAAACTAATTGCATATTTTATCGGGAGGGATTATAATAACACCATTGACAACAAGAAGGAGGAAAAGAATATGGCACAGGTAACCGGAGATACCATGATTGGTGAATTACTTCAGATTGACGAGAACATTGCACCGATTCTTTTAAATATTGGAATGCACTGCTTAGGATGCCCATCCTCTCAGATGGAGACAATTGAACAGGCAGCAATGGTTCATGGAATCGAGCCACAGTCTTTAGTTGATGAAATCAATGATTTCCTTGCAAAAGACGGCAAGTAAGAAATAGAGACAAATAAAAGACCAGAACAGTCCGATAATCGAATGCCTTAAGGCTTGAAGATATCGTGTGTTCTGGTCTTTTTATCTTTTTTAAATTTCTGCCAGTACCTGTAGTGCCTGCTCTTTAATCAGAGGTAGGAAATGCTCATCGAAGTAAGCCTGCGAAGCACGGCTGTATTTCTCAGTGGAAGCGTATTCCGATAAGATGTTGCAGACCTTATTGAAATCTTCCGGAGAATGGTGTCCCTTGTGCAGTACCAGATAAAAGGCACTCTTATTCGGATTCTTGTAAAGGAAATTCCGGTCGTTATAAAAGCCATTTAAAATACGGGCAAGATTGCTGATTTTCTCTAAGCTGTCGAAGACGAACAGCCGGGTAATATCTACCACCGGTTCTACGACAGGCTTCGGAGCAGGAGTGGCAGCCTTCTTGACAGGAGCTTCTGCCGGGGCAGCAGCCTTCGCAGCCTTGGCAAGTTCGCTCTTCTGCTTCTCCTGAAGCTGTTTGAAGAAGCCTAAAATATCATCGGCTCCGGCAGCAGGAGTGTTCTTTGCATCTGCAAAATCCGGATATTCATTTTCGTCCGGCTCTGAAAATTTGGAAAACCGGGTGTCTAACTCTTCCGGGCATTCTACCTTGGTAATAATAAGCAATACTGTATCTTGTGTCAGGGGAACGGCTTCTATCATAAGAGGCATATCCTCGGCTTCAAATCCAAATTCATAATTCGCCTGCTGCATCATGTCACGAAACAGGGACTTTGCTTTCTCCGTGCCATATGCTAACTCACTCAGCTTCAGATGGCGGTCATCTAAGTCTGCTCTGGTAAGTGTGCAGCGAATCTGGTTGTCATTCACTTTTTCAATTTTCATAAAAATCACTTCCTTATCTATAGAAAATTGTATGAAGTTTACGCCTATATTATAATGGAATGAAAAATACTTGTAAACCGGTAAAAAATATTAAAGTTTTCTAAAAAGTCTAAAAAAACAGATTTTCTATTGCAAAGCATAATTGCTTTGTGCTATAAACTATTCCAAGAGATGCGTTCCGGTTCCTTTGAAAGAAGGAAGGGGCGGAACATATAGAAACACAAATTTTGTTTGACAGATACGAGCTGTTGTCGGAGTTAGGAAGCGGCACAGCAGGAAAGGTGTATCTTGCCAGACATCTGAAGTTGGAGACATATCGTGCAATAAAGTGTATTTCAAAGACACGTTCTATGCCGTCTTCAATTCTTTCTGAAGCGAACATTCTCGCTAAGTTACGACATCCCGGAATTCCAATTGTATATGATATAGAGGAAGATGAAGCCTTTTATTATATCATTGAGGAATATGTTGAAGGAGAATCGTTAGAGAAGTTGCTTTGGAATACGTCAGTTTCCCAGGAGTATATGATACAGATTGGCATACAGCTTTGCGGAATCGTTTCATTCCTGCACAGCCAGAAACCATTTCCGGTATTACATCAGGATTTAAAACCGTCACACATTATAGTATGTGGGAATCAGGTAAAATTAATCGATTTTGGAATTGCATCATATATTACCAGTCGTGGAAAAAATTATCAGAACTATGGAACAAAAGGTTTTGCGGCACCGGAGCAGTACGGGGAATATGAACTGCATACGGCAAGCGATATTTATGCAATCGGGGCTATTTTTTCACTTTATATTAAGAAGCATTCCCACAAAAGCAGCCCGGCATTCCGGCATATTGCACAAAAAGCCACAAGAAAAAATCCAAACAAGCGTTATAAAAGCGCCGGGGAATTACAACAGGCACTGACCCGTGCGTTAAAGCAGAAGGGGAATCGGAAAGAGCATCTCTTAAAAAGCATATCTGTTGTGGGGGCAGAATCCGGAGTCGGAACCACCCATATAGCCATTGCACTGACTTCATTTTTTAATGCGGGGGGCGCAAATGCCCTGTATCGGGAAATTCAGTCCGAAAAGAGGGAAAAGATAAGTAATGTGGTGGAACAAATTGGGCGGAGCCGTGAGGCAGAGTGCGAAGAAGATATCGTCATCTGCCGGAATTTCCGGGGAAGTGAGTCAATCGGCAGCGGGGAAGACACACTCATTTTCGATTATGGAGCTGCAGTGGAAGAAGCCTGCATGGAAGAGGCTGAGATTACAGTACTCGTAGTGAATCTGTCTTTGTGGAAGCGGGAGGCTTCCATGAAAGCCTGGCAAACGTTACGTTGTGTACCAAATCTTAAAATTATCTGTAATCACAGCAGCCCCATGGAGGCGAGAGAATTTGCAGCTTTCATCGGAAGAGAAGTGTACTGTTATCCGAGGGACACAATGCCATTTGATGGTGGCAGAGAAAAGAAAGCATTCTTCACACAAATGCTTTCGAAAGAAGGGAGAAGATAACAAACCATGGAAGAAAGAAAAAGTATCGGAATATTTGGTGTGCAGCAGGGCGTGGGTGTGACGCATCTGTGCACTGCGCTGACCCATTACTGTGCGGACTGCCTGAAAAGTCACACGGCATTGGTGGAATTAAGTGGAAATCACGAATTGGAAGAACTGCAGAAACAGCAGCAGGGTAAATGGGGGCGGCCGGACAGAAAACACTATTTTGCAAATGCGGGAAGTGATAATATGCCGGAATATATCCGACAGGGCTATGAATATTACATCATAGACGGCGGAAGTGAGTTTTACAGGATTCGTCGGGAATTCTTGCGCTGTGACCGGAAGCTGATTCTGGTTTCCTTAAGTCCATGGAAACGAAAGGAATTAGAGTATTTTATGTCCGTCATATGGGAAGAGGAAAAGTGTTTGGATAACGTGACGTTTCTGGCACAGTTTGGGATGAAAAAAGATAAAAAAGATTTTCAGAAACAATACCGCATACCAATCCATACCCTTCCTTTTATGGAGGACCCGCTTCATTTAAAAGAAGCAGAGCGCCTGTTTTTAAAAACTTTAGTTTAACATATCACGAACGCTTATCCTTTTGGAAAAGGAAAGTAGAAAGCAGGCATGTAAATTTAACAGAAACCAAAAACAAAAAAGATGAATAAATAGAAATATATGCTTTTGATGTGAGAAGGTTACCCTGAATGCTTACTCACACCGCTGCAGAATGCAGCACAATGTAAAGAAAAAGAAAGGTAAGAGGCACAGACAAAAATTATAGTCTGTGCCTCTTTTTACGCGGAAAACTCGCAAAGCGTGTTTCCAGGTGGTTTTTACTTGAAATTTTCCCACCAATGACGTATGCTTATGGCAAAGAAAACAAAAATGGAAAACCATAAGAAAATAGAACAGTAAAGTACAGGAGGACGCAGGCTTGGAGAGAACGCAGCGAACGAACAGACCGACAAATGGAAATAGAAATAGAAACAGAAACCGGAACCGCAGACGGAACAGAAAAAACACGAAATTAGCACCGGTTATTGTGGTAATCGTATTGATATTACTGGTGCTGCTGATTGCCGTAGGAACGAAAATTATTCAGAAATATATTCCGAGTAAAGAGCATCAGGATATGACAGAATATTATCATTTACAGGCGGATGATGATATTTCGCTGGTAGTGGATCATGAAGTGTTAGAAACACCGGGTAAATATATAGACGGCGAAGTATATGTGGATTATGAAACGGTACATGACCGCTTCAATGACCGTTTTTACTGGGATGCCAATGAAAATGTATTGCTTTATACACTGCCGGATAATCTCGTTACCGTGGCAGCAGGCAGCAATACTTATCAGGTAGGGAAGGAAAATCAGAGTGCAGATTATACAATTGTCCGGAATGACAGCAATACCATGTATCTTGCACTTGATTTCGTAGAGCAGTATACCAATATTACCCACGAAGTATATGAAGACCCGAATCGTACCGTAATCAATACCGTGTGGGGGGATGTGGATACAGCACCGGCGAAGAAGGCAACACAGCTTCGTTTAAAGGGCGGTATCAAGAGTCCGATTGTGAAAGACTTAGAAAAAGGTGAGACCCTGACAATTTTGGATGCAGGTGACAGCTGGACCAAAGCCATGACAGAAGATGGTGTTATCGGATACCTTAAGAATAAGTTCGTAGGAAAAGTAACCACTGAAACCTTGAACAATGATTTTACAGAGCCGGAATTTACCCACATTTCCAAGGACTTTACCATAGAAATGGCATGGCATCAGGTGACAACAAAGGATGCCAACAGCACCATTGCAACGGTATTGCAGAATACCAAAGGAATCAATGTAATCGCACCGACCTGGTTCTACTTAAATGATAATAACGGTAACATTGCAAACCTTGCATCGCTGGATTATGTAAACTACTGCCATCAGAATAATATTGAGGTCTGGGGACTGGTAAGCAATCTTGAAAATAAAGAAGTGGACACAGCTGCTGTTCTGACCCATACCTCTACCAGACAGTATCTGGTCAATCAGATTATTTCAGCAGCAATCCAGTACGATTTGGATGGAATCAATCTGGATTTTGAATCCTTAAACAGTGAAGCAGTGGGAGACAGCTATATCCAGTTTATCCGCGAACTTTCCTTAAAATGTGCAAACAACGGCGTGGTATTATCCGTGGACAACTATGTGCCGAGTGCTTATACCGCATTTTATGACCGGGAAGAACAGGCAAATTTTGCTGATTATGTAGTGATTATGGGATATGATGAGCATTATGCTGGTTCAGATGAAGGATCTGTTGCATCCATTGGATTTGTAACCAACGGAGTAGCCGATACCTTAAAGGAAGTACCTGCAAACCAGATCATTCTGGGATGTCCGTTCTATACAAGAATATGGGCAGAGACACCAAAGGCAGATGATGAAGAAGATACAACAGCTGCAGCAGCAGAGGATTATGTACCATATGATTTGACCAGCGAAGCTGTTGGTATGGATACGGTACAGAAACGTCTGGAATTAAATGGAGCAACGCCGACCTGGTCGGAAGAAGATGGGCAGAATTACGCAGAATATGTAAATGATGGGGTTACCTATAAAGTCTGGATAGAAGACGCAGCTTCCCTTGAGAAGAAGTTAGAAGTCATGAAGTCAAATAAACTTGCGGGAATATCTTTCTGGAAGCTTGGCTTTGAGACAGACAGCATCTGGGATACCATTATAAAATATACAAATAACTAAAGTGTAAAACCGCAACGGAGAAGCCCATGAAAAAGTTGTTATGGATATTTCCGAAGAATTCTCCAAGGATGGCGACAAAGTAGTGGAAGCCGGACAGGAACTGAAACGGATTGTAGTAGAGATTACCGAAGAAATTGCGAAGTTTAAAGTGGATTAACAGATAAAACAGGATAATTGAGCCGGCACTTTCATATTTATTATGAAAGAAAAGAATTAGGAAGTGTGGTTTGAAAAAAAGAATGGAATTATATATGGCAGTTCTTCTACTGGTGGCAGTATGCCTGTTATCAAAAGAAGGAGCAGTGCTGGTAAGCAGCATGCGGGCGGCAGAAGAAAAGCCATGTATCGTTGTGGACGCAGGCCATGGCGGTGATGACCCGGGCAAAATCGGGATTCACGGCGAACTGGAAAAGGACATTAACCTTGCCATTGCAAAGAAGGTAAAAGCCCGTCTGGAAAAAGAAAATATAACAGTGATTCTGACCCGGGAGACAGACGAAAGTCTTGATAAAGGGGAGAGCGGCAGCAAAAAGGTGGCAGATATGCGTAACCGCTGCCGGCTGATTGATGAGGCGAAGCCGTTATTTACCATAAGTGTCCATCAGAACAGCTATACGGAAGAGTCCATAAGCGGAGCCCAGTGCTTCTATTTTGGACAGTCCGAGGAGGGCAGAAAAATTGCCGGGATTATGCAGGAAAGCCTGCGGTCGCATCTGGATACGGAAAATAAGCGGGAAGCAAAAGCCAATGAGAGTTATTATCTCCTGAAAAAAACGGCATATCCTACGGTAATCGTAGAATGCGGCTTCTTAAGTAATTCCGAGGAGGCCGCGAAATTATCTACCGGGGAATATCAGGAGGCAGTGGCAGAGGCCATTGCGGATGGAATTCTAGACTGTCTGGGCAATGAAACAGCAGATACGGAAGAAGCCGGCATGAGTAATGAGACTGCAGATACAGAAAAACAGAAAACGAAACAGCATTGAAATGCATCAGAAATAAAGAAAGATTACAAAAAAAGATTCCAGCCATAATGGTCTGGAATCTTTTGCTTTCTTATATTTTTCCGGGTTTAGCCCATCACAGAAAAATGATAGAGTGTCTTGGAACGGAAATTCTCGCCTGCTTTTAAAACAACAGAAGGGAAATGTTCGATATTAATTGCATTTGGATAATGCTGTGTCTCTAAACATACTGCGGAATATGGCGGATAATCTTTGCCATCAATTCCTTTCTGATGAAGGGTATAGCAAGGAACATAGAGCTGCACACCCGGCTGGTCGGTAAAGCAGGTCAATCGAATACCGCTTTCCTTTGACTGTAAAACAGCCGCCTCTCTTAAGCCATCCCCGTTGATTACAAAGTTATGGTCGTAAGTACCGCCTAATTTTAACTGGGCATTGTCACAGTGAATGCCGTCACCGATTTTTTTCATCTCACGGAAATCAAATGGACTTCCTTCTACAGAGAGAAATGCGCCGGTAGGACACTGCGTATCATCCAGTTCTGTAATTGCATCTGCATCAATGCGTAATTCCTGATCTAATACAGTACCGTTTCCTTCCCCATTCAGATTGAAGTAACCGTGGCTGGTTACAGAGAATACGGTATCTTGATCACAGGATGCCTCATAAACAATAGATAATTCATTGTCCTCAGACCATCCATAAGTAACGGAAACTGTAAGATTGCCCGGATATCCTTCTTCCCCATCCGGAGAAATGCGGGTAAATGTAACTTTATCGTCTGTAACTTTTCCGGTCCATACACGTTGGGCAAATCCCGTAGGACCACCATGCAGGTGGTTTGGCCCATTATTAATGGCAAGATTGTATTCTTTATCATTTAAGGTAAAGTGCCCTTTGGCGATACGGTTGGCGCATCGACCGACAACAGCTCCCAGTCTGGCATCATCAGCAAGATACTCATCGGCATTCATTAAGCCTAAAATTACATCGGTCAGTTTTCCCTCTTTATTCGGAACCATAATCTTAATAATACGGCATCCATAATCCGAAAGTGTAACGGAAGCGCCGGATGCATTTTCAATAGTATAAAGGGAAATCGGCTGATTATCTTTGGTCATGCCAAATTCGTTTTTTGTAATTTTCATCTGGAAACTCCTTTCCATAATATTCTAGTGAACATACTGATTATGCCACACTTAGGTCTACATAGCAAGTAGGAAGTGCGGTTTTTGGATGTTTTCGATTTTCGATGAAAATGGATTTTGAAAACAATTCCAGTTCTTGAACACATAAGGGGAACGTGATATAATAGGCGTTATGAAAACAGAAGTGATAAAAATAGATCAGAATAATATGGATACAGAAGCACTGGAACGTGCAGCCGCAATTATCCGGGATGGCGGGCTGGTGGCATTTCCAACTGAGACGGTATATGGACTGGGCGCAGATGCACTGAGTGCAGAGGCATCGAAGAAAATTTATGCGGCAAAGGGAAGACCATCTGATAATCCTTTGATTGTTCATGTGGTAGAATTTTCAGACATGGAGAAAATCGCACAGGAGATGCCGGAAGAAGCAAAGAAACTTGCAGATGCATTCTGGCCGGGGCCGCTGACCATGATTGTGCGCAAGAATGATAAGGTTCCATATGAAACTACAGGGGGGATGGATACGGTGGCAGTCCGCATGCCAAATCACCCGGTTGCACTGGAACTGATCAGGAGAAGCGGTGGATATATTGCAGCACCGAGTGCCAATACATCCGGTAAACCGAGTCCGACTCTGGCAGAGCATGTAGCATTTGATATGGATGGCAGAATTCCGATGATATTGGATGGGGGTCCGGTGGGAATTGGAATTGAATCCACGATTGTTGATCTGACAGAAGAGATACCAATGATTTTAAGACCGGGCTATATTACACCGAAAATGTTAGAAAAGGTAATCGGGGAAGTGAAAATGGATCCTGGAATTATTGCTTCGGATTCGCTGCAGAAGCCGAAAGCACCGGGAATGAAATATAAGCATTATGCACCGAAAGCAGATTTGATTCTGGTAGACGGAGAAGAAGAGAAGGTAGTAGCAAAGATTAATGCTTTGGCAAAGGAAGCGGTTCTACTGGGGAAGAAGGTAGGAATCATCGGAACAGACGAAACGATAGACCGTTATCCGGAAGGCGAAGTGGTAAGTATTGGTGCACGCAGTGATGAGGATGCAATTGCAAAGCATTTGTATAAACTGTTGCGGGACTTTGATGAGAAAGAAGTAGATATTATTTACTCTGAGAGTTTTGCAACTCCGCGTATTGGGCAGGCAATTATGAATCGTCTGCTGAAGGCTGCAGGACATCAGGTGATTACAGTTTAGAGGAGGTTTTTATGAAGCCATACAATCGCATTGTATTCGTGGCGGAAAGCGGAACATGCAGGGCACCCATGGCGGCCGGTATTTTTCGGGAATATTCCCTGAATCATCCGGTAGAAGTGTTGGTGAGAGGCCTTGTGGTATTATTCCCGGAACCACTGAATCAGAAGGCAGAAGCTGTTATGATAAGCAATGGCATTAACTTGGAAGGTTTTATGTCAAGCCAGATTACAGCAGGGGATTTTGGCGAAGATACATTGGTGCTTACAATGGAAGCACAGCAGAGACAGAAATTATTGGAAATGTTTCCAGAGGCGAAGGAAGAAAATGTCCAGGTACTGACAGAGTTAGTAGGGGATGAACTGGAAATCCTAGACCCTTACGGCGGCACACTTCAGTCATACGGGCTTTGCTTTGAGACCATGAATAAGAGTATAAAAAAATTAGTAAAATTATTAAACGAAGGAGAATGATATGTCAAAAGTATTTGTAATGGATCATCCACTGATTCAGCATAAAATCGGCTGGATAAGAAGAAAAGAAACGGGTTCTAAGGAGTTCCGTACATTAATCAGCGAAATCGCTATGTTAATGTGCTACGAGGCAACCAGGGATTTGAAACTTACCGATATCGAAATTGAGACTCCAATCTGCAAGACAACTGTAAAAGAGTTAAAAGGAAAGAAACTGGCAGTAGTACCAATCCTGCGTGCAGGTCTTGGAATGGTAGACGGAATGCTTGCAATGATTCCTGCAGCAAAAGTCGGACACATCGGACTTTACCGTGACCCACAGACATTAAAACCGGTAGAATATTACTGCAAGCTTCCAGAGGATTGCGATGAGCGTGAAGTATTTGTTGTAGACCCGATGCTGGCAACCGGTGGTTCTTCTATAGCAGCTATCCAGATGTTAAAAGACAGAGGTGTAAAGAATATCCGGTTTATGTGCATCATTGCAGCACCGGAAGGTGTAAAGGCAATGCAGGAAGCACATCCGGACGTAGACATTTATATCGGAGCATTAGATAAGAAATTGAATGAGCACTGCTATATCGTACCAGGACTTGGTGATGCAGGAGACAGAATATTCGGAACAAAATAAGTTCGAAGATATATGAAATGTGAAGGGTTCTTAAGTTGAAAGGCTTGAGAACCTTTTTTACATTACTGTCTGGCGCAGTCCACATCCTTCACTTTGAATACGGCATAAAGCCTGCAAGGGACACTAAGAATTTCGAAAAAGATACAGTCTATTCCGGCAACCGGTGCAAATTCACATCCATGTTCATCTGCACCTCACCGGCACATCCCTGTGCCGGTGTTGCCTAGAAACAGACGAAATTCCAAGTGCCCCTAACAGCCTTTATCATGTATCCCAAGTGAAGGAAGCGGGCTTCGCCCATCAAGTGGCAATCAAATATTCTATTGAGCCAAATGCACCGTTAAGAAACTCATCAGGCTTCCTGACAAGCTTACTGTTTATCTGTTTATCGAAAAACGAGTCCATCGCTTCTTTGAATTTAAGAACTGTGTCATTTCCATGAAAATCTCACAGAAACCGTATAAAACCATAAAAAAATATGGTAAAATAGCAACAGAAAAATAGCAGCATAATGATAATAAAATGCGAAGCAGAAATAATGAAAAGTGAAATAAAAGAAAATGTAAAAAACCGCAGCAAGGAGGAAATAAAATGAGCCAGAAACGGGAAGACTATATTAGTTGGGATGAATATTTTATGGGAGTGGCAATGTTATCCGGAATGCGCTCCAAGGATCCGAATACACAGGTGGGAGCCTGCATTGTCAGTGAGGATAACAAGATCCTTTCCATGGGATACAACGGACTGCCGAAGGGCTGCTCCGATGATGAATTTCCATGGGTAAGAGAAGGTGCACCGCTTGAGAATAAATACTTTTATACGACACACAGCGAACTGAATGCCATCTTAAATTACCGGGGTGGTTCATTGGAGGGAGCGAAAATGTATGTGTCCCTGTTCCCTTGTAATGAGTGCGCCAAGGCAATCATTCAGGCTGGAATCAAGACTATCGTATATGACAGTGACAAGTACCAGAATACACCGGCAGTTATTGCTTCCAAACGGATGTTAGATGCGGCAGGCGTGCGCTACTATCAGTACACCCACACCAACCGGGAAATAAATATTACCCTGTAACGAATGGAGAAATAACGAACAATGGCAGAGGTTTACAACCAATTGAACAAATGACGAAGGTGTGGGAAAAACCCGCTGGTAATATTTGTTAAAATTATGTAAAATTGTAAAATCGTAAAGCTGATTTATAGACATTTTTCATAAAATATTTATAGACAATTTCCTCAAAAATGATATAATGAGCGTAAGCGAGTCATCGTGCTGACACGTTTTGCAGAGCGTTTCACGAAAATGTAAGGGAAGGAGCTATTCATGAAGAACAGAAATAAAGTGTATGATTCCTTGATTTTAATCATGCAGTTCGGTATCAACATGATAGTTCCTATTTTTTTATGTGTTGGGCTCGGGGTTTTTATTTACCGAAGATACGGGCATCCGTGGCTGGTGATTCTGCTGTTTTTCCTTGGGGCGGCAGCGGGATTCCAGAATTGCTACCGGATGGCACAGAGGCTTTGGCAGAAAAAAGACACGGGAAAGGTTAAATCAGATGTTAAAAAGGATAAATGATGCATTACCGGAATTAATTCTGGGAATCCTTATATACGAAATTGTGGTGGAATTTACCGGTATCTGGTTTGTAAAGGACAAATTGGGATATTCCAACGGCCTTCTGATTGGAGCAGCAACCGCAATCGGAATGGCAATCCATATGGCAGTGGTTCTGCGGGACAGTATGGATATGGCAGAATCCGGAAGGACAAGACGGATCGCATTGCAGTATGTGCTGCGGTATCTCGTAGTTGTAGCAGTCTTTTTTGCTACGGCATACTTTGAAATAGGCAATGTGATTGTAGCATTTGTGGGAGTAATGGGATTGAAGGTTGGAGCTTACGTTCAACCCTTTACACATAAAGTAATTTTAAAACTTTTAGGGAGAGGTGATGAATCTTCTTAGGGTGAAGAAAAATATAATATAAGGAGGTGAAAGCGTGGATAACGGAATTTTAGCAGCGGGTGCCCAGGATATAGATTTTATGATTCATGGACTGTTTTCCTATAAGATTTTCGGACATGAGGTATGGATTACTACTTCTCATGTATGTATTCTGATAATCATGCTGATACTGATTGCCTTTTCATTTATTGTAAAGCATAAGATGAAAGCGGCAACGGAGGTACCGGGCGGATTTCAGAATGTAGTAGAACTTATGGTGGAAAAATTAGATGGCGTGGTTGACGGTGTCATGGGGAAAAATGCACCGAAGCTGGTGAATTACATCAGCACCATTTTTATCTTTATTCTCATGAGTAATATATCTGGATTATTCGGGCTAAGACCGCCTACCGCAGATTATGGAACGACACTGGCGTTGGGACTTATCACCTTTTCGCTTATCCATATCTGTCAGATAAAGTACCAGAAACCAAAGAAAATCTGGGAAGATATGTGTTCGCCGTTACCACCATGGCTGCCATTGTGGCTGCCAATCAATATCATCAGCGAGATTGCCGTGCCGATTTCCCTGTCACTTCGTTTGTTTGCAAACGTATTATCAGGAACCGTAATGATGGCATTGGTCTATGGACTGTTGTCCAAGATTGCAATTGTCTGGCCGGCAGCGCTTCATGTGTACTTTGATTTGTTCTCAGGAGCAATTCAGACGTATGTATTCTGTATGTTGACTATGACATATGTGAACCAGCAGATGGAAACAGAATAGAACAGTATAAGGAGGATTTATAATTATGAACATTACAGGACAGGATTTAATTTTAGCATGCTCAGCAATTGGTGCAGGACTTGCAGTTATCGCAGGTATCGGACCTGGTATTGGACAGGGTATTGCAGCAGGACACGCAGCAGCAGCTGTAGGCCGTAACCCGGGAGCAAAAGGAGATATTATGTCAACCATGCTTCTTGGACAGGCAGTAGCAGAGACTACCGGTCTTTATGGTCTGTTGATTGCAATGCTTCTGCTTTTCGTAAAACCACTGGTATAAAGTGCGAAGGAATGATTACGAAAAGAAAGGAGGCACAGCAGGAAGAAAATGACCAGATTATTTAATCTTGATTTTCAGTTATTGCATGATACCATCCTTATGGCGATATCCGTTTTCGTATTGTTTACCGTAATGTCTTATAACCTTTTCGAGCCGGTTCGTAAGATGTTAAAGGGACGTCAGGAGAAGATAAAGACGGAACTGGAATCTGCGGCAAGCGATCAGGCAGAGGCAGCAGAATTAAGACAGCAGTATGAAGAGAAGCTTAAGAACGTCGATAAAGAGGCGGAGGTTATCTTAAGTGAAGCCAGAACCAAAGCCCTGCACAATGAGAACCGCATCATTGGCGAGGCAAAGGAAGAGGCTGCGCGGATTATCCGGCGTGCCAATGAAGAGGCAGAACTGGAGAAAAAACGCGTGATGGATGAGATGAAACAGGAAATGATAGAAATTGCATCTATGATGGCAGGCAAAGTGGTAGCCGCATCCATTGATACAACAATACAGGATGCCCTCGTGGAAGAAACCTTGAAAGAGATGGGTGATACAACATGGCAAAGTTAGTTTCCAAAACATACGCAGATGCATTGTTTGAACTCGCCGTGGAAAAGGGATGTGAAGATGCCTGGTTAGAAGATGCGAAAGCACTTCTTGAGATTCTCCATGAGAATGAGGAACTGGCAAAATTGATGAATCATCCACAGATTGTAAAAGAAGAGAAGCTTCAGATTATTGAAAACATATTCAAGGGAAAGACCGCGGACGAGATCGTGGGATTGATGTGCCAGCTGATAGAGAAAGACCACTTTAAAGATATGGAAAGCGTATTTGCATGCTTTGTGGATTCCGTAAAAGAATATAAAAATATCGGAACGGCATATGTCATTTCTGCGATGGAGCTGTCAATGCAGCAGAAAGACGAAATCGTAAAGAAACTATTAGAAACCACACATTATGTAGAAATTGAAATGAATTATGAGGTGGATGCATCACTCATTGGAGGCATGGTCATCCGCATAAAAGACAGGGTAGTGGACAGCAGTATCAAAACCAGGCTGCAGAAGCTAACCAGTGAATTATCCAAAATACAGTTGAAAGTAGGTGAAACCGCTTCATGAAATTGAAACCAGAAGAAATCAGTTCCGTTATCAAAGAGCAGATCGAGCGGTATGCATCCCAGTTGGAAGTGGCAGACGTAGGAACTGTCATTCAGGTGGCAGATGGAATTGCACGAATTCACGGCCTTGAAAATGCAATGCAGGGAGAACTTTTGGAATTCCCAGGCGAAGTATATGGAATGGTGCTGAACTTAGAGGAAGATAATGTAGGTGCGGTTCTGTTAGGAGATAAGCGTTCCATCAACGAAGGTGATACCGTAAAGACCACCGGACGTGTAGTAGAGGTTCCGGTCGGAGATGCATTACTGGGACGAGTAGTAAATGCGCTGGGTCAGCCGATTGATGGAAAAGGACCGATTGAGACGGAGAAATACCGCCAGATTGAACGTGTGGCATCCGGTGTTATTTCCAGAAAATCCGTAGATACACCATTACAGACCGGTATTAAGGCAATTGATTCCATGGTGCCGATTGGACGTGGACAGCGTGAGCTTATCATCGGAGATAAGCAGACCGGTAAGACGGCAATTGCAATTGATACCATCATTAACCAGAAGGGACAGGGCGTAAAATGTATTTACGTTGCCATCGGTCAGAAAGCATCTACCGTAGCATCCCTGGTAAAAACATTAGAAGAATTCGGTGCATTAAGCTATACCACAGTTGTTGTATCAACAGCAAGTGAGCTGGCACCATTACAGTATATTGCACCGTATGCAGGATGTGCAATTGGTGAAGAGTGGATGGAGAACGGAGAGGATGTATTAATCGTTTATGACGATTTGAGTAAACATGCTGCTGCATACCGTACCCTTTCCTTGCTGCTTAAGAGACCACCAGGACGTGAGGCTTATCCGGGAGATGTATTCTATCTGCATTCCAGATTATTAGAGCGTGCAGCAAGACTTTCCGATGCTTTAGGTGGAGGTTCGCTGACTGCACTGCCGATTATCGAGACACAGGCAGGAGACGTATCCGCATACATTCCGACCAACGTAATTTCCATTACAGACGGTCAGATTTATCTGGAAACAGATATGTTTAACGCTGGTTTCCGTCCGGCAATCAATGCAGGACTTTCCGTATCCAGGGTTGGTGGAGCTGCGCAGATTAAGGCAATCAAGAAGATTGCAGCACCAATCCGAGTAGAGCTGGCACAGTATCGTGAGCTGGCAGCATTTGCACAGTTTGGTTCTGAGCTGGATGCTGATACCAAAGAGAAATTAGCACAGGGTGAAAGAATCCGTGAAATGTTGAAACAGCCACAGTATCAGCCGATGCCGGTGGAAAAACAGGTAGCAATTATTTATGCTGCAACCAAGAAATATTTACTGGATATTCCGGTGGATGAGATTCTGGCATTTGAAAAAGCATTGTTAGAACTGATTGATACCAAGTATCCGGAGATTTTCGAATCCATTCGTGAAACAAAACAGTTAGACGAAGAAACAGAGCAGAAATTAATTACAGCAATTGAAGCATGTAAGAAAGATTTCAAATAGGCATGTAATATGGTAAAAGGCGGTGAGAGACTATGGCGTCCATGCGTGATATAAAGCGGCGCAAAAGCAGTATTTCCAGCACACAGCAGATTACAAAGGCCATGAAGCTTGTTTCTACCGTAAAACTGCAGAAAGCGAAGGGACATGCAGAACAGGCAAATCCGTATTTTAATTATATGTATCAGACCGTAACTTCCATGCTGGCAAAGAGCGGTTCCATCAATCATCCTTACCTTACCGGTAAAGATTCCGGGCAGAAGGCAGTGATTGTAATTACCTCGAACCGTGGACTGGCAGGAGGCTATAATGCGAATGTCGTAAAGCTGATTACAGAGAGTGACCTTCCAAAGGACAAGCTTTCCATTTATGCAGTTGGTAATAAGGGAAGAGAGTCCTTAGAACATAAGGGATATTCTATTGTAAAGGAACTTCCGGAGCTGATAGAGACACCGGCTTATGATGAGGCGTCCACATTGGCAAGGGAAGTGCTGGCAGCCTATGAAAAAGGTGAAGTTGGCGAAATTTACCTTGCTTATACACATTTTAAGAATACGGTGGTACATGAGCCGAAATTAATCAAGCTTCTTCCGGTGGATATCGAAGATATGCCGAAGCAGGAAGAAGATAATGTGCTGATGAATTATGAACCAAACCAGGAGGAGGCGCTTAATTTAATCATACCAAAGTATGTAACGAGCCTTCTTTATGGAGCACTGGTAGAAGCAGTAGCCAGTGAAAATGGTGCAAGAATGCAGGCAATGGATTCTGCAACCAGCAATGCAGAGGATATGATCAGTGACCTGTCACTGAAGTACAATCGTGCCCGTCAGGGTTCCATTACACAGGAGCTGACAGAGATTATAGCCGGAGCATCGGCAATTTCTTAATCATATCCATAAGAATAGAGAATAAGGAGTGATAGAAAAAGATGGCAGAAACAAATATTGGAAAAATCACTCAGATAATAGGTGCTGTATTGGATATTAAATTTACCGAAGGAAAGCTTCCGGCAATCAACGAAGCAATCCGTATTACCAGAAAAGATGGTGAAGTTCTGGTAGTAGAGGTATCACAGCATTTAGGAGATGATGTCGTACGTTGTATTGCCATGGGACCAACCGACGGATTAATCCGTGGCATGGATGCAGAGGCAACCGGTGCACCGATTTCCGTACCGGTAGGTGAGCATACCTTAGGCAGAATGTTTAACGTATTAGGCGAACCAATTGACAATGAGGCTCCACCACAGGATGTGGAATATATGCCGATTCACCGGAAAGCACCAAGCTTTGATGAACAGGCAACTTCTACAGAAATGTTAGAGACAGGAATCAAGGTGGTTGACCTTCTCTGCCCTTACCAGAAGGGTGGAAAAATCGGACTTTTCGGTGGTGCAGGAGTAGGAAAGACCGTATTGATTCAGGAGCTGATTCATAATATCGCAACCGAGCATGGTGGATATTCCGTATTTACCGGTGTAGGTGAGCGTACCCGTGAGGGAAATGACCTTTATTATGAAATGAAGGAATCCGGAGTTATTGATAAGACCACCATGGTATTCGGTCAGATGAACGAGCCGCCTGGAGCACGTATGCGTGTAGGTCTTACCGGACTTACCATGGCGGAGTATTTCCGTGATAAAGGTGGAAAGGATGTACTGTTATTCATTGATAACATTTTCCGTTTCACACAGGCAGGTTCTGAGGTGTCCGCACTGTTAGGACGTATGCCTTCCGCAGTAGGATACCAGCCGACCTTACAGACTGAGATGGGTGCATTGCAGGAGCGTATCACTTCTACCAAGAATGGTTCCATTACATCCGTTCAGGCAGTCTATGTACCGGCGGATGACCTTACTGATCCGGCTCCGGCAACCACATTTGCCCATCTGGATGCCACTACTGTACTGGATCGTTCTATCGTAGAGCTTGGTATTTATCCGGCAGTAGACCCACTTGGTTCTACATCCAGAATCCTTGACCCTCGTGTTGTAGGGCAGGAGCATTTTGAAGTAGCCCGTGGAGTACAGGAGATTCTTCAGAAATATAAAGAATTACAGGATATTATCGCAATCCTTGGTATGGATGAGCTGTCAGAGGAGGACAAGCTGGTAGTAAGCCGTGCAAGAAAAGTACAGCGTTTCTTGTCACAGCCATTCTTCGTAGCAACCCAGTTTACCGGTCTTGATGGAAAATATGTACCGGTAGCCGAGACCATCCGCGGCTTCCGTGAAATCTTAGAAGGAAAGCATGATGATGTACCGGAGAGCTATTTCCTGAATGCCGGAAGTATTGACGAAGTACGTGCCCGTATGAAGTAAGGGGTGAAGCCATGGCAGACGAGAAGAAAGCATTTGAGGTAGAAATCATTACCCCGGAGCGAATCTTTTATACCGGGGAAGCAACCATGATAGAATTCAATACAACAGAAGGAGAAATCGGTGTCTATCCGGACCATATTCCGCTGACAACGGTGCTTGCTCCCGGTGTTGTGACCATTACCAATGGCGAAGATGTAAAAGAAGCTGCGGTTCATGCAGGCTTTGCAGAGATTTTGGGCGACCTGGTTCGAGGATAACGCCGGTGAAACGGATATCCCTGCCGAAGTGGCCGTCTTGAAAAAGGTGGGTGAGGAGGATAATCCGGTGGTGGTGATTATGGAGTAGGATATAGTATTGCGATCACTTTTGAATTCCATGCTTGTGAAGTAAAAGTTTCATGGGCATGGAATTTTTATTGTATATTTACCCGATAAAAAATGACAGCTAATGGAACGTTTTAAAGTCGGAATTATAGGAGCTGGGCATATTGCCCGCAAAATGGCGCATACGCTGCGCGATATGGAAGGGGTTGAACCGTATGCAGTCGCTTCCCGTAACCAGGAAAATGCCGAAGGGTTTGCCAGTGAATGGGGTTTTACGCGGGCTTACGGATCATACGAGGATTTGGCAGATGATCCCGAAGTACAGTTGATTTATATCGCCACCCCGCATTCCCATCATTTTGAGCAGGCGCGGATGTGCCTCGAAAAGGGTAAGCCGGTCTTATGTGAAAAAGCATTTACCGCCAATGCAGAGCAGGCGGAGACGTTGATACGCCTGTCGAAAGAAAAACAGGTTTTCCTGACTGAGGCGATTTGGACACGTTATATGCCTTTCTCCGAGACGCTTCGCGAACTGGTTGACGGCGGGACGATCGGACGCGTGATGATGCTGACGGCCAATATCGGATATCCGATTGCCGAGAAGGAGCGCATCGCCAAACCGGAACTTTGTGGCGGTGCTTTGCTGGATATCGGCGTTTATCCGATCAACTTTGCAAGGATGCTTTTCGGCTCGGAAATTACGGGGATTACTTCTGCCTGCGTGAAAGGGGAGACGGGAGTGGATTTGCAGAGCAGCATTACTTTTGTGTATCGGAATCATCGGATGGCTGTTTTACAAATGACCGCTTTCTGTGCGAACGATCGTCAGGGAGTTATTTCGGGGGATAAAGGATATATAATCGTCGATAATATCAACAACCCGCAGTTGGCAGTCGTCTATTCGGTCAATCATGAGGAAGTGGCTCGCTATACCTGTCCGCCACAGATAACGGGTTTCGAGTATC
>ENA-OPTX01000430-OPTX01000430.1-human-gut-metagenome-genome-assembly--contig:-NODE-430-length-25275-cov-7.543894_pt1 | contig 25275 bp, 4 predicted proteins | sample MGYA00241465_ERZ501922 | MGnify/ENA primary metagenome ERZ501922 (study PRJEB25962, sample SAMEA2042399) | human gut metagenome | biome: human gut; feature: human-associated habitat; material: faeces...
AAGGACGGCAGAGGTCATGGCTGTTTTGGCGCCTTTCATCATCTGGGTTTCTTTGCTTCCATAAATAATGGGAGGCTTCGGATTGGGATTCGGTTTGGGGTTCGGATTCGGTTTAGGATTTGGCTTGGGGTTCGGATTCGGATTCGGGTTCGGGTTCGGTTTAGGATTCGTTTCTTTTACATACCCTTGTCCACTTGCTTCACGGAAATCCATGTCCGCCATCTTCAACGTCGCAGAGGATGCTGTCAACCCTTCCGCAATCGTCGCCTGCCCTTTCAGGTTCTTTTCCCCCTTTATGTATGCATCATAGTACAGCTTGCCTGCCAGGGTATTCAATGCATTGTACACCTGCTTATCGTCAGTCATCGTAATTCCGCTGTTATCCGTCATCATGGTAACTGATGAATTTTTTGCAGCTTCTTTTATGTGCACATCTCCTGTCTTATAATCTTCCGCCTTCGTACCCGCGTTCTCATGTTCATAGACCAGCTTCATGTTCCCTTCGTATTTATCGATGGTCAGTTTATGCGGATCATTCTGCAGCAGTATGCCTTTGTCCGCGCGCAGGCTTGTTACATGGCTGTCAATAGATTCTCCCTTACCGCGATTCTTGTAGTTGAAATCTGCGCCTTTCTTGTGATAGTATCCTACTCCTACCTGCTTGTGTTCCCAGACTGCTCCATTTGCCAGCACCATAGATACTTTTCCGGGTATCTTTCCCCATTTTTGCGTATCCGGATTAATTCCCGATATATCCGTGGTTACCAGACCCTTCAAGAAGGAGTCTTTATTGTTCAGTCCCAGCATGACATGACCGCCGCTTTCAGCACTGACATCCCCGGTAATCTTTACCGGACGGGTCGCAGAAGTAGCTTCTACCTTATTCTCATCATTCAGCTTTGCATTGACGAGTATCGAGCCGCCTGTATAAGCAGCCAAGGATGCGACATCTGTTCCTCTAATCGTTCCTCCTCCAATAGATACTTTTGCTCCGTGAGACTCAACAGCTCTCCACATCTTGGAGTCAATATCCACAAGTCCTTTAATGTCTACGAGCGCACTTCCATTATGTTTCTGCGCTTCAATAGCACCGAAATCTTCTCCCGTGTCTTTTACACGGATTTTTACTGCATGTGCCGGATCATCATCATTTTCTATGATTAACTTTGCATGGCCGCTTCCGCTTTTCCATCTTTCGTCACCACGTACCCCTGCTACCAGGATTCCTCGTCCATAAAGGCTTCCCTTCGGATCGGATTCGATGTACATTCCGTTGACATTCTTGATTGTTAATGTACCGCTGTAGACGGTAATTGCATTGGGGTTTTTCTTCGGCAGGCGCTCCGTAATGGATTTCAGTTCCAGCCGGTGTCCGGTCATGTCGATATCCCCGACCACATCACCATTCCAGTAGATATTTCCGAACTTATTATCGTTTACCGTTGTTACAGGATCATCTTCCGCATGGGTTACCAGTGACAAGTCATGATCAAATTTATAGTGGCCTTTTCCGTCATAAACTCCCGCTTTAGACCAGAAATCCCGCGCTTCTTCAGCAAAATAGTTCGCTTCCACGATTTGATGGCGTACCGGATTAACCAGTGGCGGCGGCGTGGGTTTTCCCTGCACATATCCCTGTCCGTTTTCTTTCTTGAAGAGCATGTCTTTCATTTCCAAGGTCTTGGATGATGAGGTCAGTCCTTCGGCTATTGTCGCCTGTCCGGTCAGTTTTTCTTCTCCGGTCTTGTAGGCATCGTAATACAGTTTTCCTGCCAGAGCATTCAGTATTTCATATATCTGGGCTTCATCAGTCATGGTAATTCCACTATTATCCGTGACTACGGTAATGCGTGACCCTTCTGCCGCAGATCCGATGTGTACATCTCCCGACTTGTAATCTTCCGCCTTCGTACCCGCGTTCTCATGCTTATAGAACAGTTTCATATTTCCCTTGTAGTTCTCAATGGTTATCGGTTTCTCATTTTTCTGGTAAATGTTGCCGCCATCAGCCTCAAGGTTTTTGATTTTACTTTCTTTAATGCTGTCTGTTCGGGCTCCTTTTCCTTCATGGTACCAGGAGGCTCCGTCAGAAAGCATCATGTACGTTTGACCAGCTGTTCCGGCATCTGTTCCTATCAACCCTTTTATGTAGGACCCGTCCGTATTCAGAACCAGTCCCAATCTTCCTTTCTGAGCAAGTACATTCCCTTCTATCTGTACATCATGTTTGACTGCTCCTGCCGTAAGAACATTTCTGTCCGACAAATTGCCGTTGATCTGGATTTTACCGTCATTATTTATCTTCAAACTGGACGCCTTATCCCCTTTGGCTATTATTTTCCCGCCGCCGATTGACACATCGCCCTTATTTGCCTGAATTACGCTGACATCATCATTCTCAACATCTACCAAACCTTTTATAACAAGCTTTGCGCTTCCGCCATCCTTTGCACTCCTGCCGTCCACAAGTATAGCTGCGTCTTTTTCCGCTGCCGTATTACGTATCTTCACAGCATGTTCCGCTTGATTATCATTAGATATAGTGAGGCTCGCTCCATTTCTGCCCTGTCCCCAGACATAAATACCGCTCTTTGCATTTTTATCGCCATGTATGTCAATATCTATACCTGCCGCGTTCTTTATTTCCAGATCACCGCCATGTGACAAAATTCCCGACGCATAATGCCTTAAATGATTTGCCTCAGAAACCAAGGTCAGCTTATGTCCGTTCATATCAATAAAGCCATCCGCTGTATAATCCGGATCTCCCCATATGATATTTGCTACATTGGCACCTTGATTTCCCCCGTATGTCAGAGTCTTGGGATTTGATAAATCAACCTTGATCGTGGTATCGGACTTCAGGACATAACGATGATCATCATCCTCACCATCTTTATACCCGTTATTCATCCAATACATATTCCCCGATCCCAGACCATCTTCAACAATCTGTTCACTTACATCCAGATTTGCCGGCGGCACGGGTTTATCTTCTACATACCCCTGTCCGTTTTCTTTTTTGAACAGCAGGTCTCTCATTTGTAATGTTTTAGATGACGCCGTCAGTCCTTCGGCTATCTCTGCCTGTCCCGCCAGCTTCTTTTCTCCGTTTTTATAAGCATCGTAATACAGTTTTCCCGCCAAAGCATTTAAAGCCTTATACATCTGGTCTTTATCTGTATCAACAATTCCTTTATTATCTGTAACTACTGTAATGCGTGATCCTTCTGCCGCGGATCCGATATGGGTGTCTCCCGCCTTGTAGTCTTCCGCCGCTATGCCTGCATTCTCGTGGGCGTAATAGATTTTTCCCGCGCCGCTGTAATTTTCAATTACAAGCTGTCCCGCATCTTTTTGATAAATTGCACCGCCTTTTGCATCACCGGCAAACCTGGTTACACGGCTGCCCTGTCCCGCATTCAGCGTGTTCCATTCACCACCTTCTGAAAGAAAAAGATTCACCTTTCCTTTTATATCTGCCTGTGTTCCGCCAACCCATTTCGATCCGGCAGTAAGACCAACATAAGCTTCTGACCCAGCATCCATGCGAATCGTCCCCTGCAAATCCGCTTTTGATATTCCGATTGCGCTTCCATCCTGATTCACATTGATAAATGTCCGGAATCCTTTCGCGGCGCTGATAAGATACCGTTCTTTCTGATTCTCTTTGACTTTGAGCGTCCCGCCGCCAATACGAAGAACATTCTTCTCTGTTTTGCCGCCCCAAAGCGATTCGTCCGTTTTAATCAGGTCAGAAAGTGACCCATTCTTTGAATCATCAATATCCGCTGAAGTAATAGAAATAGTATTATTGCTTCCAATCATATATATGCCATAAGTTTTTGACTGATCGCCCCGATTCCATTGCATAAGGCTAATTGCGCCCGGCTTGATTGTGAATCTTCCATTAATCGCTAAATCAGAACAGTCCATAGACGAAATGCCTGTCGTTTTGATAGAACCGCCGCGCAATTCTTCAATCACTACATCAGCATTGATCGTCGTCTTCACCAGGTCTTCACTTACTTTTTTATTAAATCTCTGGCTAAAATTACCCACTGCGATACCATGTGCAGCAGTATACTTGCTGCCGCTGTCTCCTGAGGGCGACCACAGCGTTTTCGCTTTGATGGTAATCGTACCGTTTTTCCCCGGATTGGTTTTATTGCTGTCAACCACGATAGTTGTCTTATTATTCGCCTTGATCCCGTATGCAGAATAATCGGTCCCCAAATCAGCAACTTTCGTCAAGTCGAGCGTCAGGTCATGACCCGCCATATCAATATTAATTGTCTTAATTGAGGCCTTATCATGCGTATATCCTAAAATACCTGCTGCGACGGACTTGAATCTTTCTTTAGGCATGTTATTTTTATTAACAACCTGTGCCAGACGGTCTGCAGTAAATACTTCACTTTCACTGATCGGATTTGTAGACTGATCTGCCATCACCTGGCATGTACCCGCCAGCAGCGCAATTGTAACACCGGCAGCCAGCCGCCTCATCTGTAATTTACTTACCTTATTCCGTTTCATAATTCCTCCCTATTTTTCAAACATAAACTCTCCGCCGGATACTCGATTAGCATCCCGGCCTTGCCCGATAGCAGGCAATTCATCCTCTTCTAAAACATACCCATCCGGATCTGAACCGCTTACCGCGGTCATGAAACCCGTGTCACATGAACCGGATTCACTCCAAAAAGTATTTCAAATTATCCATGCCCGGCACTCCCTTTCATCCACTCCATTAAACGCAACAAAAAACGAGACAATAAAAAGATGCACAGATTTCATAATTCTAAATCTGAACCGGATTTCCCATATCCGGCTTCCTTATGCATCTAACCTTATGCCTCGCAAGTCATTAGAAAATCAGAAAACAAAGTGGCACCCTGACTTAGTTCCTCATTCTGTCATATCTCCGTGAAAGACTTACTATGACACAATTCCCCATACAGTTGCGGGCCAGTTCCGGAGTCTCACCGGATTCCCCACATGAGCTCTTCAGCTTTTGTCCTCATATAGTATTAAATTATTGGATAACCATTATTTATTAAGAAACAGCTATTTGTATCTCATAATTTCAAATGATTATCTAATTTCATCTTGTAAATTATACTATATTACTTTTCACATATCAACAATAAATGATATTCCAATTGGTAATTTTAATTATTTTTTATAAATCCTTTTCAAATACAATGTTAACTTACTCTGTTTCGCATACTTATCTAATTATCTCCCAAGTATAAAAGACTGCCGTCCTGTCCCCAGGAAAGCAGTCCTTTATTTTTTCTTCTTATTATTCAGTTCTCATGACAAAATCTTGTTTCATTCCCCTTTTGGAAGTTGACATCATGCTCAGAAGCTGAAGCGAATTCCTGCATTGATTCTCCAGTCTACCTTGTAATCTCCGCCAAAGCTCTTTGTGAAATCTGCATAAATCATGCTTCTCGGACTCAGGTAGTAGTTGCCGCCCAGTGCAATTTCTGCCCAGGTATCCTTAAGGCTGAACGAGGAACGCTTGCCTGTTTTTCCGGGTTCACTGAACAGGATGTGTCCATCTCCGTCAAATTCATGGAACAGACTTGCTTTGGCATAGAAATTGCCTTTGTCACTCTCTACTCCGGCTACTACACCCAGGCGCCCAATCAAACTGTTGACTGATGATTGATTGACACGCATGCTTTCACCACTAGGCGCCGCTGCATCAAAGCTGTCCGATGACAGCCGGCTCCATGTCAGTTCTGCCTGCGGCGTTACAAAGCCTTTGCCCATACGAATCTTTTTACCGTATTCGGCACTGATGCCATATCCGTATGTATCATACTTACCTTCTACATAATTCCTGAGTGCCGGTGCACTGTACTTGTTGTAGGCTGTGAACTTATTAGAAAGTTTTCCTGCTTTCGCAATGACATCCACATATTGTCCATCTTCCGACACTCTGGTCGCATAGGCCGCCAATGTGTACAGTTTCGGATCGCCTTTTCCTCCATATCTGTATGTTGCGCTGCCGTCATTGTATCCGAAAGCACCGCCTACATGCCAGCCTGATGCCAGACGTTTATCTATGCCCACCTGGGCCGCCCAGTAGCTGTTCTTCATATACGCATTGTTGGCGTCATAACTAATCCGGCCGCCGTAGACTCTTGCCCACAAACCACTTTCCGCACCAATTCTGAGATCTCCCATGCGCTTATACATATCATTCATATCATTCCGCCATACAAGGATAGAGGAAGTCAGAGCGCTTCTGGTACTGCTCATGATAGAAGTTTCATAATCTCCGGTTTCAATTTCCGGCTTATTCGGCTTGGCAGGTGTGTAATCAAAGTATCCCCGTCCATCTCTCTTAAAGCTCAATGCTTCAGTTTTCAGACCGGCACTGCTGGATGTCAGCCCTTCTGCAATTCTCAGCTTACCTTTCAGATTCCTTTCTCCATTTTGATATCCGGTATACTGCAGCTTACCTGCCATCGCATTCAGCACTTCGCTAACCTTATTCTTATCAGCCGCTTTGTCCGAATTTGTATCCAGTCCGGCATTATCGGTAATCATGTCCACTGTGGAACCGGCATCGGCTGTTGCAACGAAAGTGCTGCCGCCAAGTACCTTTGTCGGATTCGTCTTGTCATGGGCATAAATAAGAGATAACCTGCCGCTGAGTTTCCCTATATCTGTATTTCCGCTTTCCGAAGCTGTCTTATCAAGAACGCCGTTGTTGGAAATAAGCTTGCGAACCTTACTATTGCCGGTCTGTTTCCATTTGCCTTCCAGATCGACATCCGTATTACTGTTCATACTGGTACCTGTCCAGGTACTGCCATTCCCCACTTTAACTTGCGTTTTTCCGCTGCCGGCACTGTTTCCGTCCCAATTTCCACCATTGGAAAGAGTTATATCCGTTTGACCTTCACCGGATACATCCCCTTTCAAAGCATTTCCGGCCCGATCCATAACAACATCAGCTGCAGATCCGGCATCCGTTTTGACACCGCCGGAAATCTTACCGTTTCTCAGTTTAAGCTTTCCGCCGTTAAGCGCGGATGCACCATTTACAACATTTGTATTTTCTGTTTCAATCGTTCCGTTATCTGCCGTCGCCGCACCGCTTACACTGCCATCGGTCAGATTGATACTGCCGCCCGCCGCTGCAGCGGCATTGCCTTCCGTTTTCGCCTCGCGGAGGAAAACAGTACCGCCATCGGCTTCCACATCTCCTTTCAGTTTACCACTCTGAAGGCTTACTGAAGATCCGGCACCCGCACGAACGGCTTTTCTGCCGGCACCTGCCGTTACATTGGTTATACCTGCTGCTTCCACAATACCGCCGCCAGAGGCCACGATACCATCTCCTTCGGCAGTGATATTAGAGTTTCCGGAAAGAAGCACTTTACTTCCCGCACCGTCGGCAACTACACCAGTCTTGCCTGTAATATTGGCATTGCCCTTAATATCAGCGGTCTTTCCTCCTTCTGCTTTGACACCGACGCCAGTATTTCCTCCATTCAGATTCAGCGTATTTTCTCCGCTGTCCACATGGATATCCTTCGCACCTGCATCGACAGCCGCACCGGAATCTCCGTTGACAGTAGCCGGATTCTTTGTGAACTTATAGGTATCCGTATCCGATTTATAAACGCCGGCTTCCTTGTATACCTGTTCAGAAGCAGTACTGCCGTCTATAGTCTTATTAATCGGATCCGTGACCTGTTCATTCGGATAAGCGGTTTCATAAAGGTACTGCCCCTGACCGTTATCTTTCTTAAAGGTGATATTTCCTGTTTTGAGAACCGCTTCAGAACTGGTCAGACCTTCTGCAATTTTTACAAAACCGGTCAGATTCTTTTCTCCGTCTGCATACGCTTTATAGAAAAGTTTATTCGCAAGAGCGTTCAGTGTTTCACTGACCAGATTCTTATCCGCAGATGCATTGGAAGATGTATTCAGCCCCTTATTATCCGTGATGAGGGATATGCCGGAGCCAGATGCCGCTTTCCGTATGATGAAATCTCCGCCGATCATGGTTTTCGGCGCTGTTTCTTCGTGTGCATAATATACATCCGTGTAACCGCTATAGTTATCTACGGTGATATTTCCTGTGTCTTTCTGGAAGATCTGTCCTGCCTTATCTGCACTTACTCCGCCGGCAAGTCTTGTCAGATGGCTGCCTTCGAAGTTTTTACCGCCCCAGGATGTTCCGGTATCTCCATACTTTTCATTCATCCATGCGGCACCGTTGGCAAGGAACAGATTGGCCTCCCCTTTGAAGGTCAACTCTCCTGCTTTCTTCCCTTCATCGGGGAATGCATTATACACAACCCCTTGGAGTGTAGAATCCGACGTGGTCAGTCCCAGATTAATCTGTGACAAAGTTCCTTTCTTATCCACCTCATTGACAGCACCGGTCGTTACCGCCAGATTTCCCTTAATATTGACTTTCTTGTCAAGGCTTCCTACGGCATTTCCGTTGCTGTCAAGCTTGACATTCATGTTGACAATACCGTCTTCTGCACGGATAGCCGCATAGGGATTTGTCGATGCCTTGTCCACTTCAATGCTGCCGCCGCCGTTGACTGTCACTTTGCTGCCGCCGGCATTGGCAAAAATACCATGGGCTTTGCCTTTCAGGTCTACATTTCCATTGACTGTGATATCAGCTCCCATAGAATTGGGCCCCATATTACTGGTGGAGTATAGTCCGGTTGCCCCATAATAACTAAAGCCGCCATTGTGTCCGTCTACATCGGCTGTCACATTTCCATTAACTGTCAATCTGCTGTTTCCCTGGATATAGGCACCCAGCGTATTAGCTGTTCCGCTTACTTTCAGATTGACATTTCCATTAATCGTCATTTCGGGCCGGATAGCTGCATTGCTGTTTGCCATATGGATGCCTTCAGCACGGGATGTGCTTGTCACTTCTACATCCAGGTTCTTCGCGGTGATTTCTGCTTTCTTCGCAGTAGACTGGTTGATTCCGTAGACTGTACCGCTACCTTCCACCGTCTTCATTTTCAGCGTTTTTCCATCAGCCCGGATAATAACATCCTCTTCCACATTCACTGCAGGTCCGCCTGCGGCAATTGTGATTTCGGAATCTTTTGTAAACTTGTATGTACCGTCTTCCTTACGTACACCGGTATTGACATACTTCATGTCTTTAGCCTTTACGCCGGTGATAGTATCGGTAAATGCTGTTTCTGTCTGTTCTTCAGGAATATCCGAAGCCGGTGTATAGAGGTACTGCCCCTGACCATTGGATTCCTTGAACGTCACATTCTTCAAATCAAGAGAAGCTTCCGATGCAGTCAGCCCTTCCGCCAAAGCTGCCTTGGCAGAAAGTTTTCCATCCTTTGCCAAGTAATAGAGCTTTCCTGCCAGAGCATTCAAAGTTTCACTGACCAGATTCTTATCCGCCGCTTTAGTTGAAGACGTATCCAATCCGTTGCTCCCCGTCATCAATGTAATACGGGAACCATCCAATGCCTTGGATACCTTGAAATCGCCGCCGATCATTTGTTTTGGCGTGCCATTTTCATGGTTATAGTAAATGCGGCTGAAACCGCTGTATGTGCCGACTTCCACATCTGCCTTGTCCTTCATAGCGATGAGCCCCGCATGATCCGCGTCTTTTCCGCCGGTCAGGGTTGTCAGATGAGAAATACCGTCATAAGCCCCGTACAATCCGTTTGACGGACTCGGAAGCGTCGTTTTCCCGTTATTTCCTGCCGCATAAACGGCATCGGCGCGGGAAACCGCTTCATGATTCCAGGTCGCACCATTCTGGAGCCACAGGTTGATATCTCCCTGCTGTGATTTTCCGGTAGGCGTATTTTTATTCGTATTCGATACAACACCGCTCCAGGTGGAATCAGACGTCGTCAACCCCAGATTAATGGCACCGTCACGGAAATAGTATGTATTATCTCCATTTCCATCATCTTTCGATGCATAGAGATTCCCCACCAGATTCACTTTATGTTCGGAGGCTCCGGTCACTTTGACTTTGCCGCCGGCATCCGTTTCAGTCTTTACATTCACATTAACAGTACCGCCAAAAGCACCCAATGCCAGGAATCCCCGTTCTCTACTCTTCGGCGTGATAATATTGACATCGCCATTCAAGGTAAGAACATTATCCAATGAATTCTGCCCTGCGACTTTATAATAAGCATCCGTTACCGCGCCGTTCCCTTTGACTGCCATATCTACATTGCCGTTGATCGTGATGGAACTGCCACCTTCTTTGCCAAGATAAATTCCTTCCGGCGCCCAGCGGCTTCCCATATAGGTAGGATAGCCGCCGTCTTCTCCGGTACCCTTAATACCCCAGAAATCATCGGAAGACTGGTCATTTCCGGTACCGCGCATGGTGACATTGCCATTGATGGTCAGCTTGGTCTTTGCCGCTTCTGCCGCCCCCATGTGCCCCATAAAAATACCGTCTACCATATACGCGCCGCCATTGACGGTCATATTCACATCGGAATTAACAGTAATATCATCTCCGTCTTCCAGATAGATTCCATAAGTTCCCATCATACCGGCTTCCGGTGTCTTCAGGTTCAACTGTTTCGCGTTAATAACCGCTTTTACATTCGGCGTCATTCCTATCGGCGCCCAATCACTGCCGCCGGTGGTAATATTGACTGTCTTTCCTGCAAAGTTATAAGCCAGGTTCTTGCTATTTCCGCCTATCTGACTGACAGATCTGCCGAATACCTTGGAATCCTTCTTATAATCGAAAGTAATCGGACCATTTGCATCAATAATGTCACCGCTCGGATCTTCTTCGGGCGTATAGATGTACTCACCCTGACCGGTCCCGTTCTTGAAAGATATATTGCCTGTCTTCTTTGCCACGGCGGATGTTGTCAATCCTTCAGCAATTTCTACTTTACCCGTAAGATTGGTTTCTCCATTTTTATACGCAGTATAAAACAGTTTATTCGCCAGTGCATTAAGGGTGGCATTTACCAAATTCTTATCTTTTGCCTTGCCAGAATTTGTATCCAATCCCCTGCTGTTGGTACGCATCGTAATACCGGAACCGGCTTCCGCATTAGCAATTATCGTATCTCCGCCGATCATTGTTGCAGGAGACGATGCCTCGTGATCATAAACAAGAATAGTGTGTCCGCTGTAATGATCAATGGTAATCGGATTGCTGTCTTTCTGGACAATTACACCTGCCTTAGCCGGCGCGGTACCGCCTGCCAATTTTGTCACGCGGCTGCCTGCAAACAAACCATACTGGTCTTTTGATGTCCGGCGGTTTTCCCACATTCCTCCGTCAGACAGATACAAATTCATAGGATGTCCGTCTTTATTATCGGCAATTCCGGTCCACCGGGATTTACTGCTGCCCAGACCCAGATCAACAGTTCCCTTTTTCCCTAAAGAAATTGTGCCCTGCACAACGACATCCTTTCCATTGGATCCTGTTTTCGCATCATTCATGCCCATGGCAAAGGTGCCTGAAGTGGCAGCCACAGCTTTATAGCTTGCCTCTTCCCCGTCATCCGGCGTAAAGATTGTGCCTCCGGCAATGGTTACCGCATTTTTTTCGCTGCCGCGCATATCCACGCCGACACCTTTTACTTTCATATCCAAGTTGCCGTTCAAAGTAAACGCCGCACCGTCTTTATCATAAATATTGATGCCTGTTGCCTGATATGTCTTTGTGCTGCCATACCCGCCCTTTTGAGCGGCAAAAACACCATAGGCATCATTTCCGCTTCCCGTGCCTTTCATAGCCAGGTTACCGTTAATGGTCAGCGCAGAACCGCCATTATACAGTTTGATTCCGTCCGCAAAACCATCTCCGCCCTGTTTTGCCAAGATAGATACGTTGCCGGTGATGGCTGCTTTTCCGCCTTCATGGATATATATACCGTATACATCACCCACAGAGGATTTGGCATCGATGGAAATATCTTTTGCCACAGCGTCAATCTTTTTCTTCGTGTACATGCCTACAGCACTGTTGCGTTCTGTCTTATTCTCCGCATTCAGTTTCAGACTCTTATCTGCCGCATGAATCGTAATATCCTTATTGATCCCCACCACGGCGGCCACAGCCTTATGGTAGCCAAGATCTTCTGTCGTGGTATCTCCGTCATCGACAGTGACCGTATTCACCGCTTTGGTAAAAGTATACACATCATCTTTCAGCACATTGGCTTTGACATACTCCTGATCTTTATCAGCTTCTCCGGTGATAGGGGTACCGAAATCAGACGTAGTCTGTCCATGAGGATCATCTTCTGCGGGGGTAAATTTATATTCACCTCTGCCCGTGACATCCTGGAAGCTCATATTTCCCGATACGATGGCAACCGATGCGGAACTTGCCGTCAGACCTTCCGCAATTTCTACGGTACCTTTCAGATTATCTTTGATTGCCGCATTGTTATAACCGGTATAGTAAAGCTTATTCGCCAAAGCGTTCAGAGTTTCACTGACCAGATTCTTATCGGCCGCCTTATTGGAATTGGTATTCAGACCGCCGTTCCCGGTTACCATTCTGACAACAGATCCCGGTTCCGCTTTTTTTATCAGCGTCCTGCCGCCAATCATCTCTTTTGGCTTTTCCGCTTTATGGTCATAGACAAGGATTGCATGACCGCTGTAATGATCTATATTGATGTCCCTGTCGTCGTTCTGTCTGATAATACCCGCGTGGGCCGCATCACTGCCGCCTTTGAAATAATCTATATGGCTGCCCATGTAAGAGCCCGTCACGGAAGCAGTCTTCTTATTATTCCAAACCGCATCATGGCTCAGATACAGATTGACCTCGCCGGCATCGCTGGAAAAACTCCTGTTATAATCGGTTACACCTGTCCATGAAGAATTCTTGCTTGCCAGCCCTACATTTACAACGGCCTTAGACCCTGATCTTCTTTCGGTGTAAATATTTCCCTGAAGCACAGTGTCTTCAGCCTTGGCAGCCGTTCCGTCCTCATTCATATTAATGAAAACAGTACCGTTCACGCCCTTAACAAGCTTTGAATTCCCCTGAGCATGTTCATCCATAGGCGTCAGAATCCTGCCGCTGCCAAGGCGCATAACGCCGCCTTTAGCGGTAGAATTGATTGCAGTTCCCTGAATTTTTACGTCCAGCGGCCCTTCAATAGTTAATTTGGCATTATTCCCGATATTGGCAATGGCAGTTACCGATATACCCGTTGTATCTTTGGCAGCTTTTACCGTTCTCCATTCATCGGAACCTGTACCGGCTATTTTCAGCCCGCCTTTAATGATAAGTTCCGCATTGGGTCCGCGGTTTGCCACGCCGTACGCTATTCTGCCTGAAGTAGACACCTTATCAATCACTACATCCCCGGCGACGGAAAGCTTACCGTTCTCGGAAACATAAATACCTGTAGCTTCTCTTCCATCCGTTTGATCTGCAGAAATAACCAGCGGTTTGTTTTTCTCCATATTGATGAAATTGATGCTCTTCTTGTTGCCGTCCGTCCCTTTTCCAACACGGACAGCCGCCGCCTTTGCAGATGCGGAAGAAGCCGCTTCCAGACGGAGTCCATGATTTGCCATGTCCACGGTGATTGAATCATCGCCGTTGTAAGCTGCACTGACATATCCATCTTCAGCATGGGTGTCATCAGCAGTGACCGTAGTTTCGCCTTTCAGCAGTCTGTCTTTGATGATCGGCCCATCCAAAGGCTCTTCCGGTTCATATACATAGGTGCCCTGTCCGTTCTTATCAGCAGCCGTATCTGTCCTGAAAGCAATATCCCCACTTGCTGAAACAGAAGAGGAAGTCAACCCTTCCGCAATTTCCACAGTGCCTTTCAGCTTTGTGTCACCTTGCGCATAAGACATATAGTAGAGCTTATTTGCTAAACTGTTCAGCGCTTTTCCCGCCGCCGTTTTATCGGCCGTATTGATTCCGCCTGCACCTGTGCGCAGCGTGATGGAAGATCCTTCTTCCGCTGTCTTGATTCTGAAATCACCGGCGCTGTAATTTTCAGCGGCGGAACCGTCTCCGGTATGATCATAGAAAACAAGAGTGTGTCCGCTGTAATTATCTACAGTAATGGGCTTGCTGTCTTTCTGATAAATATACCCTTTATGCACTGCGTCACTGCCGCCATGAAGCTTCATTAAATAGCTGCCGTTATAGACAGGATTCTTACCGGCAAGCGTCGTAGTAGTCACATGAGACTGCTGCTCATTCGTCCAGGTGGCCCCGTTTTGCAGATACAGATCAAAATTCCCGATATCATGCATCGTATTCCCGCCGCTGCCGTAATTATCATTGTACTGTTCATACGCCGCCACACCGGTCCAGGACGAATCCTTATCTGTCAGCGCCACATGAAGATTTCCTCTGTGCTGCCAATCTGCCAGTTGGCCTCCGCTGTACTCAATAACTTTCTTTCCATACTGCCCTGTAACATACATATCCCCGATAATATTGGTTCTTGCGCTTCCTGGCGCACCATTTTTCATGTTGATATTGACAGTTCCTTTTTCTACACGGGCCGCATAGAAATTATGGGATTTGTCCGCATCCGCTGCTGTAGAAATAGTACCGCCGCCAACAGAAATTACACTGTCCGCACCCGCAGTATGCAATGCCGATCCCTTGAAATCAGAAATATTCACCGGCCCCGTAACGGTCATGGAAGTATTATCGCCTGTCATCCGGATCCCGGATACTCCGATATACCGCCCCTGCTTCTCCGCTTTATCACCGTCCACATTTGAAATGGTAAGAGAACCGTCAATCACCGCTTCACTTCCGCTGCCCTGGAAAGCAATACCTGTGGCGGAACCGCCTTTGGTATGCACCTTGGTAATCTCCACCGGCCCCGTTATATTCAGATGAGAATTCCCTTCAAGAAAAATGCCGTTGGCAGCACGGGTATCTGTATTGGTAGAAGTAATGCCGATTTTCTTTCCCGCATCATTTTTTACAGTGATATAATCATTATTTCCCACATAAACGGCATCGGCAATCTCATTGCCGCTTTCTGCCGCTATATTCAAATTGAATCCATTCATATCCACAATCATCGGATTATTTTTTGTTGTAGGAGTGGACTTATTGTACATGCCGCTGACCACTTTTCCCTGCTTCGCATTCGGTGAAACGCCTTTTGCATTGCGGTCAGCCGTTTCTTTTTCCGGACCGGTAATTGGCCCAACAAGTTCATCTGTCGCCGGTGTATAAAGGTACCGGCCCTGACCGTTATCATTCTTAAAGGTGATATTTCCTGTTTTGAGAACCGCTTCAGAACTGGTCAGACCTTCTGCAATTTTTACAAAACCGGTCAGATTCTTTTCTCCGTCTGCATACGCTTTATAGAAAAGTTTATTCGCAAGAGCGTTCAGTGTTTCACTGACCAGATTCTTATCCGCAGATGCATTGGAAGATGTATTCAGCCCCTTATTATCCGTGATGAGGGATATGCCGGAGCCAGATGCCGCTTTCCGTATGATGAAATCTCCGCCGATCATGGTTTTCGGCGCTGTTTCTTCGTGTGCATAATATACATCCGTGTAACCGCTATAGTTATCTACGGTGATATTTCCTGTGTCTTTCTGGAAGATCTGTCCTGCCTTATCTGCACTTACTCCGCCGGCAAGTCTTGTCAGATGGCTGCCTTCGAAGTTTTTACCGCCCCAGGATGTTCCGGTATCTCCATACTTTTCATTCATCCATGCGGCACCGTTGGCAAGGAACAGATTGGCCTCCCCTTTGAAGGTCAACTCTCCTGCTTTCTTCCCTTCATCGGGGAATGCATTATACACAACCCCTTGGAGTGTAGAATCCGACGTGGTCAGTCCCAGATTAATCTGTGACAAAGTTCCTTTCTTATCCACCTCATTGACAGCACCGGTCGTTACCGCCAGATTTCCCTTAATATTGACTTTCTTGTCAAGGCTTCCTACGGCATTTCCGTTGCTGTCAAGCTTGACATTCATGTTGACAATACCGTCTTCTGCACGGATAGCCGCATAGGGATTTGTCGATGCCTTGTCCACTTCAATGCTGCCGCCGCCGTTGACTGTCACTTTGCTGCCGCCGGCATTGGCAAAAATACCATGGGCTTTGCCTTTCAGGTCTACATTTCCATTGACTGTGATATCAGCTCCCATAGAATTGGGCCCCATATTACTGGTGGAGTATAGTCCGGTTGCCCCATAATAACTAAAGCCGCCATTGTGTCCGTCTACATCGGCTGTCACATTTCCATTAACTGTCAATCTGCTGTTTCCCTGGATATAGGCACCCAGCGTATTAGCTGTTCCGCTTACTTTCAGATTGACATTTCCATTAATCGTCATTTCGGGCCGGATAGCTGCATTGCTGTTTGCCATATGGATGCCTTCAGCACGGGATGTGCTTGTCACTTCTACATCCAGGTTCTTCGCGGTGATTTCTGCTTTCTTCGCAGTAGACTGGTTGATTCCGTAGACTGTACCGCTACCTTCCACCGTCTTCATTTTCAGCGTTTTTCCATCAGCCCGGATAATAACATCCTCTTCCACATTCACTGCAGGTCCGCCTGCGGCAATTGTGATTTCGGAATCTTTTGTAAACTTGTATGTACCGTCTTCCTTACGTACACCGGTATTGACATACTTCATGTCTTTAGCCTTTACGCCGGTGATAGTATCAATAAATGCCGTTTCCGTCTGGCTTTCAGGAATATCTGAAGCAGGGGTATACAGATACTGGCCCTGGCCGTTGGATTCCTTGAAAGTTACATCTTCCATACGTTTGGACAGGCTGGAAGACGTCAGGCCCTCGGCAATTTCTACTTTACCGGCAAGATTGGTTTCCCCATTTTTATACGCGGTATAAAACAGCTTATTCGCCAGAGCATTCAGCGTTGCGCTGGCCAGATTCTTATCTGCTGCTTTGGACGAATCCACATTAAGACCCTTGCTGTCGGTAATCAGAGTAATTCCCGATCCGGGCTGCGCTTTAGTCACGGTAAAAGTCCCGCCGAGGATATCCGTGGGTTTCTCATCCTTATGCCCATAGTATACGTTGGTAAATCCCTTATAATCGTCTACGCGGATATTAATACCTTCGCTGTCTTCATCCTCTCCGGGTTTCTGGAAAATATGACCCGCCTTATCGGCGCTTTCCCCGCCGACCAGCCGTTTCAGATGGCTTTCCGAAAAATCCTCTCCGTAATAAGCATCAGGCGGTTCGCCCCAGGCTTCATTCGTCCAGGAAGCACCATTCTGCAGCCACAGATTAATTTCTCCAAAAAATTTCTTGCCACCGACGTCATTGCCTTCATCTTTAAACGCATTATAAGCAATCCCCGTCCAGCTGGAATCGGGCGTAGCCAGCCCCAGATTGACACGGGTATAAGGCTCCGGCTCAGCCACATTGATCGCGCCGGCAGATGCGCCTACATTCCCTTTTATCGTAACTTTGGCACTCCCGGCTCTGACAGGCACTTTATTTTCATCCCGTTCCATATTCATCGTGGTAGTGGCGCACTCTGCCAAAAGCGCATAATATCCTTTGGTATTATCTTTATTGATTTCTATATTTCCACCGCGGAAGAAAATATCCGAATGTCCGCCATTGGCAAATACACCGTTGGCATTCACTTTCAGATCCACCAGTCCGTTAACAGTCAGCTTCGGTCCCATCTGGAGCGTGTAATTATTTCCGGCATAGATGGCAGAACCGCCATAATAGCTGTAGCCGCCATCCTTTTCCACATAAACTGCCCAGGGATTCTTTTCATCATGGGTATTCATCGTCACGTTTCCATTGACGGTGACTTCCGCATTACCGCACAGATACATGCCCAGTCCGTAATTGGCGCCATGAGCCCTGATATCCGTATCCCCATTAATCGTCAGTCTGTACGGCGCATCCTTATTCGTTCCGTTCTGTCCGCCTACACGGATTCCTTCAGCGCGACTCTTTGTATTCCCTGCATTAATAAATATTTTTTTTGCAGTAATCGTAGTCCCCTGTAATGACTCTACCTCAATCGCATAAAGCTCTAAATTCTTATTATTTCTTTCCGCATTAAAGATTAAAGTCCGTCCCGATGCATCAATATTTACAGGATGACTTAAATCTCTTATCTTTATACCATTAGCGGTATTAATTATTGCATCCGTAGTAAACAGATAATTTTCCCCATTATCCTTTAGTATCTTTCGATTTACATAAATGTCATCTTTATCTTTCTCCCCGGTAATACCATTTGTAAGCTGTATCGCATCAGGATACTTCTTTTCCATGTCTTCTAAGAAATCAGCACGAACATCATGATACAAACCAAGACTACCGAGTAATGACAATGTAATTGCCGCTGTCAGAAACCGTTTCCCCGATTTCCATTTCGAACATTCTTTCATAATCCGCTCCTCCATCTTTCTATTTTTCAGAAATATGAAATATATACCCCGCTTCCCTGCAGCAGGGTATTATACCGCAGCCGGAACCGTCACGATACCTGCTGTCTGCCACACTATTTCCGCACCGCCCTTCTCAGAACTCGCACCGGAAACCGGCATTCAGCTGCCACTCCCGTTTCCAGTCCCCGCCAAATCCTCTTGTCACATCTATATAAATACGGCTTACAGGTGACAGATTATACGTGCCGCCTACCGTTAATTCCCCCCAGGTATCCTTTAAATCATAGCTGGTTTCCTTAGTACCGCCGTCAGCAGCGGAATAGGACGCTTTAATTCTGCCGCCGAATTCATGGGCAATGCCCGCTCTTACATACAGATCACCGAAAGAACCGATACGTCCTGCTTCAATACCTGCCCTCGCCACATAACTGTCAAAAGACTGCCCCTTCACAGTCATCAAGGCGCTTTTATTGGAAACATCGCATTCATCAGGTTCCAAATGCGCCCAGGTGAACTGGATCTGCGGCTGCCAGTAGAAATCTCCCGTTCCGAAGCGCTTTCCATATCTCCCTGCCACACTGTAACCTCTGGCGGTAGATGATCCCGTAAACTGATTTCTTCCTCTGTCATACAGGGTAAACTTATTCTTTATATAACCCCCTTTGACGATCATATCCACAAAGGCGCCCCGGGCAAGATCTTTCGAGCCGTAGAGCGACAGGGCATACAGTTTGCTGTCGCCTCTTCCGCCAAAATCATACTTGCCCTTTCCATCTCTGTAATCCAGAGATATACCTGCACGCCAGTTACTGGGGTAACGGCGGTCGTACCCGGCTTCGCCTGCCCAATAGTTTTCTTTTATTCCGATACCGTTTCCGTCATATTTCCATCTGCCGCCATAAACTCTTCCCCATGCACCCTCCATGCCGCTTCGATAGCGGAGCATGTCCAAACGAAGCATCCCCTGCATGGCGTTATCTCTCCACTCCAAAGCGGAATCAGTCAGCACGCTGCGTCCACCTTTCATCAGCACCGTCTCATTATCCCCATGGACAATCGGTGGAACCGACGGTGTCGGTGGATTCGGGTTCGGATTCGGGTTTGGATTCGGATTCGGGTTTGGATTCGGATTCGGGTTCGGATTCGGGTTTGGATTCGGATTCGGGTTCGGGTTCGGATTCGGGTTCGGGTTCGGTGCTGATCCTTTTTCTACATATCCCTGCCCGTGGTTGTCTTTCTTATACTTCATATCCGCTAATTTGGCAGATGCTGATGACGCGGTCAGCCCTTCCGCGATTTCTGCCTTACCTGCCAGATTACTCTCGCCGTCCACGGATCCCTCATAATATATCTTCCCCGCCACCGCGTTCAATGCTTTCCATACAGCATCATCATTATTCATATCAATACCTGCGTTATTAGTGGATACCACAATTCCCGAACCGGCAGCTGCTTTCTTTATCCGGAAATCACCTCCGCGGTAAGATGCGGTCGTACTGCCATCTCCCTCGTGAGTATAAATAACTTTGACATGTCCGCTATAGTTCATCACATGGATTTTCGATGCTTCCTCGGGATAAATGATGCCTGCCCTGTCGGCGGAGTTTCCGCCCACCAACTGGTTCACATGGGATACTCCGTCATATTTCCCATAGTGGAATACGCTCGGTTGGGGCATTTTTTCTACCTGAAGCCCATTGGTCCGCGATGGAGAGCTGTGTTTCCATACGGCTCCGTTCTGCAGCCAGAGATTTACTTCTCCTGCCTGATCAGATCCGCTGTTGTCTACCACACCGATCCATTGGGAATCACTGTTTGCCAAAGCCAGATTGATACGGCCGTTCTGGAAAAAGTAAGGCTGTCCGTTGTGGTCTTTATCATCCCGCATGGCAATGATATTCCCCTTGATATTCACTTTATGGGAAGCCGCGTCCGCTCCTGCCATATTCACATTGATAGTGCCACCGTAACTGGCAAGGGCATAAAAACTCTCTTTATCGCTTGTCGGCGTCACTATGGTCACATTCCCTTTATTGGCGTTAATAACAGCGATATCATAGTCATCCATGCCGGCAGACTTGTAATAAGGATCCGTCTTCATTGCGGAGCCGCGGACAGCCAAGTACACATCGCCGTTGAGATCAATGGAGCTGCCGTCCGACATATCCACATCGACCCCCGTAGGTTGCCAGCGGGCACCGGTATATTCATCCGCCCATCCCGGAACATGGCCGTCCGGCCCGTAACCGCCATGTATTTCCGCCGCATTGACTCCCCATTTCGCGTCCCGGGAAGAGGAATCCGGAGGTTCTCCAACGGCTGCCGGATCCCCTATATATACGTTGCCATTGACAGTAATGTTCGCTTTGGCCCCCGTACCGGTGCCGGCACGCATCATGTAAATACCGTCGGCAAAACAGCTGCCTCCGTAAGTCTTAATCTGCAGGTTCCCGTTTATGGTCAGCCGGCTCCCGTCAGATGCGAGAATCCCCGCCCCCTGCGAATTTCCTGCTTCGCTGCTGGAAGTATCAATGGACAGCGTTCCTGTCCCGTCACCCACGGTGACAACGGATGTCGTTCCTTTCCCCGGCGTAATACCCTCAGCGTGATAAGTGCCGTGGATACTGATTTTTGATCCGTCTTCCAAGTTATACTTATTAACACCGTTTTCCACTTTATAGGCACTTCCGAAAGTTGCCTTATCTTTTTTTGCCTTGGTCGTGATACCGGAAGTATAAACCGGCGCCGCCAGCACATCCGAAACTGCTCCGGTGCCGCTGATAAGCAATGCTGCTATACCGGCTGCCAGCCACTTTTTTCTGCCATACACATATTTCATCATTATCCCGCCTTTTCTCCACTACAACGATCTATGCCTTACACTTCCATCTTCACGCCGAACAGCCATGTGCGCCCCGGCATGGAATACCATGTTCCCGGCGTATGGTCGCTCCATATGACATCTGTATGCTCCGCCCAAAGTTTATCGAAAATATTATTGATTTTCAGATAAAAATTAAAATCTTTTCTCGGTTCATAATTAAAGCTCAAATTATAAATTCCGTATTTATCGTTCGGCCACCCTTTCAAATCACTGTTTACCGGGTTCTTTCTCCGGATAAAATAGAATCCGTCCAGACCTCCGGTGAACTTCTTATTGTGATAGATCATGTCAAAAGTAAGTTTATCTTTCGGCGAATATCCGAGAGAAAAATTATCCCCGGGAACATTGGAGTACAAATGCGCCCATCCTACATTGGCGCTCCATTTACTCCCGATCTGCGAAATCAGCTGGGCATTCCATCCTCTTGAAACACCCTGATTAAAGTTTTTATATTTTTTTGATGAAGTATCATATCCGATAGATTGTTCATCTTTTGTTCTGAACCAGTTAAAGGTAAACATGGTCTTATCGCTGAATACATGGCTGTAGCCGACGGTATCCGTATATCCATAAGCAGGTCTGACCTTGGCATTTCCATACTGGGGAATATAAAGAACATCAAGCCCCGGCAGAATGTAGAAATCATTGCGTCCCGCATACACTGTATCCTTAGGTGTAATTTCATAGCTCAAACGATAGCTTTTGGATGTATGACTGGAAAAATCGGCAGTGTATTGATCTGTCTCAGGGCGGTCATGCCGCAGGCCTCCGGAAAGAGACCACCGGGGCAGGAAATTCCAATCTTCCTGTATATAAAAAGAATAATTTTCATACCAGTGGTTCGTTTTGACCGGATTCCCATTTACGTCAAATCCTGCCGCCCGAAGAACATTGTCCCTTCCCTTTGAATAATCCACACCAAAAGTCAGTCGGTTCCATTCATCATGGAAGCTCACCTGCTCGCCGATGATGTCATAAGTATAGTCGCTGCTTATCCCCCAATTGGACTGCGCATTCATGTCATAATCCTGAAAATAATTTGTCTTTACTTTATTCCGGCGGTAAGTAAACTGGTTATCCCAATGCTTCCCGATGGATATCTTATCCTGCAGAGTCAGCATATCGGACTTATAATCGCCATGATACCGGTTTGAATACACAAAATCATATCCTCTATATCTTGACTTCATTTTGTCATAACTTAAGGAAAGAGAATGTTTATCAGTAAAATCATAAGCAAATTTCACTCCGTCCGATAAGGTATGGGTGTGCCCGGGCCATAGCCTTCCGTCACCGGATTTGGTATCACCTATCAGCAGTTTGTCATAATAGGCCATGTAGGAAAACTTCCCTACTCTCCCCATAGTGGTCAGCTTATATATTTCCCGTCCGCCGGTTCCTCTGGCTATATCCACGGTCGTTTTCTTTTCCCCGGGATTCTTGGTGATGATATTGATCACACCGCCTTTGGCGCCACTTCCATACAACGCGCCGGCACTGCCGCGCAGCACTTCGATACGTTCGACATTGTCCATATTATTCAGCAGAGAAGAATACATATACCCTGAATTATTCGCGCCGTTGAAATCTGTTACACGTACACCGTCCACAAGCAGTATAATATCCTTACTCCCATTAATCCGGATCCCACTTAAATTGGCATTCAATCCATTTCCGCCATAATTCAGATACTGTGTCCCCGGAACCGTACGCAACGCATCTTCCACGGTATTCAGATGGAGTTTTTCAATCTGCCGGCTCGTAACTACACTGATATCGGCTCTGGCATCCACCAAATTTTCATTCACACGATTCGCTGTGACAACAACGGGCGCCATCTCAAAAACATACTCCTCTGCCAACACAGGGTATGTCATGCTCCCGGTTAAAACTGCTGCCATCGTCATTACCAATGTCTTCTTCATCCTGATTCTCCTCATGACCAAAAGAATATAAAAAAGATATGCACCGCTTCCGCGGCATTTCCCCGCACACAAAAAATTTATTTTTAATTTTTAACTTATGGTACGCTCATACCACAAATTTATAAAACGAGGCATAAGAAAGATACATAGAAGACTTCTGCCATATTAAAAATACAGCACCAGCTTCCTATGCATTAACTTATACCTCGCAAGTTACGCCAATCTCATAGAAAGCAGGTGGCACTCTGACTCAGTTCCTTATCCTGCGGCTCCTCTGTGAAAGGCTTACAGCCGCAAAACTCCCTCTACAGTTGCGGGACAGTTCCGGATTCTAACCGGATTCCCCACGACTGCTTTCCTTATATAATTTTGTGTGATTCCTGCATGCAGGATATAAAGGTTAAATTCTTAATGCTTAAACCCATTTGCTTTAAGAATACCCACTTTTATGATATCACTATGCCATATTTTTTACAATATATGACTAATACTCCTATCGCTTTATCGCAATGCATATAATTTATTTATTAATTTAGGCCCTATAATTAAAATTAGGTTTTGCACAACACCGCTATTGACCGTCCATTATTTTTAGCAGCGTTTTACTCATAAATGCGGGTTATAGGACAAAACGTGTTGATGGCTAATCCCAAAGATAGATCGGATACGAATTAGATTTATGAAGTTCATGCCACACAATAGCATCTCCCCATGTGGGAATTGAATCCTCTAATTTGGCTCGTTCATTCATCGCTTTATACAGTTTAGAAATACTTCTGTCAGTGGGCATTACCTTTAGGATTTCAGATGCAGAAAGCGGTTTCGGTGTGTGGAAGTAACACCACCAGAAAACCGCTTTTATGCGTCTTTCAATGAACATCCCCCGATGGTTTCTAAGCATCGTTCTTAATTGTGCATTTATTCCGCCTTCTATACGGTTATTTGTCGATGGTAGTTCTTCTCCATAAGACAACGATTCATCCAAATAGGTAAATAATGTGTTTTGCCGTACTAATCTGGCCAGTGACCGCTCGGCCTTTAGTAAACGTTCATGCATAGGGCGAAGTTTGCCTTTTTCATCTCGTGTCATTTCACTAAGAAAGGCCTTATGCCTTATTCTCCAGTTTATCAATCGGGTTACCCAATGACCTGCTTGCTCCATGTCTTTTATCATCAGCAAATCCTTTGCTATCATGTACATTTCAATACCGGCAATGGTTTTAGGTCTACCGGTTGTATATCTCTTTACCTGGAGGAAGGCATGGAAAGTACAACGCTGCAACTTAGCCTTGGGGCCAGACTCTTTTTAGTGCTTTCCGGAAGCCGGGGCCTCCATCAGAAACGACCATAGCGGGAGCCGCAATTCTCTGCATCAATGCTTCCCATGCTCTGGAATTCTCATAGCGGCACAAATACCATCCAAGCACATATCTTTCATTACAACAAATAAGGATACATGCTTTTCTTCCTAAATAAATACCGTCCACATATACAACCTTCATCGGACTCTCAATTTTAGGCGGCATAGGCCATATTTCCCAAAATTTAGATATTTTCCTTCGAAAAGATCTCCCTGCACCGGACATTTCTTTCTGCACAGCTTTACTAAATAACCAATGTTGAAACTGTACAAATTGCTTGGTTGAGTTATCTATGGGATTAGTAAAACTATCACTACATTCCTTACAAAGCCATCGCTGCGTATCCGCTTTAGTTTTTCCATTCTTAACACAAATGTTACCGCAATTAAAACATCGCACTTGGTTCATAATAGCTTCCTCCCGGAAAATTATTTCTTAGGAAGATATAACCCTATTTAAGCCAGTTACTGCAATGACTTTCAGCTTTTTTATCAACACGTTTTGTCCACCCTCAAAGTTCTTTTAAACAACTTTAAAGGGCGATGAGGCTAGTTAAATACTAGTTCCATCGCCCTTTGTATCAACACAAAATGTCCTATAACCCACTTTCAGTTTAACTGGGGGGTTACTCATGCCTTTTCGGCGGACAACTGAAAAGGACTGCCTTCCCATACCCGGAAAGGCGGTCCTTTCGTTTCTTCTTATTCAGTTCTCATAGCAA
>ENA-OPTX01000447-OPTX01000447.1-human-gut-metagenome-genome-assembly--contig:-NODE-447-length-24801-cov-3.278267_pt1 | contig 24801 bp, 23 predicted proteins | sample MGYA00241465_ERZ501922 | MGnify/ENA primary metagenome ERZ501922 (study PRJEB25962, sample SAMEA2042399) | human gut metagenome | biome: human gut; feature: human-associated habitat; material: faeces...
GCTCATCGCGGCGACGGCGGAAAATGTAGCTGACGATGGTTCGTGCCTTTGCCATAATGATGGTCGCAGCCTCGTCAAGCTGGTCGGAATCATTGATATCAGTAGTGTCCGGATAGAAGGTGGCGAGCGCGTTGACCGCGGATGCCATCACGCTCATCGGATGCGCGGTGCGTGGGAAAGAACCCATGAAGGTACGGAAATCCTCACCCACCATCGTGCGATGGTTGATGTCGGAAATGAACCGGTCGTACTGCTCCTGATTCGGCAGTTCGCCATGACGCAGCAACCAGGCGACCTCAAGGAAATCGGATTGCTCACACAACTGCTCGATCGGGTATCCGCGGTAGCGCAGGATCGAGTTCTTGCCGTCGATGTACGTGATTTTCGATTCGCATTGCGCAGTCGTCAGGAAACCAGGGTCGAGTGTGACCCAGCCGTCGTTGCGCAGCGTGGACACCACGATGCCGTCCGCACCCGCCGTGGCTTCGACCACCGGCAGGGTGAAGTCTTTGGATTCCACACTCAGATTGGCTGTGGCCATACTTGCACGCTCCTTAACCGTTCGGAAGTATCGAACACTATATGGCATGCGCGTTTCCAAGCATGGTTTCGTCTCAAAATCAATCGATTGACATCCGATACTTCATTCCTGCAAGGCAAATAATTCGACTATTTCCGCGCGAAATTACGCATATAAAAGGCCGATGCCCGAATAATCGTGGGCATCGGCCTTCTTTTCGTACGCTTCGCTCCGTCGTATTGGAGCTTTGCCGCGTTTTACGCTACCGTCTGATCACTTGTCGCGAACGGTGAGGATCACCGGACCGTTCTCGGTGATGGCGATGGTGTGCTCGGAGTGGGCGCCGCGCGAGCCGTCGGAGGCACGCAGGGTCCAGCCGTCCTTCGGATCCTGGAAGATCTCGTCGGTGGTCTTGAGGAACCACGGTTCGATGGCGATGACCAGGCCCGGACGCAGCTTGTAGCCGTGGTGCGCGCGGCCATCGTTCGGCACATGCGGATCGCCGTGCATAATACGGCCGACGCCATGGCCGCCGAATTCAAGATTGATCGGATAGCCGTATTCGCGGGCCACATCGCCGACTGCCGCGGAAACATCACCCAAACGGTTGCCCGGCTGCGCAGCGGCAATACCGGCCGCGAGCGCCTCTTCGGTGCACTTGATCAGGCGCAGATCCTCAGGATCCTTATGCTCGCCGACCACGAAGCTGATGGCGGAATCGGCAACCCAGCCATCGACGTTGATCGCCAGATCGAGGCTGACCAAATCGCCGTCCTTCAGGTTGTAATCGAACGGAACGCCGTGCAGTACGGCATCGTTCACGGAAACGCAAATATAGTGCGCGAACGGGCCGGTACCGAAATCCGGAGCATAGTCGACATAGCAGGATTCGGCACCCTTGCGATCGACGATGCGCTTGTGCACGAATTCATCGATTTCCAGCAGATTGGTACCAACTTTGGTGAATTCCTTGAGATCGCGCAGAATGCCGCCGACAAAACGGCCGGCAGGCTTCATCTCTTCGATCTCTTTCGGTGTTTTCAGTTCAATCATGCCTCTAACCCTACTTCGTACGCCCTACAGTGCTCGGCTCTCCCTGGCTTTTCTTACGATTATGCAAATCTCACCTTATGCATGCCGTTGCGGAATGATGATTATTCGTTTCAGATACACTGTTTTGTCACCAAAGATGGATAGTGTGAAGCCATGAGTACCACTTTGAATTCGGGTATCGATCCGGCATCGTTCTCCGCCGTGACCGGCCCTGCGCAAGATCTGTTCCGCTATGTCAACGGTCCATGGATCGACATGTATCGTCTTCCTGACGACCGTTCCCGTTATGGTTCGTTCGATAAGCTCGCCGAAGATGCCGAAAACCAGATTCGTGAGATTCTCGAAGACGACGACTGCCCTGCCGAGAAGTCCCACGCCCTGTATGCGAGTTTCCTTGACGTCGACGCCATCAACGCTTCCGGACTCGCGGCCATTGAAGACCAGTTGAAGGCTATTGACGTCGCTGCCGACAAGGCTGAACTCACCCGCTCTTTGGGCGCGATGAACCCGGCTGGCGGCCCTGACCTGATCGGCATTGCCGTGTATGGCGATCCGGGCGCTCCCGAAACCAACATCATCCATATTGAACAGTCTGGCTTGGGACTGCCCGATGAGGCGTATTACCGTGAAGATCATTATGCGCCGATTCGTGAAGCATACGCTGACATGGTGTCCAAGCAGTTGAAGAACGCGAAGCTCGCCGCCGATGACGAGCAGGCCGAAGCTCAAGCCCAGCGTTTCCTCGACGTGGAGACACGTATCGCCGCGAACCATTGGGACAATGTGGCAACCCGTGATTCGGTGAAGACCTATAATCCCACCGATTATGCGGAATTGAGCGGAATGCTCGCCGATTACGATCTCGACACGTGGATCGACGCTTGGCAGACCGCATACGACCAGACTTCCGCCGCTCAGGTGCAGCCGCTTGATTTCCGAGGCATTTTCAACCATGTGGTGGTGCATGAGCCCAGCTTCCTCACCGGTCTTAACGCATTCTGGAAGGCCGCGGATCTTGACGATCTCAAGCTGTGGGCACGCGTGCATGTGATCATCGGCTCCACCTTGGAGCTGCCGCACGAATTCGATGAGACGAATTTCGAGTTCTATGGCAAGACGTTGTCTGGTCAGAAGCAGCAGCGCGTGCGTTGGAAGCGCGGCGTTTCGCTGGTCAACGGCATCTGTGGTGAGGATGTCGGCCGCGAATATGTGAAGAGGCACTTCCCCGAGTCGTCGAAGCAGCGTATGAACAGCTGGTCGGCAATCTGATCGATGCCTACCGCGTGTCCATTTCCAACTCCGCCTGGCTTGGCGAAGAAACCAAGCAGAAGGCGTTGGAGAAGCTCTCCAAGTTCGTGCCGAAGATCGGCTATACGAACCATTGGCGTGACTATTCCGCGCTTGATGTGCACGAGAATGCCGGTTTTGCCGAGAACATGCGTGCCGCCAACTTGTATGAGACCGGCTATCAGCTGGCCAAAGTCGGCAACGAATGGCTGATGAATCCGCAGACGGTGAACGCCTATTATGAGCCGACCATGAACGTGATCGTGTTCCCGGCCGCCATTCTGCAGCCGCCGTTCTTCGACCCGAACGCCGAAGACGCCGCGAACTATGGCGGTATCGGAGCGGTGATCGGCCATGAGATCGGCCACGGCTTCGACGATCAGGGTGCCCAGTACGACGGCGACGGCAAGCTCAACGACTGGTGGACCGAAGAAGACAAGGCCAATTTCGAGCAGCTCACGCAGAAACTCATCGACCAGTACAACGCGTTCGTGCCAACGCAGCTTGCCGAAAAATACGCCGACGATCCAGCTCAGGCTCCACATGTGAACGGCGCTTTGACCATCGGCGAGAACATCGGCGACCTGAGTGGCGTGAACATTGCGCTCAAAGCATATGCGTTCGCTCTTGACGAGGCGGCAGGCCGTGAGAAGAACGGTTCCATGGAGCCCATTGAAGCTTCGCTGTCTGAAGCGCCGGAAATCGATGGTTTCACCGGTTTGCAGCGTTTCTTCCTCAGCTACGCGTCCATCTGGCGCACCAAGAATCGTGACGAGCTGGCGGAGCAGTATCTGCAGATCGACCCGCACTCCCCCGCCGAATGCCGCACGAACGGCATCGCACGCAACGTGGATCTGTTCTACAAGGCGTTCGACGTGAAGCCGGAGGACGGCATGTGGCTCGATCCCGATCAGCGCGTGCGCATCTGGTAACAAACCACATCATCGGCTGGCAATCGGAGCCAAGCATGCAAGGCATCGGTGCCGCCTAATATATGTCGCCGTCGAATTCCCCGGTATCTCCCGAGAATTCGGCGGCTTCGTCATCTTCGGGAACCACGATTTCGACCGGCGCCACACTGCCCTGCCTGACGAACGGATCGGCTCCCACACGCGGTTCCGTTCCTTTCGTTTCCGGCTGGTGCTGGTCGTTCGGCTTGACGAACTTACGCAACGTGGTGACTCCCCGGTTAAGGTCGTGCCCTGCGGCGCTGGCTTCCAGCACTATGCGTGACTGCGGTTTGCCGTTCTGATCGGCCCACGTTTCCGTGGCGAGCGCGCCCATCACGATAACCGGCTCGCCTTTCTTCAGAGATTGGCAGATGTTCTCGGATAGGTTCCGGTACGCTTTCACCGTGATCCATGTGGTGGGAAGATCCTTCCATTGCTGTGTGCGATTGTCGAAATACCGTCTGGTGCTCGCCATTCTGAACGAACTGGCATGGGGCATGCCATCCTTGTTGAATTGCGTGGGATTGGCGCCCACATATCCGGTGATGGTGATGAGAGCTTGCTGTTGTGCCATGATCGGCCCTTTCTGTCGCATTGGTAATAAAGGGGCCGCGGAAAGCACCGATGAAGGTGCGAAAGCAACGCGCAGTCGGAGAAATGGGTTGCGAGAGAGGGGTTCTGCACGCCTTTCCGCTTCCTTGCGTTTCCGCGGTAGAACCACTATCCCTGATTCGACCATACTGGCACAAGCGCAACCGGCAAATGTGGATAAAGGACGCCGTTTCGGGCGAGTCGTGGATAGTCGGTGGATAAATCTCACTTATCCACCGCGAGGCACTGCCGATATATGCATGGTTTTTCGTTTGTTTTCCCCATAAATGTTTTCCTCACAATCATGCTTCTTCCTACCTGTTTCCAGATAAAAAACGGAAGATTATGGCATATCCATAATCTTCCGTTTATATGGTGAAATAATCAGAAAAAATACGATTATTACTTCAGCAGCGCGGCGACACGATCGGCGATCATCTGGGCGGCGTCGGCGACAGGCACGGCTTCGGCGTTCTCGCCATTGCGGTCACGCACTTCAATGGTGCCATTGTTGACAGTGTCGCGGCCTGCGACGGCGATCAGCGGCACGCCGATAAGCTCGGCATCCTTGAACTTGACGCCCGGGGAAACCTTCTTACGGTCATCGAAGATCACTTCGATGCCCTTGGCTTCCAGATCGGCGATCAGTTGCTCGGCGGCTTCGAATGCAGCCGCATCCTTGCCGGTGGCTACCACATGCACCTGGGCGGGAGCGATGATGGCCGGCCATGCCAAGCCCTTCTCGTCATGGTGGGTTTCAGCGATACAAGCCATCACACGAGACACGCCAATGCCGTAGGAGCCCATCCACACCGGCACGGTCTTGCCGTTCTGGTCGAGCACCTTCAGGCCGAGCGCGTTGGAATACTTCAAACCGAGCTGGAACACCTGGCCGATTTCCACACCGCGTTCGAAGCTCAGCGGGCCGGAACCGTCCGGGCTCATGTCTCCGTGGCGAACCTGCACGGCTTCCACCACGCCGTCGGCTTCGAAGTCACGACCGTACACGAGATCGTAGTAGTCGACTCCGGCTTCATCGGCACCGGTGAACCATGCGGAACCGCGGGCGATATGCGCGTCAATGAGGTAACGCAACGCTTCGCCGGTTTCGTTGGCGTTTTCAGCCTTTTCACCGCCGCGAGCCTGCGGGCCAAACGCCATCGGGCCAATATAGCCCTTGACGAGTTCCGGATGCTTCTTCAGATCCTCGTCGGTGGCCTCTTCGATTTCAGCCGGAGTGAACTGCGCTTCAAGACGCTTCATGTCAACGGTACGATCGCCAGGCACGCCGACGACCACCAGTTCGCGCCACGGCTCGTCATGCTCGTCATCCTGCGGATGCATCACGGCGCTCACCACGTTCTTCAGAATGTCGGAGGCCTCCCACGCGCGGCCATCGGAACGCGGATGGTTGGCATTGGCAAATTCAACCATCTGATCGATGGTTTCAGCATTCGGCGTCGGACGCTTTTCAGCGGCCGGAGCGTTGCTGAAGTCGATGGCTTCCGGTTCCGGAGTGGTCAGCGCCTCAACATTCCAAGCCTTGCCGCTCGGCGACTGTGCGAAGGTATCTTCACCGATTTCCATCGGGGCAAGGAACTCTTCGGATTCGAAACCGCCCATCGGACCTGCCATGGCGTGCACCGGCACATACTTCAAATCGAGACGGTTGAAAATACGCTCGTAGGCGCCACGCTCGTCCATATACGCCTTGACAAGGCCTTCCTTGTCAAGCGTGAAGGAGTAGGCATCCTTCATGATGAATTCACGGCCACGAATCAGGCCTGCACGCGGACGGAATTCGTCACGATACTTGGTCTGAATCTGGTAGAGGGTAACCGGCAGATCCTTGTAGGAGGAGTACAGGTCCTTGACCAGCAGGGTGAACATTTCCTCATGGGTCGGCGCCAGCAGGTAGTCGGCCTCATGGCGATCCTTCAAACGGAAGATGTTGTCGCCATACTCTTCCCAACGATGGGTGGCCTCATACGGTTCACGCGGCAGCAGACCGGAGAAGTGAACTTCCTGGGCGTCGATCGAAGCCATTTCCTCACGGATGATGTTTTCGATCTTGTTCAGAACATTCAGGCCCAGCGGCAGCCAGGTCCAAATACCCGGAGCGGCCTTGCGCAGGTAGCAGGCGCGCTGCAGAAGCTTATCCGATACGACATCGGCATCGGCGGGATCCTCACGCAGAGTGCGCAGGAACATGGTGGACATACGAAGTGCTTTAGTCATATGCCCAAAACTACTCAGGCAAGGGGACGTAAGCCCAATCCAACCACCCGTTCACCGACGTATGGCAACGCACGGACGGAACACAACAGTCATATCCGTCGAATCCCAAAAATCATCATACATGTCAAACAAGGCAATCGCCATACTAGAACAGCGCGTCCTGCGCGAACTCGTCACCGTCGGGAACGGCAATGTTCTGCCGGAACGCGGCGATGCCATCATGAGCCAACATATCGGATGCCTGCGCCGAGGCGAGACGCAACTCACCATCCAATCGCACCGCATCGGGCGAAACCAAGAACATGCGTTCGTTCACACCGTTCAAATACAGGCCTTGCAGGCCTTCCACACGAGACAGCGCCACATACCCCATGCCAGGCGCGAAGGTGCGCCGCAAATCCATCACCGCACGCTCGAGCGTCATACCTTGCGATTTGTGGATGGTGATCGCCCACGCACAGCGCAACGGCACTTGGTTGACGCTGGCGAGCACGGTGTCGCCATCCATCATTTCCCAGCAATTCGGCTTCATGGTAACGATATTGCCGTTTTCAAATTCAACGATCGGCCATCCGCCCTTGTTTTCGGCGGCAAATCCGCGCACGGTACCCAATGATCCGTTCACGAATTGGTGGTCGGTGTCGTTGCGTACGGCCATCACCGCAGCCCCGGTTTTGAGCTGCAAACGTTCGGGGGCAAGCATGTTCTTCTTCAAACGTTCCACCAGATTGACTGGCCCTGCGGCTTCGGCGAAATATTCGTGCGGCTCCTCGTTGATTTCGAACAGGCGCATGTCGTTGAGCGTGTCCGCCTGCTTGTTGACGGGAAACAGATTGACGGCCTGTTGACCAGGTTCGGGGATTGTGCCCAGTCTGGTGAGGAGCACATTGCGATCGTCGTCGTTCACGCAACCGTTGCGAATATCGGTCAATACGGTGAGCAGACTGCCGTCATCCTGACGATGCTGTTCGGTCAGGTAACAGATTGCGGGATTCAATTCCCGCCATACCAATGATTCGGTGACGAAACCATCTGGATTGAGTCCCGCTTTCGCATATCGTTCGCGGGAAGCCACGAATTCCGGGCTTGGTGTGACCAAATCGTGGTTGCGCCCACTCACACTCACTGGCGGAAGCTGGAAGAAATCGCCGGACAGCACCACTTGAAGCCCTCCGAACGGGCGTTGGTCACGTCGAATGATGCGGCACACCTGATCGACCATGTCGAACAGCCACGCATGCAACATGGAAACCTCGTCGATGACGAGAATGTCAGCGCCCTGCAGCTTACGTTTGCGTCGGGTACGTATGGTTTTGATCAGATTGTCGGTGAGCGCGTTGGCAAGTCCGACACCGCTCCATGAATGAATGGTCTGCCCGTTGATATGCGTGGCCGCGATACCGGTGGACGCCGTCACCGACACCGCCGCACCTTCGGCACGGGCCTGACGCACGAACTCATTGAGCACGTAGGTCTTGCCAGCACCCGGCGCACCCGTCAGGAAGACGCTCGCGCCACTTTGCAGAATCGCCAATGCCTCAGCCTGCCGCATGCCGCACCGCCTTTCCTGTTCAATCGACCATCACCTTACGCAATCAGTTTGTCGACAACCTGAAGCACCCCGTGATCGGCATTGCTGGGAGCCACAAAATGCGCGGCTTGTTTCAACGCGGGGTGCGCATTGCCCATGGCGAACGACCACTGCCCTGCCGAGAGCATCTGCAAATCATTGAGATAATCGCCAAATACCGCCGTTTGGGCCGCAGTGACGCCAAGCACGCGCTGCAACGCTTCGACACCCTGTTTCTTATTGGTTGTAGCATTCATGATGTCGACCCACAGTTTGCCGGAAACCACCACCTGATAATCGTTCTTCAGTGGCGTCAGCTTTTCCGCGGCCATCGCTTCGGCATCGTCGAAATCGAGAATCGCCAGTTTGAGTATGGTGTCGCTTTCGCCGTTTGATGCGATCACATCTTCAAGCACGCTATGCAGATCGTCCACAATCTCCAGTGCCGCATAATATTTGCCGACTTCGTCAAGGAACGGCTTGTCCGTGCGCTGCACGTATGCCGTGCGCAGACCACAAAGCACCAATCCCATATTGGATTCGCCAGCCGCGGCAGAAGCGTTCACCGTGTCGATGGTCCAGCGGGTCACATCGGTATCGACGCCGTGCACTTCGGCGATATTACCGTCAATGGCCACGACATTGCCGTTTTCCGCGATATACGAAAGTTCGCCGCCGTCAAGCACCTGCGCCGCCTTATCGGCGAACATGGCACGCAAGGTAGCGTACTGGCGTCCGGACGCCGGCACGAATTCAACGCCTCGTGAGCGCAACCGGGCAAGCATCGGCCAGAAACCTTGAGGAATCTCGCTATGCTCATCAAGCAGGGTGCCGTCCATATCGGCAACCACCAAGCGAATGTCTTGCGGGATTTCGATGCTGGTCCAATCGGCTGCGCTCACTGGAGTCCTTTCCATGTTTTCGTTGGAATATCAGATTTTCCAACGATTGTGCGATATGTGGAATCAGTTGTTGTTCAAAATGCTGGTTGCCACGATCTGATCGGCGATCGCCTTGGCTTCGGCTGCGTCAGGACCGGGCGCCGCTGCCATGAACGCCTTACGGTAGTAACGCAGTTCGTCCAGGGATTCGATGATGTCGGCGAGCGCGCGATGTCCGCCGTTCTTCGGCGGACGGTTGTTGTATACGGCCGGATACCAGCGGCGGGCAAGCTCTTTGAACGTGCTCACGTCGATTACACGGTAGTGCAGGTGTTCCATGAGGTTCGGCATGTAACGGTCGAGGAATTTTTTGTCTGATCCGATGGAGTTGCCTGCGAGCAGCGGCTTGACGCCGTCCGGGGTGAAGCGGGCCACGTATTCGGTGACTTTCCGTTCGGCCTCTTCGACGCTCAGGCCGTTCTCCCATTCGTTGATGAGTCCGGAACGGGTGTGCATGGCGCGCACGAAATCGTTCATATTGGCCACGGCCGCATCGGAGGGCTTGATCACGAAATCAATGCCTTCGTCGAGCACATTGAGGTCGAAGTCCGTCGGTACCACGGAGATCTCGCACAGTTCATCGTGAAAAATATCCAAGCCGGTCATTTCGCAATCGATCCAAATCAGTCGCGAACCTTTCGCCGTATACGTTTCGCCGTCATGTGCGTCAACCATTTTGCCTCGTTTCCTTTGCGTGTGCGCGTGCCGCTTGGCACGCTTCAGCTGAACATTCGAAGATACCGCGAGGTAGGGAGATTGGAAGGCCCACGCACTGGGAAGTCACGTTTGTTTTTCGCGATTTGCTTCGTAATCAATACCGCTACTTGGCGATAGGGCGACGTTCGGTTATAAATATTCACGTTGCAGATATGAGTAAAGCCTCTTACTTTCGGTCTTTTCCGAGAAGTAAGAGGCTTTTACCGATTTTGATTACTGGAATTCAGCAATCACTGGCGGCCGGAGTAGTTCGGAGCTTCGGCGGTCATGACGATGTCATGCGGATGGGATTCGCGCAAGCCAGCGTCGGTGATACGGATGAAACGGCCACGTTCCGGCATTTCGGCGATGTTGTGAGCGCCGATGTAGAACATGGACTGGTGCAGGCCACCGATCATCTGGTACAGCACTGCGTTCAGCGGTCCGCGGTACGGCACTTCGCCTTCAACGCCTTCCGGAACGACCTTGTCGTTAGAGGTGACGTCGGCCTGGAAGTAGCGATCCTTGGAGTAGGACTTCTTGCCACGCGGAGCCATGGCGCCGAGGGAGCCCATGCCACGGTACAGCTTGTACTGCTTGCCGTGCAGCAGCACCTTCTCACCCGGAGCTTCCTCGCAGCCTGCGAGGGTGCCGCCGAGCATGACGGTGGAGGCACCGGCAACCAGAGCCTTGGCGATGTCGCCGGAGTAGTGAATGCCACCGTCGGCGATGCACGGCACGCCAGCGGCACGGCAGGCCTGAGCGGCCTCGTACACTGCGGTGAGCTGCGGCACACCGACACCGGCCACCACGCGGGTGGTGCAGATGGAGCCGGGGCCGATGCCGATCTTCACGCAGTCGGCGCCCGCCTCAATGAGAGCGCGGGTGCCCTCCGCGGTAGCCACGTTGCCGGCGATGAGCTGCACATCGGGGTAGAGTGCCTTGATGCGGCGGACGCACTCCAGAATGTTGTTGGAGTGGCCGTGGGCGGAGTCCAGGCAGAGCACGTCCACGCCGGCCTCCACCAGTGCGTGGACCCGGTCCAGCACGTCGGGGGTGGCGCCGATGGCGGCGCCCACCAGCAGGCGGCCCTTCTCGTCGCGGGCGGAGTTGGGGTACACGGTGGCCTTCTCGATGTCCTTGATGGTGATGAGGCCCTTGAGGTGGTTCTCATCGTCCACGATGGGCAGCTTCTCGATCTTGTGGCGGCGCAGGATCTCCTTGGCCTCCTCCAGCGTGACGCCCTCCCTGGCGGTGACCAGGTTGTCCCTGGTCATCACGTTGTCCACCAACTGGCTCATGTCGGTCTCAAACTTCATGTCCCGGTTGGTAATAATACCGATGAGCTTGCCGTCCTTGCAGATGGGCACGCCGGAGATGCGGTACTTGGCCATGAGCTCGTCGGCCTCCGCCAGCGTATGGCCGGGGGCCAGCCAGAAGGGGTTGGTGATGACGCCGTTCTCGCTGCGCTTGACCATGTCCACCTGCTCGGCCTGGGCGCCGATGGACATATTTTTATGAATGATGCCGATGCCGCCCTCACGGGCGATGGCGATGGCCATGCGGTACTCGGTAACGGTATCCATGGCAGCGCTCATCAGGGGGATGTTAAGCCTGATCCTGCGGGTGAGCTGGGTATGCAGATCGATGTCTGCGGGCAGGACGTCGCTCTCGGCGGGGATGAGCAGCACGTCGTCGAAGGTGAGGCCCTGCCGGGTGAACTTCTGGCGCTCGTCAGTGTTGACCATGGTGCATCTCCTTTTATCTTTTTGCTCTCTCAGAGGTTAAATTTTTTCTATTTTACTCGATGGCTCCGCCGCTGTCAAGGGGTGAGCTCCGCCAGCTCCACCGCGCCGTCAAACCGGCTCTTGCCCGCCTGATCCGCCCCGTGGACGTACCACAGGCCGCCGGCCTGGCCGGTATAGAGCTCGATGGTCTCCCCCGCCACGCACTCGGCCAGGTAGCCCACCTGGAGGGAGGAGACGAAGCGGCTGGGGCCCAGGCGCTCCATGTGGAGGGCGTCGCAGAGGAAGTCCACATAACGGACATTGTTGACGTGGCCGTTGACGTCGGTATCACTGTAGTGCATGGCGCGGCTGTCCGCGTGCTCCATAGTTTCGGGCAGGCGGACCCGGGACAGGGTGCGCTCCTTGCAGAGAGGGCCGCCGTCGGTGCCCTGGAACTCCGTAATCCTGCCCATGCGGGCCAGCTTGTGGGTGGCGGCGTCGGCCAGCACCCAGGTGGACACCGCCTCCCCCACCGGCTGTCCATTCACAAACAGGTCGAAGTCCCGGTAGGTGGAGGCTCCCCTCCCGCCCCGGTGCCAGGTGCGGATGTGTACCGTGTCCCCCCAGCTCAGAGGGACATCCAGCCGGTACCACAGCCGGGCCAGCATCCAGAAGCTGTTGTACCGCTCCAGCATCTCGTCCCGGGAGACGTGAAGGGCACAGGCCGCCTGGGTGGCGGCCTCCTGGAGCATCCCCATCAGCCCGGAGGGGCGGCAGCGGTACCAGGGGTCGATGTCCCTGGAGTCCACCGTGTACTCGCACTCGTATACCACCATGCTTCCGCCTCCTCAGTCCTGGCCGTGGATGACCAGCTTGTTTTTACAGCAGATGTCGTCGATGTCGCTGGCGGTGGCCGCCGGAATGCGCATGGCCCCGCCGCAGTCGGCGCAGAACAGGTCGATGGAGCTGAAATTGACCTGGAGCTTCCAGCGGTGGGAGCCGCAGGTGCAGGAGATGCCGTCCCGCTGGGCGATCTCCTTGAGCTCGGAGAGCACCTCCTGCATCACCAGCTCGTCCAGGAAGGCCCCCTTCTCCCCTGAAGCGGCCTCCAGCTTGTCCACCGCTTCCTCCAGGCGCTGGAGGGCGGCAAACACCGGCCCCTCCTCCCCCACGTAGCAGCAGTCCAGCCCCGAGGCGGCGCAGGAGAAGGCCAGCACCTTCTCGTGGAGAAAGGCGTGGGAGGAGCAGGTGACGGTGTGATCCTTGCCGCAGAACAGGCAGGGGACGGTGAGCTTCACCCGGTCGCCCATCAGCTCCACCCGGAGGGAGGATTTGCCGCAGGGGCAGGGCAGTTCGTTGGCGGACGCCGCCAGCTGGAATACGCTGCGCTCCACCGCCACGCTCTGGCGGCAGGCGGGACAGAGATAGGCCAGAGTACGCTTGGCTTCCTCGACCATGATATGCCTCCATTTCAATGAATCCGGTTTCTGCTGTTTATTATACCGCAAAGCCCTCTTTTTGACCAGCATGTCCCGCCACAAAATCCAGCCTCATATTTTCCCGGCTTTTCGTTCAAAATAGCATTATCTGAAGGAAAGAAGGTTGGCGCTATGACCACAAAAAAGCTGGGCCGGCAGACGGTCGCCCTTGCCCACCCGCCCTCCGTCGCGGGCCACGCCAATGTGGTGGGGAAAAAAGAAGGGGAGGGCCCGCTGGCCGACAGCTTCGACCAGATCAATCAGGACGATTCCTTTGGGGAAAAGACCTGGGAGAAGGCGGAGACCGCCATGCAGAAGCTGGCCCTCTCCTCCGCGCTGGACAAGGCGGGGCTGAGCGCCTCCGCCCTGGACTATATTCTGGCCGGCGACCTGCTCAACCAGTGCATTGGCTCCGGCTTCGCCGTCCGGGGGCAGGACGTCCCCTTCTTCGGGCTGTACGGCGCCTGCTCCACCATGGCGGAGAGCCTGTCTCTGGCCGCCCTGCTGGTGGACGGCGGTTTCGCCGCCCACGCCGCCGCCATGACCTCCTCCCATTTCTGCTCCGCCGAGCGGCAGTACCGCACGCCCCTGGAGTACGGCGGCCAGCGCACCCCCACCGCCCAGTGGACGGTGACGGGGGCGGGCTGCGTCATCCTCTCCCGGGAGGGGCCGGGCCCCTATATCACCCATGTGACCACAGGCAAGATTGTGGACAAGGGCATCCAGGATGCTAACAATATGGGAGCCGCTATGGCCCCCGCCGCCTATGATACCATTCAGGCCCATTTTCGGGACACAGGCCGCAGGCCCTCGGACTATGATCTGATTGTCACCGGCGATCTGGGCAGCCTGGGCAAGGAGATTCTGCTGGATCTCTTCCACCGGGACGGCATTGAATTCAAAAATCTGGAGGACTGCGGCGTGCTCATCTACGACGCCCAGACCCAGGACGTCCACTGCGGCGGCTCGGGCTGCGGCTGCTCCGCCGCGGTGCTCACCGGCTTTCTGCTCAACGGTATGAAGCAGGGCCGCTGGAGGCGCCTGCTCTTCTGCGGCACCGGCGCCCTGCTCTCCCCCACCTCCACGCTCCAGGGGGAGAGCATCCCGTCCATCTGCCACGCGGTGGCCATCTCAACGGAACAGTGAGGGAAAATCATGGAAGTCTTTTGGGAATACGCCCGCGCCTTCCTCTGCGGCGGGGCGCTCTGCCTGATCGGGCAGCTGCTCATTGACAAGACCAAGCTCACCCCGGCCCGTATTCTGGTGCTCTATGTGGTGTCCGGCGTGGTGCTGGGCGGGCTGGGGCTCTACAAGTATGTGGTGGAGTTCGGCGGAGCGGGGGCTACCGTCCCCCTGACCGGCTTTGGCTATCTGCTGGCCAAGGGAGCCGCGAAGGCCGTGGACGAGATGGGCATACTGGGCGCCCTCACCGGCGGCGTCACCGCCGCGGCGGGCGGCATCTCCGCCGCCATCTTCTTCGGCTGGCTGGTGGCCCTGATCTTTAAACCCAAACCCAAATCCCGATAAAAGAGGCGCGGGGCATTGCCCCGCGCCTCTTTGCTCCGCCTGCTGTTTGCCTTAGTGCAGGCCGTCCGCCGGTCAACACTTGAGCAGCAAATGCGTCCAGCAATAACCGCGGCGGCCGCCAGCAGAAGGGCCGCTGGCGGTGCTCATGCGGCGTACCTCTTCCAAGCGCTCCGTCACCTTCGCAGACATATCCGCCCCCGCCTTTTGAAGTATGCTGGACATAGATGTCCATAGGGTCTGACTCTTTGCCTTTGAACAAATAATCCGTTGTTACTCCGAAGATCTCACTCAGCCGAATTATTTTTTCACTGTCCGGTAAACTCTGGTCCGTTTCACGCAGTTAAAAAGATGGTGTCAACGGCTTGGTCGATGTTGCCAATGAAGCGATAGAAAATCTCGATTTTCTGTACCCGTTTTCCCTCGCTGTCCTTTATCACCTCATGGATAAGGATTTTTCAATCAAGGTAATCATACTTCTGCGGTCAGCTCAGACAGGTCGGCATATTGCTTTACCAAAACAAGCCATTTTTCAATGTTTCCGTCTGTTCCCGTGCGGCTTCAAGCTGTGTATTCAAGGCCAGGATCTTAGTCTCCAGCGCCTTCTGCTCCTGCTGGAACTTTTGGGAGAGCATAGAGAAGTTCCGGGCGGTCATGACCTCCGCGGTTCTGTCCTCATATATCCGGGCTATCAGGCTGTCCAGCTCGGCAAGACGTTTTTCCGCCCGCTTTTTATCCGCCGCCGCCCGTCTGTGCTTTGCCTCCTGTCCACTGTTGGAGGGCTTCAAAAGGCGGGCGGCTATGGCTTTCTCATTCTGATGGACCGCCTTAATCCAGAACTGCAAACGGGAGAGAACATAGGGATAAAGAACATCATAGCGGACATAATGTGCGGAACACTGATTGCCGAGTTGTCCATAGCGGCTGCAATCGTAATGCCTGTATGGTTTCTTGATCTGGCGTTTTGTCCTGAAACGCATAGACCAGCCACAACCGGCGCATTTGAGAGGCCTGGAGAAAATTTGTGTTGTCTGGTCCTTCATATAACGGCGGCGTGTGGCGATCTGTTCTTGCACACGGTCAAAAACATCTTTCGAAATGATCACCTCATGAGTCCCCTCGACACGTACCCACTCGCTGGGGTCCTTGCGGATACGCTTCTTATTTTTGTTGGAGATATTTGTTTCCCGGTAATGGACCGAATTTTCGATGTAGGTTTCATCCTCCAAAATGCTTTTGACCTGGGCTATGGTCCAGGCGTAGGCTTTTCCCTCCGGGGCGTTGGCGTAGATGTTTGCAAATGTCCCTTTGCGCTGATAGTTCAGCCAGCCGGGGGTGGATCCCTTCTCTTGCGTCAGTACCTTGGAGGTTTTAGCGGCTCCCACCCCACGCACCGCAAGGGCATAAATTTTTTCAATTATCCAGCGGGTATCCTCAGCAATCAGCAAATGGCATTTTTCCTCCGGGTCCTTGCGGCAGCCAATGGGCACATAGGCGAAAATCCTTTGTCCTTTGGCAAATTTGGCCTTGAACGCTGATTTTACCTTGCGTCTGAATGAGCCGAACCAGTGTGGGGCGATCCACTTCTTCCAGCTGAGCATAATCCTGCATCATGTTCAGCCACTCGTCTACGGACTGTTCTTTTTCCCGCCTGGCAGACAGCAGTTCGCAAAGTACCTTACGCCGCTCCTGCTTTGCGGCTCGCTCTACTTCATAGCCATTCAAGAGCTGGACACACAGGTTTTCCGGGACGCGTCCCATGACCTTATCCCCGTAAGCGGACTGCACCAGCCTGTCCAGTTCCGGCAGCCGCTTCACGTTACCTTTACTCCATAAAACAGGCGGCCGGCAAAACTCTGGCCCCCCATATTTCAAAGTACAAATCTTTCAGCAGCAGACCGGATCCTGGCCACGCTCCACCGTCTCACCCCGAAAGCAATGCCCGCGGTATTTCCAGATGCCGGGCATATCGCGGCATCGCTCGAAAGTAACGTAGCTCGCACGCCACCGACTGGTTTTCGGGTCTTCCCGATGACTATGGCCCCCCCCATTTATGCGCATGCACTCGAGAGAAAGGCCAACAATTTATCGCTTCGTCCACCATGGCTCCCACAACATAGTCTCTGGGCTTTGCAGTCTCATAACGGAATGTCTTTGCGGTGAATATTTCCAACTCTGCAGTAATTCATCCAGGCCTTTATTTTCTGTAAAAATCTCAGAATCCGTTAGATTATATCAGCCGTATTATGCATCTAAAAATATATTGTTTTTTGTGCTATAATCCCCTGTGACATACTTCCAGCACCAAGCAGAGGACACATTGAGTAACAGTTGGTATTAAAATTGCTATACATTATTTCCAGAGGGGGCGTTGTCCCTCAAAAGAAAGGAGACTAAGTTTATGGAAAAGTTTGTTTCTGAACTGCGCGTAAGAATGTCTGCCAAAGATGCACACTATGGTGGAAATCTGGTAGATGGCGCACATATGCTGCACCTCTTTGGCGATGTGGCTACCGAACTGCTGATCCGCTGCGACGGCGATGAGGGGTTGTTTTGCGCATACGACAATATAGAGTTTCTGGCTCCTGTTTACGCCGGAGACTACATCGAAGCGAAGGGCGAGATCACTTATATCGGAAATACGTCCCGCAAGATGACCTTTACCGCGTACAAGGTCATTACAGCTAGGCCGGACGTAAGCGCTTCAGCGGCCGACGTTCTGGATGAGCCGGTTCTGGTCTGCCGAGCCAGCGGCACCTGTGTGGTCCCAAAGAACTGCAAGCGGAAATAAACAGTTGCCGGACGGGTCCCCAATGGGGCCCGTCCGCTTTCTATCAAATTAAGCGACAGAAGAGGGCATCTATAATGGATAGCTTTGGGCTAGAACGATCTATAGAGCCGCGGCACGCCCTGGCCCAACAGGCGTGGAAAATAGATAATACGATGACGCTTCGGTCGGACGAGGTTCTCATCGACGTCAAAATCATCAATATCAATTTGGCCAGCTTCAATGAAATTCTGGACGAAACAGGCGAGGACAGAGCCTTGCTGTGTCAACGCGTTTTAGAAATTGTCCGCGAGCGGGGAAAACTTCACAATCCGGTAACCAACAGTGGAGGAATGTTATATGGCACCGTGGTGGAGTTAGGTCCCAGCTACCCAAATATTTACCATATCCGGCCAAAGGACGAGATCATATCTCTGTCCTCCCTCACGGTAACCCCTCTGCACATTACGCAGATCCTCCGCATTGACTGCGAAAGCGCCCAACTGGAGGTAGAGGGTCAGGCCATCCTATATGCCAACTCTCCAGTCGTCAAAAAACCGCCGGACTTGCCCCTGCGAGCCGTGATTGCAGCTATGGATGAGGCTGGCGCCCCTACTCGCTCCTATCAGATCGTGCAACCTGGGCAGGATGTACTGATACTCGGTGCCAGCGGCCGCATCGGTCTGATGTGTGGCTATGCCGCCAAGGATAAGATGGGCTCCAGCGGACGGCTTGTAGGTATCGTGCGAGATCAGGAAAGCTGTATTCAAATGGAACCATGCAGCGTGTTCGACGAGGTGTTGGAACTGGATGCCACCAACTTGAGCGCTTTATGCGGCACTCCACACGCGGAGATCATCCAGCGCTTTGATGTAGTCATCAACTGTATCAACACAGCAGACACTGAGGCTGCAAGCCTATTGGCAGTCAAAAACCATGGAACCATATACTTTGCCACCATATGCTGCGACTATAAATTCGTGGCGCTGACCGCAGAAAGTATCGGCAAAGAGATTCAGGTCATCCCTTACACAGGCTTTTTGGAGGGACACGCAGACTACACTTTGGGTCTAATGCGCAGGTTCCCGCAAATGCAGACAGACATCCAGCGCGGGATATGCGGTGTGCCGGAGACTATCTCTATCCCGAACTCGGACGAAACACCGCACGCAAAGAGTGAAGCGGACGAGGACTGTGCGAGCGGATATATCTTCCATAGCCTGGAGGCCAAGGCCACTCTGCGCCAGGCGCTTAAAGTTGCCCGCTATACCTCCAACGTCATGATCTATGGCGAATCCGGTGTTGGAAAGGAAATTATTGCCAGAATCATTCATCAGAACAGCGAGCGAAAAAGCTTCCCAATGGTCAAAATCAACTGTGCCGCGATTCCGGAGCATCTGCTGGAGTCGGAACTGTTTGGCTACGAAAAGGGTTCCTTTACCGGAGCAAACATCAAGGGGAAAATCGGCCTCTGGGAAGCTGCACAGAACGGCACTCTATTCTTGGACGAGGTGGGCGAGCTTCCCCTTACTTTCCAGGCCAAGTTGCTGCGCGTGATCCAAGAAAAAGAAATTGTTCGTGTCGGTGGGCTAACTCCCATCAAGGTGGATGTACGGATCATCGCTGCCACCAACCGAAATCTAGCTCGCATGGTGCAGGCCGGGGAATTCCGAGAGGATCTTTACTACCGGCTGAACGTCTATCCCATCACTGTTTTGCCTCTGCGCATGCGCCGGGCAGACATCATCCCCTTAGCCAAATACTTTGTAGAGCGATACAACCTGGAATTCGGGCTTCAAAAGTCGCTAGGCGCAAAAGCACTGGAATTTCTGGAGAACCAGTCCTTTCGCGGAAATATCCGCGAGTTGCAAAATCTGATCCAGCGGTTGATGATTATGACAAATAACCGGATCATTGAGGCGCGGGACGTGCTCCAAGTCCTCTCCATGGACAGCGTGGAGCCGCCTTCTGTAGCAGCAGCCGTTCCATCTCCGGATTTTCACAAGCAGACCACCGGCGGTTCTCTGAAGGAAATGTTGAGCCAGCGGGAACGGGAAATCCTCCAGTTATACCAGCAACGGTACAAGTCCACTCGAAAGATTGCCAACATGCTGGGGATTAGTCAATCCTCTGTAGTCCGAAAATTAAATCTGTACGGTCTTCAATCGGAAGACAAGTGAACCTTTTTTGAATCACAAGCGAACCATAAATTGATCGTTCGATCAATTTATGGTTCGCTCTTCTGTTAATGGACTTCGAATTCCCGTTTCACTAAAGATAAAACTAGTAAAAATATCAAAAAATGAGTTGGCACGCAGCTTGCAGTTCAAAAATATAGTATTTCGCTACAGAAAGGAGACTCTACCATGCGAGGAGATCCATACGGAAGCCATCGTGTCATTTCCCCCAAAGGATTGCTTCCGCAGGCAGCAGAACGGGTGGACAACTCCCCCACTATTTGTTCCAATGAGATTCTGATCGACGTCATCGCGCTCCAGCCAACGGCCACAGCCTTTGGCCGCATCAAGCAAGAGTGTGGCGGCGATGTGAACCGGATCGCCCAGGAGATCCAGAAGATCGTGGACGAGCGCGGAAAGTTCCAAGACCCGGTAACAAAATCTGGCGGTATTCTGATCGGTCGCATCAAGGAGATTGGCGCCGATCTGGCTGTCTCTACAGACGCCCAGGTGGGCGATAAGATCGCCACTTTAGTGTCCCTGTCACTCACTCCTCTAAAAATTAATGAGATCACGTCCATTGACGTGGACACCGAACAGGTCTTCTGTAAGGCCAGCGCCATACTGTTCGAGAGCGGCATTTACACCAAGCTTCCGAAGGACCTTGGCGACCAGCTTAGCCTGGCGTTGATGGATGTGGCCGGTGCCCCGGCCCAAGTCGCAGTCCACGTCAAGGCGGGAGATACCGTGGTAGTGGTGGGTGCCGGCAAGGCCGGGCTTCTCTGCCTGGCGGAGGCTAAAAAACGGGTAGCTCCCACTGGCAAGGTGATCTGCATGGAATATTCCCCCCGGCAGTGTGAGATTGTGCGTAGCCTGGGCATTGCGGACGTTGTGCTGGAAGCCGATGCCAAGAAGCCAAACCGATTTCCCGCCCGCGTCGCCGCAAACGGAAAGCCGATGCCAAGAAGCCTCTGGAGGCCCTGGATATTTACCAGAATGCATTGGGTGACCAACTGGCGGACTTCACGGTCAACACCGTGAGTGTACCTAATACGGAATTGGCCACGGTGCTTGTAACTAAAGATACGGGAATGATCTACTTTTTCAGCATGAGTACTGATTTTGCCAAAGCGTCTCTGGGGGCCGAGGGCATCAAGAAATATGTGCCCATGCTTATCGGAAATGGATATTACCCCGGCCATGCTGAAATTGCCTTTGACGCTGTGCGAAGGGAGGAGAAGCTACGAGATTACTTCACAAAACGCTACTGCAAATAAAATTTGTTTAAGAAAGGAAGTGAGAATGATGGAAAAACTCATCATTACCGCAGCCATCTGCGGCGCGGAGGTCGCCAAGGAAAACAGCCCCGCTGTCCCCTACACCGTGGAGGAGATGGTACGAGAGGCCAAGAGCGCGTATGATGCGGGCGCGGCGGTCATTCATGTGCATGTCCGTTGGGACGACGGCACCCCCACCCAGGACCGGGAACGGTTCCGCGTAGTGCTGGAAGCCATCAAGGCGGCCTGTCCTGGCGTCATCCTGATCCCCTCCACTGGCGGCGCCACCGGCATGACCCCGGAGGAGCGCCTTCAGCCCACCGAGCTCCTCCCCGAGATGGCCACCCTGGACTGCGGCACCTGCAACTTCGGCGACGACATCTTCGTCAACGATATGCCTACCATGCGGGCCTTTGGTCAGCGGATGATCGAGAACCGCATCAAGCCCGAGTATGAGTGCTTTGAGATCGGCCATCTGGACACCATCCTGAACATGGCCAAGAAAGGCCTGGTGCCCGGCGCCCCCATGCAGTTCAACTTCGTGCTGGGGGTGTCCGGCTGCACCCCCGCCACGGTGGGCAACCTGAATTACTTAGTCAAGCAAATCCCCTCCGGCTCCACCTGGACCGTCACCGGCATCGGCCGCAGCGCCTGGGACATGGCCGCCGCCGGAATCGTAATGGGCGGCAACGTCCGCGTTGGCTTTGAGGACAACATCTACCTGGGCAAGGGCCACAAAGCCGCCTCCAACGGTGAGCTGGTGGCCAAGGTGGTCCGCCTCTCCAAGGAGCTGGGCCGCGAGATCGCCAACCCCGGCGAGGCCCGCAGGATCCTGTCCCTGGCCTAAACGGCGAATGTCTGCGGCCTATCCGCTGAAAGATAGAACCATCTGCAATGAACAGGAAGGAGAGAACTATGAAACGGAAAAAATTTTTAGCGCTTACTCTCGCGGCAGCCATGAGCCTGGCTCTTTTCTCCGGCTGTAGCCGCCCGAGTGCCAGCAGTGGCGGTAATGATAACCCCTCTGCCAACAACACTGGCAGCACTAGTTCTGAGGAACCCATTGTGATCAAAATTGGCCATACCGACTCTGATACGCGTTCCACTCACAAGTGGAGCGTTTGGTTAGGCGAGTGGCTGGAAGAGCAGGCGCCCGGCCGTTTCAAAGTGGAGGTTTACCCCAATGGCCAGTTGGGCGACTCCCCCGACATGGTGGCCGGTGTAAAGCTGGGCACTCTCACCATGGAGTTCGACCTATCCTCCGTGGTAAGTTCCGTGTCCGGACCCGCGACTAGCGCGGTAGACCTCCCCTACCTGTACCCCACCTATGAGGACTGGGTGCAGGGCACCTTTGAAAATGGCGGTCTGGAGCTGTTTAACGAGACCTTGGCACCCTCCGGCTATTACTGCGTTGGCATGTTCTATAATGGAATGCGTCAGGTGATCAGCCGCACCAGTACCTACCACAATTCCGAGGATCTGCACGGCCAGAAGATCCGCGTGGCGCAGAACGATCTGGACATCAAGACCTGGGACGCTATGGGCGGTAGTCCTACCCCCATGTCCTGGAACGAAGTGCTGACCTCCCTCTCCACAGGCACCATCGAGGCACTTGACCACTCCTTGGGTGTGTTCAATGACTTCAACATCCATGAGATCGCGCCCTACATCACCATTACCAACCACGCAAGCTCCCCCTTCCCCATTGTGTGCTCCCTGGAATGGATCGAGTCCCTGGATCCTGAGGACCGGGCGCTGATCGAGGAGGGCGTGGCCTTGGCCTGCGAGCAGCAGCGCGAGGAGGAGCGCGCCAACGAAATGGAGTATATTGAGCGCTTCAAGGAGGAAGGCGCCACTGTGGAGGAGCTCACCGATGAAGAGGTCGCTGCTTTCAAGGAGGCCGTGCAGCCTGTGTATGACGATCTGCGTGCGCAGATCGGCGACGATCTGATGGACCGCTGGCTAGCCACCGTTCCCCAGAGCTGACCCTAGAGGAAACTATATATAGGCCCGCCTAAGCCATCGGTACGGCCTGGTTGGGAACCTATAATATGCTGTAGAGAGAGGGGGAAAAGGTGTATTTCAGTGATACATCTAATTTGTCTATGAATTCAGCAAAAAACAGATTTTTTTCAATCCTAAATCACATTGAAGAAGTCATCATCGTCTCCATGTTTGCCTTGATGGTCATCATCATTTTCGTCCAGGTCATCATGCGGAAGGCCGGCAATTCTCTGTCCTGGTCGGAAGAGCTGGGGAAATTCCTGTTCGTATGGATCTCCTGGATGGGCATCAGTCTAGGTCAGCGGGAAGGCGAGCATATTAAAATCACTATGCTCACGGATCGGCTGCCTTTCCGCTTGGCCCAGATCGTCAACATCATTTCCGATATCGTCGTGATTATCATCTGCGCCGTCATCTTCTACTATGGCGTGGAACTGGTGGTCGCTCAGGGCAATGTGCCCTATGCTGGCATCAAGATCAGCACCTCCTGGGGCTACTTGGCGGTGGTGCTGGGCTGCGGACTGATGATTCTCCGCACACTGGTGAGCATCAAACGCTCTGCCCTCACCCTCATCAATGGCGAATTACCCGCTGACACCAAGGCCCGGGAAGGGGGGGATTAAGCATGGATGCAGTCATTGTCCTGTTGATTTTGCTGTTTGTCCTGCTGGCGATCGGTGTGCCTGTGGGGTTCGCCATTGGCGGCGCAACCATGATCTCCATGTTTTTCTTCTCGGATCTGAACATGGTGGTCAACGCTCAATACTGCTATTCAGGTATTTTCTCGTTTACGGTCATGGCCATCCCCTATTTCATGCTGGCCGGCACCATCATGTCCACTGGCGGTATCGCCCGGCGGATCGTGGACTTTGCCTCTGCGCTGATCGATTTTGTGACCGGCGCCCTGGGGTGCGTTTCCATGCTGGCCTGCATGTTCTTCGGCGCCCTTACCGGCTCCGGCATGGCCACCACCTCTGCCATCGGCGGCATGATGATCCCCGAAATGAAGCGCAAGGGTTATGATTCCTCCTACGCCGCCACTCTGGTCTGCTTCGGCGGTATCGTGGGGCCCATCATTCCGCCCTCCCTGTCCTTTGTGCTCTACGGAGCTTCAACCAAAACCTCCGTGCCTGATCTCTTCAAGGCCGGTATCATCCCCGGCGTTATGATCGGCCTGGTATTTTTGATGGTAAACATCATCATCTGCAAGCGCACTGGCACCGAGGTCCACAAACCCGAGCTTGGGCCCGGCGGAGAAAGGATTCCCATGATCCAGTTCTGGAAAGAACGGCTACACCGGGTAGGCAAGGCCACCAAGGACGGGTTCTGGGCTCTGCTCTCTCCCTTTATTATCCTAGGTGGCATCTACTCTGGCTTCTTCACTCCCACTGAGGCCGCCGCTGTCTCCGTTGTGTACTCCATCATCGTGTCCCTGTTCGTGTACCACGACATGACTTGGAAGGACCTGTATAAAACTTTTGTGTCCGCCGCTGTCCTCAACGGCGTTACTTCCTTCCTGCTGGGCACCTCCACAGTGTTCTCCACCTTCATGACCTTCGAACAGGTCCCCCAGATGATCACCAACTTCATGGCCAATCTGTCCGACAGCCCTGTAGTGTTGTTGCTGGTCATCAATGTGTTTCTGCTGATCGTGGGCTGTTTTCTGGATACCGTGCCCGCCATCATCATCATCGCGCCTATGCTGCTGCCTACCATCCAGGCGTTCAACATCAATCCCATACACTTCGGTGTTGTCATGTCGGTAAACCTAGCTGTTGGTCTGTGTACGCCTCCTTATGGCTGCAACCTCTTCGTGGGTGCGGCCGTAGCCAAAATCAAGATGGAGAGCATGCTCAAATGGGTCGTACCATTTTTCCTGGTCTCCTGTGTATTGCTGTTGATTTTGTCCTTTGTTCCAGCGCTCTCTCTTGCATTTGTCTAGCTTTCCCCCTCCTGACATGCGAATCCGATAGAGAGGGACGGGCCTCCGCTTTTGCGGAG
>ENA-OPTX01000452-OPTX01000452.1-human-gut-metagenome-genome-assembly--contig:-NODE-452-length-24512-cov-3.068120_pt1 | contig 24512 bp, 14 predicted proteins | sample MGYA00241465_ERZ501922 | MGnify/ENA primary metagenome ERZ501922 (study PRJEB25962, sample SAMEA2042399) | human gut metagenome | biome: human gut; feature: human-associated habitat; material: faeces...
ACCGGAAGGACCACCGGCGGTCTGGCTGACTACCAAGCCCGGCACACGTCCTGCCATGGAGTTGATAAGATTCGTTTCTTTCGCTTTGGTCAAGGCTTCACCTTTCACTTCATCAATGCCATAGCCCAACGCTTTGCGCTCTCTCTTGATGCCAAGAGCGGTAACTACCACTTCATCCAATGCTTTGGCATCCTCTTTCAAGGTGATGTTCAAAGGACCTCTTCCCGCTTTTACTTCTTCGGATTTATAACCCACGTAGCTGACAACGAGCGTAGCTCCCGCTTTTACATTCAAACTGAAATTTCCATCCAGATCGGTAATCGTTCCGTTGGCAGTTCCTTTCTCCACTACAGAAGCCCCAATGATAGGGCCTGTGGCATCGCTCACTTTTCCGGTTACCTTGTTGCTTTGTTGTTGAATAGCCTGGGAACTTGGTTCCGTTGCTGCATACACTTGCTGGAAACCTCCCGCCATCCAAAGGGCGAGTGTTCCGCAAAACAGTAGATACTTACATTTTTCCATATTCATAGCATGTATATTTAAGATTCCTATAATATTTTCACCCAGTCGATGTACATCTTCACTTTCTGACCGTCTTTCAGGCCCGTCAGTTTATTAATGTCGGTAATCCCTGTAAACGCACCTCCCACGGCAAGGTTGAACAGAATGTAGAAGTTGTCATGAAAGTATGTGTTCGAGCTAATGTCGAACGTATGAAACTTGACGTTGTCGATGGATATTGTCAGGTTGTTTTCATCCCAATCCAGAGAGTAGGTGTGATAATTGCCGTCTTGCAGGCTGTTGGCAACATTGGCTTTGTAGTATTGCTGTTCGTGAGCCGCTGCGCTAGGGCCATAGTGAATGGCGGTGTTCACTTGTTTTTCCGAATCGCCCGCAGCCATTCCGCTCTGTTCTCCCATTTCCATAATGTCAATCTCCCCGCATGCCGGCCATTCTTTGTCGTTGTCTCCCATCATCCAGAAAGCAGGCCACAGTCCGCCGTTAGTCTTGGGACTTGCTTCTATCTTGCGATATTTGAAACTCTTTTTCCCTTTTGAATTGATCCTGCCGGAATAGATTTTATTCCCTTTGCGTTCGGCGGTAAGAATCAGAACCGATTTATCCCCGTCTTTTCCTACCGATACATGAGCGGCATCGTATGCCTGTAGCTCTTGGTTGGTCCAACCGGGTTCATGAGTTTCTTTCGTCCATACTTTTTCGTCGAAAAAGTTGAAATCGTCTTTAAAAAGAATGTCTTGTGGATTTTCTTCCGGTTCCGTTCCAACAGAATCCGACGAACAGGATTGTTGCGCGAAACAAACGGATAAAAATAGGAATAGTGCTACTTCTTTCATCGTTTTAGCATTTTAAAGGTTAAACGTAATATGTGCTTTATACTTGTAAAGCTTGGTGCAAAGATGCTAATATCCGGCTGAAACGATGGTTAGATTGCTGACATATTAGGTTTGATTGCTGACAAATCTGCTGATTTTTATCGAACGGACGTTATCTTACCCATTCTTTTTCGAAGATTGTTGCTGTATAAGAATGAGGTAAATGATAATTTAGAGCAGCAGGCACAGGCGTTGTTCAAGTCTTGGTTCGTGGATTTCGAACCGTTCAAAGATGAAAAATTCGTGGAATCACAGCTAGGGATGATACCAAAAGGATGGAAAGTAGGAACACTATCCGACCTTCTAGATATTAGATATGGCAAAGACCACAAAAAATTGAATGATGGTAATATTCCTGTTTATGGATCAGGCGGAATTATGCGACTAGCTGATGGAATTCTATACAATGGAGAATCTGTGCTAATTCCCCGTAAAGGAACATTAAACAATGTATTATATGTTAATTGGCCTTTTTGGACTGTTGACACAATGTTCTATTCAATAGAGAAAGTGCCTAATGTGGCCAAATATTGTCACCTATTGCTATCGAAACTAGATTTGGCTTCAATGAATTCAGGCTCGGCCGTTCCAAGTATGACTACAGATATTTTAAACAAAATACAGGTCATTGTTGCAAATCAAGATGTATTCAGTTCTTTTAATGAGTGTATTTCTTCCTTATATTTGAAAGCGAAAATAAATTTAGACGAAAATAAGCGATTATCAGAGACTAGAGATTTGCTCCTGCCTAAACTCATGTCTGGTAGGCTAATAATTAAAGATTTACACTGCTAAATTCTCATTTATGGAAGAATATAAAACATATAAATTAAGTGATTTGGTGGATTTTCAAAATGGTTTTGCATTTAAATCTACAGATTTCCTTTGCAATGGAAAATATAAAATCATAAGGATAAAAGAACTAAAGAATGGTTTAGTCAAGTTTTTTGAAGATACAGCTTCTGTTCTTAGTGACCCTGATGAAATAATGTCAAAATTCCTAGTGAACAAAGGGGATGTGATATTTGCGTTAACTGGTGACCCAGTAAATAAGTCAAATCCTAACAGTTGGGTCGGTCGTGTCTCATTATATACACATAATGAAACCGCTTATCTCAATCAACGAACTTGCAAATTAACAAACTACAGGGGTGTTGTTCCTAAATATCTATATTATTTTTTTAGGCATTATGAAAATTTCTATTCTTTAGCATCAAAAGCCACTGGTAGTGCAAATCAAGCGAATATTTCAACGAAAACACTTGGAGAAACCAATGTAGAACTTCCATCACTGAAAGTTCAAAATAAAGTAGTTGATATTATATATTCACTCGATCAAAAGATCGAGCTGAACCGCCGGATAAATGATAATTTAAAATTAATCGCCTAATATTCACTATGCTTTGGATTCGAAAATTTATTAACCAAACACCAAGTTTCAACAACTTTGAAACTCATATTTCAACCATCGAAAAGACAGTTGAAACGAATCCTGCATTATGTATAGAAACCTGTAAAAGTTTAGTTGAAAGTATTTGCAAAACAATACTTACTAATCAAAATATCGAACACGACAACTATGGGCAATTTCAAGCTTTAGTGAAGCAAACAATAAATTGTCTGATAGATGCAAATGAATGTTATAAAGATGATTTATGTGAACTTGTCAGGAGAATAGCATCAGTCTCCCAAAAACTAGCAGAAATAAGAAATATTTCCGGATTTGCTTCTCATGGTCAAGACATTAACCATATCTCAATGAGTACAACTATGTCCTTACTGGCATACAAAATAACAGATGTGTTAGGTGGGTTTATTATACATTATTATATAAATCATGCAAGTAAAAGAGACTCACGCATACATTATGAAGACTGCCAAGAATTTAACGAACTGTTTGACGAAGAAAATCCTCTGGAATTAGGTGGAGTTATTTTATCTGCTTCCGAAGCATTATATAAACAAGACTATCAAGCATACAAAGAAATATATTTTTCATATTTAGATAACTTAGCAAAAGAACGAAAATATGTCATTTACAGAAGGTAGTTATGAAAAAGCATTGATAGCTCTCTTCGAGAACTTAGGCTATCAGCATCAATATGGTCCCAATATTGAACGGGACTATTATGTACCTTTTTATGAAGAACAATTAATTGAAAGTTTAACCACTATCAATTATGGAAAACCTCGCCCGGCAATTGACGAAGCCATATCTAAACTAAAAGATATCGAAATAGGTAGCCTGCCACAGAGAAATGAGCTTTTCATGGACTATCTTCAACATGGAATCGAGGTCTCTTTTTTCGACGGAAAAGAACAATGTAACGATATCATCTACCTGATAGATTACAATGACAAAAACATCAAGCGTAATGACTTTAAAGTTATTAATCAATGGACGTTCGTTGAAAATTCAGAAAAGCGTGCTGATATAATTCTATTTGTCAATGGTTTGCCACTCGTTGTGATTGAGTTAAAATCTCCATCAAGAGAAGAAACAAATGTATCTGAAGCCTATCTTCAGTTACGTAATTACATGAAAGAAATTCCCTCACTTTTCGTATATAATGCCTTTTGTGTAATGAGTGACATGGCTTGCTCAAAAGCGGGAACGATCACCAGCAATGAAGACCGTTATATGGAATGGAAAACCAAAGACGGGAAATATGAAAGTTCCCAGTTTATTGATTATGATACCTTTTTTGAAGGAATATTCATAAAAGAACGTTTCATTGACATTATCAAGAATTTCATTTGTTTTTCTAAAGAAGAATCAGGTGCTGCAAAGATTTTAGCCGCCTATCACCAATATTTTGCTGTGAAGAAAGCAGTAGAACGAACTAAAAAGGCAACACAAGGTGACGGAAAAATCGGAGTCTTCTGGCATACGCAAGGAAGCGGAAAATCACTATCAATGGTATTTTACGCTCATCTTCTTCAGGATGAATTAAGTCAACCAACTATAGTAGTTATTACCGACCGGAATGATTTGGACGATCAACTCTATACTCAATTCTCCAAATGCCAACAATTCTTGCGCCAAATACCCATACAAGCTAAAAGCCGGGAAGATTTAAAATCACTATTAGCCGGACGAGAAGCCAACGGAATAATATTCACTACAATGCAGAAGTTTGAAGAATCTGACGAACCTCTTTCTCTAAGACGAAATATTGTAGTCATGACCGATGAAGCACATCGAGGACAATATGGATTTGAAGAAAAAGTAAACGAAGAAACTGGAAAAATATCAATCGGTACTGCAAGAATTATACATAATTCATTACCCAATGCGTCCTTTATAGGTTTCACAGGAACACCCATTTCTACTAAAGATCGAGATACAACAGAAGTGTTCGGCGACTATATCGACATCTACGATATGACACAAGCAGTATCCGATGGTGCAACTTGTCCTGTGTACTATGAATCTCGTGTCATCAACCTGAATCTTGACAAAGATACATTGAAAGCAATAGATGACGAATATGAAATACTTGCGTCAGAAGGTGCTACTGAAGAACAGATAGAAAAGAGTAAAAAACAAATGTCGCACCTTGAAGAGATACTTGGCGCACCTGCTACCATAGATTCATTGTGCAAGGATATTATAAAACATTATGAAGAAAACAGGCAATTTGAATTGACAGGAAAAGCAATGATCGTTGCTTATTCCCGCCCTATCGCAATGAGTATCTATCATAGAATCTTAGAACTTCGCCCCGACTGGACTGATAAAGTGAAGGTGGTAATGACAGGCAGCAATAAAGATCCGGAAGAGTGGCATGACATTATTGGCAACAAACAATACAAGAAAGAACTTGCCAAGAAATTCAAAGACAACAATGACCCTATGAAAATAGCCATAGTCGTAGATATGTGGCTTACAGGCTTTGACGTACCATCTCTGGCGACAATGTATGTCTATAAGCCAATGAGTGGGCACAATCTCATGCAAGCAATAGCTCGTGTGAACCGCGTCTTTAATGATAAAGCTGGTGGTCTTGTTGTCGACTATATCGGGATAGCCAAAGCATTGAAACAAGCAATGCACGATTATACAGTACGAGATCAAAAAAGATTTGGCAATCCCGATATCAAAAAAACTGCTCTTATTAAGTTTCAAGAGAAATTGGAAGTTTGCCAAGATATCTTCCACGGTTTTGATTATAGCAAATTCCAATCCGGCACTGATAACGATCGTGCACAAATTATCAAAGGTGGAGTCAACTTCCTCATGGACAGTAATAAGAATGATAAAATGCAACTATTCCAAAAGGAATCATCCTTATTACATAGTTCAATCACATTATGCCGTAGCCTGCTTAATGAGCAACAACGCTATGAAGCAGCTTTTTTTGAGACAGTACGCATATTACTATCCAGAATGACAGGCAAAGGTAAAGTTTCCAAAAAAGAAATAAACGCCCGTATTGGCGAACTTATCAAACAAAGTGTAAAAAGTGAAGGTGTAATCAATTTATTCTCGGATGTAAAAGCCGAATTCTCCATTTTTGACGCAGCATTCTTGGAAGAAATATCCAAAATGAAAGAGAAAAATATAGCAATAGAGCTATTAAAGAAACTTTTGGCGGAAAGAGTTACCATATATCAAAAAACTAATTTAGTTCAAGCGGAAAAGTTTTCTGATTTATTAAACAGAGCATTATCTAACTATTTGAAAGGATTACTTACTAATGAAGAAGTCATTCAAGAGTTATTAAAGCTTGCTGCAGAAATCTCGGAATCAGAAAATCAAGGCAATGAATTAGGACTTACTGCAGAAGAAAAATCATTTTACGATGCTTTGACCAAACCGAGAGCAGTACAAGATATATATACGAACGAACAACTAGTTGCGATGACAAAGGAGTTAACAGACGCCCTACGCAAAAATCGTACAATCGACTGGCAGAAGAAAGAATCCGCCAGAGCAGGGATGCGTCGTATGATAAAAAGACTTCTGAAAAAATACAAATATCCACCAGAAGAAGCTGAAAATGCACTGGAAACAGTTATTCATCAATGTGAACAATGGAGTGACAATGATTCTGATGAATACTCTATCAATGAAAGTACACAAAAGTATAACTTTCAACAAAGCTACTACTCAATAGCTGCTGACGAAATACATGAAGGATATAACAAAAAATTATAATATGGGTAAGACAATAACAACATACTTAATTGACGGAGATCCCCAAGGGACTCAATACGTATTTATCAGTAATAAAATTTGCCAAATGTTTATAATTCCACGTTCCAGTCTTTCCATTCTGAATGAAAGAACAGATTTACAAACTCCAGCTTTTTATATTCTTTTGGGAGAAGATGAAAAAACAAAACCCAAAGCATACATTGGAGAAACTGAAAATTTCAAAGAACGAGTGAAAGATCATGATAGCAAAAAGGCTTAATATTCATATCTAAAGATGCAGCAATGACAAAAGCAGATGTACAATATCTTAAACATCGAACTATTACAAATACTTTTGTATTGAACTAGAATAAACAAATTCCTAAAGATCCTAACCTACCCGAATATCAAAAAGATGCCATGGATGAGTTTTTTGAAGATATAAAATTCCTTTCATCATTTATTGGTTGCAATATTTTTTAAAATAGTCCAACCAAAAAGAACAGCATTTATTCTATACAAAAGGAAGAGGGTGTAATGCCAAAGGATTTACAGTTCTTCAGGTTTTACAATTTTGAAAGATAGCATCATTGCCCAGACACAGTTCCATCATTACACTGGAAAGCTAAAAGAGAAAAACTAATTAAAGAATATACTACCACTAAAAATGGAAGTTTCATAATGAATTCAGATAAAACCTTTTCTAGCCCCAGCAGTGTAGCAGATTTCTGTATAGGCAGCAGTAATAATGGATGGATAGTATGGAAAGATAAACATGGAAATACATTAGATTCAGTTTACAGAAAGCAATTAGAATAAACAAGTCAATATCATTTACCCCCTTCTTATAAATAACCAACCTAATATGATTTGTCCAAAAATAAATTGGAAAATATATAGTCAACTACACCGTTTAAATTTATGGACTTATATGCAATGGATATTATACAAAATATTATATTTTCAATATATTTCATAATTCCATAGATAACACGTGTTTTTTCTGAATTATTATAATTATATTTGTAATCACAAATATAAAAAATAAATCATTATGAAAAACATCAATAGACAACAAATAGCGTTAGTGAAAAAAACAAGAAGCAAATGGTTTACTAATCCACAAAAACACCTCAACAGTATAAAACCAACATAATAATAATGCTTGCCTAAGTCAATAGTCTAATTAAACAATAGAAATAGATTACAGAATTGCTTACATGTTGTTAAGTTTCAATTACTCAACTTTTGCAAATAACAAAGAGTATTTAAAACAAAATTAATAACACATGCCTCAACATATAAAACATTTCTATTCATCAATAGTGACATAAGTTATGGATAGTGAATTAGTACTTCATCCGTCTAGAATATATTCACTTCTAGGGATATATATACAAAAATCCTTTTTTAGTAATGATAAAAGAGGGGATGAAGTGTTTCCTCTCATTGACACTTACTTCATTGAGTCTTTTTGCACTCATCATGGTATCACTATTACGGACTTCACTCATTTCATTCAACAGAAAAGTATATGGAATGTGAGGGATTCTTCACTTTTTATGGAAATTCTGGGATTCATTGGCACTCAATTATATGCAGCCTCAAAGATGGAAAATTCTAGTGGCTATACAGCTTCGAATTTCCGAGATCGTATTTGTAGTCCTGATATATTAAATATAGATTTGAACGAATGGCAGCAATGGGCGGTAAGTTATCAAGATAAGATTTGGAAAAAGTATTATGATTGGTGTTCTACAAATGGATTTGTCATAGCCAATAAGTGTACTCCAATACAAGGTCAAAGAAGGGATCGTTATGTGCAATATCCGAAAGTACATTCAAAGCTTGTACTCAACAGAGAAGATCTGAAAAAAATTGCTACATTTTTTGTTGAGAAGAAACTGTATCCCAATGAAGATATCTCAGAACAAGATTTCTGGAATATTGTTGGACGTTACCACTTTAACAGTTATTACTCTAATAGATCACAAAGAATTCTTGAAGAAAATAGAGAATTAGCAAATAAACAGATATATCAATATTATTTATTTTGGGATGGAGAATACACAGATAATTTTCACACCAAAAAGATCACAAAGGCAAAAAATCAGTTATATCTTCTTGAATTAGCCAATACTTGGTCTATTGATATTATAGAAAATGAATCTGGAAAACTTATTAAAAATATACCCTTTCGTTCTTTAAAAAATAAACATGAATTTCGTGAATATTATACATATAAACGTGACAATGTTATTCTCTTCAAGAAAAGCAATGACTACGACGGGTATTGGGAAGAAAGCCGCTATATAGATAATTATGAGGATGAAGGCATTGCACTCTTTTCATCAAACTCACGGAATTACATATATTACGAAAAAGATGTGATAAAAAAAACATCAGGATTTGTATTAGTCAAGATTTCCCATAGTTCTACTTATTACGAAGAATTTTACGCAAATGAACGTCCATATACATTACGTGGTGGACTTAAAGTTGCGCAGAACACATATTTGTTGGGCGCACCTCCCCTACTTGAATTCAAAAAAACTGCAACTTTTTGGATTGATGACAAAGAAGAAGTGTCTTATGAAGGAGCTGTCTATAGTTTTGACTTAAACGAGGGATGCCATCAAATCAAGATTAAAGGCTATAAAAGTATAAATATCTGTATAACAAAAGTATTTCCTGTCATTCATATGTGGGGAGAGCATTCTAAATGGAGGATAGCTCAAGGAAAATCTGCATTTTGGACTCCTCAAAGCACCGAAGGAAATGTTACCGGAATAGATTTTTCGTCCTATTCACTAATATCTAATGCTCCAAAAGAAATTAATCCTCTAACACTATGGTGCAGAAAAGAACTTTTCGCTCCTATTGCAACTTATAAAGAAAGAAATATAACACTAAAAAATACAAAATAATTAACATTATAAAATATGACCGACATTGATTATACTCAATTTAAAATTGTTGGTGTTGTTGAAGCTCAACCTAATACCAAGCACGCTATTATAAATGCAGTAGGATATTTAGGTAGCGATTGGAAATTTACACCGTTATCACCAACAGAAGCTAAACAAGTTTTTCCTTCCCGAGGACGAGTATTTGCTCCAGGATTTCAAGACAGATACAAGGAACTTATAGGTAAATGTATATTTGCAGGTATGATGCCATCCAACAATGATGGTGCGGACAAATTTATTTGGGACAGAGAAAATGGTATGCCAGACGAATATGGCACTGTTATCATCAATGGGTTAGCTAACGAAATAGATGAAAATCCTGATAAGACCTACAAGAATCTAAAAACTAATGGGCGCCTAGATAATACATCGCCAACATATCTATGCATACTCAGCAAATTATATCTTATTGATCCAGATAATATCAAAAAGTATTATATTACAGAAATGGATCTTCATTTTGTAAAGAATGCCAACCATGAATCATTTGTCACATACGATCATACACATTACGTACTCATTGGAAACCATTTAGATGGTCCCACAAGAGCTATTGATATTATGCCAGACTCAATACTACGAGATTGGCTTATAAAAGAATTTTTAGTTAAAGAATGGAGTCAGGCTCTTAACTCAAAATCACTGGATGAAATAGAAAATGGATTAATTGGATTAATTAGCAAATCAATCTTACACAAGCCTGTGTTAAAAAGTAGAATCAACAGACTTTCTAGCATGCTCGAATTATTTGTCTTTTCTTATGAAGAGATGACTAACTTCCTTACCCTTCCGACTCTAAAACGCACTATTGACAAATCCATTGAAATCAATAGTGAGAAATTCATTGAAAAGACAAAAAGCAAGTATGCCAAAGAGCTTGAAAATTTAAAAGAAACGAATCGACTTCTCATAGAGAAAGAGCATACAAATGCTGCTGATGTAATTTCCAAGATTCATAGAAAAATCGAGGAAGCAAATGCAGAGTTTAATGCAAATAATGAAGAATTAAATAAAAAGACAAAACTTGCAGAGGAAATTATTGCATTACAACTTACTAAAATTGAGGAATATAAAACAGCTATCGAGGAATTAGAGAATACGCTGCATAGCATAGAAGATAATAAAGAACACATTATTAATGATTTTGCAGTTATTAAAGATGTAATGCAAATAATCGTTTCGCAAAAGACAAAGCAAGCTATATTACCACACCCTACTTTTCAAAAGACCAATAATAATGCACCAACTGATTTTGGAGAAACAATAGAATCTCTGAACGATGAATCTGAAGAGATTAAATTACCCCAAACTTTTAAAACAAGACTAGAATTCTATCTCACTAAAAATAATCGTAAAACTGAGATAGCTAAAAAAATTGGGCAGTATATGGTTCATTATAAGGCAATATTAGTTCCTGATAACCGTATAATCCACTCAATTATAAAAGCTACAGGTCGCTGCAAATATTCCATTCAATATGTTACTCCCGAGTGGCGTTCATTCTCTAATGTGTGGAACAATGGTCTTAATACCATGATCCACAGTTGTATAAGCAATCCTGATATCATACACTATTACATATTAGAAAATATCAACATGTCATATTTACCTTGTTATCTGCAACCTATAGTAGATATATCAATGGGATTACGTATTAATTTTCCTAATACGGAAATTATATTTCCAGATAATTTACGCTTGCTATTAACATCAACCGCAGAAGAAGGATTACCTTTAGCCCAACAAAGCATTCGTTATTTTGGCTGTTTACAAAATGATGACTACACTATTGATGAAAAAAAGGAAAATCTATATTCTAATGAAAAATCAGACAAAACTGGTTATCTTAAAGCTGACATGCTAAAGAATATGAGATCCATATCTCCTATTCCTTCCAATGAATATCTATCATACATTCAAAGCGATTATGAATAATATAAAAGAATGTCAGGAAGCCTTATTTACTTGGATGAGTCTTCAAAATCAAGTCAATTATAATACTATCAAAAAATATTGCGAATATCTTAATTTACAATATAATCTTTTGATTGAGGAGCACCCTGCATGGAAAATATTTCTGCCGCTATTTTTTGCAGGAAATATTGATTTTTGTGGTGATAATTGTTTTAAAGTAACAGAACCTATTGCTGTTACAAAAAGGGATTTTTGTATTTATACAAATACATTCAATCAATCTCTAGATGTATCTACAGCATTTCCTTTTATATTTCGCAGCAAAGAGGTACCACATATTGATTTCAAGAAAATCTATAGATTTAATGCTGTTTCAATTCTTAAACACTTTCCTACAGTAAAGGATATTGTTAGTAAATTTGAGCCTCTGCCTCTCAATGATTTCTCTTCCCTCAAGTTTGACAACAGAGAAATTAAATTCGGAGTAGCGCAAAAAGAAGATTGGAATCTCAAGTATTATTTCGTTTATCCTGAAACGAGGCGAGTTGTAGCTGTTCCCTATTGGAATGTAAATCCTGACGGAATCAATGTAGCGTATTGCTATAGTCGTTCTATTGACGGAAGAGGAAATGGAAAGTACAGCCTAAAAGACAAGAGAATGTACATCACAAGTTATCGTTTTCCCATATTGCTCTATAGAATATTATTGTTAGAATCATTACTAGAAGGCAATACTCCCTTCTTTGAACAAGGATTATATATTTTTCCAAATATAAACCTTAATATCGCGAATCAAATTAATAGAATTCTAAATAACTCAATCCAATATGAATAATCCAATCCAAATATATAATGAATTAAGAGATACATATTTAAAGTACATCAGCAGTGGCATCCCTTTCTTTAATGAACAATACGATGCAGAACGAAAAGAACTACTGAAAGAAAATGGCACAATATGCCAACCTCCTATCATTGAAATAGTTCCCAAATACAAAGAGCAAGCATCACTTGAACAGTTCTGCAAAAACGAAAATGTATCGAACGAACTAGCTAAATTTGTCCAATCCGGTTTGTTTTATAATAACAATTCTGAGAAACGTATATTATATAAGCATCAATATAATGCCTTAAAAGAATCTTATCTCAATAGAAAGCACATTGTAGTTACCACTGGTACAGGTTCAGGTAAAACTGAATGTTTTTTGTTACCAATCATTGCAGATCTTATTTCTGAATCCAGTTCTTGGTCTACAAACCGTCCAAGAGCTATGAGAACAATGATTCTGTATCCATTGAACGCACTTGCAGAAGATCAAATGATAAGACTCCGAAAATCATTGAATAGCCGAAGAGAAAATCATTCAGGAGCATTGGACTGGTTAGATAAATATCGCAACGGGCATCGTTTTTATTTTGGACGTTATACAGGTAGCACACCTGTTAGTGGCAGTGCTGACAGTGCTAAAGATAAAATAAGAATAGAAAAAAATCAACTTGTCGAGGAATGGAAGGCAGCTAAACAAGCTGCTTCCCAAAATGAAGAAAATAGAGAACTTCTGTATCATGTGCCTTGTATGGAAAAGGATAGCGCAGAAATGTGGGACAGACTTTCTATGCAGAAAAACGCCCCAGATATATTAATAACAAACTACAGTATGCTTAATATCATGCTTATGCGCAACATTGAAGCAGCGATATTTGAAGATACCAAACGTTGGTTGGCTGAAGATAAATCTCACGTATTTCATCTTGTTATAGACGAGCTACATACTTATCGAGGTACAGCAGGCACAGAAGTTGCATATCTTATAAGAGTGCTATTAGACCGCCTTGGACTAACACCAGATTCACCACAAGTGCAGTTCTTGGCTTCAAGTGCGTCAATGGGAGAAAATAAACAAACATCTGACTTCCTTTGTGAATTCTTCGGCGTAGCAAAAGATTTTTTCAAGGACAAATTTTCTATTTTTACTAATGACAAAAATACACTTACATCAAAACCTGAAACATGCCTACCTGTTGAAGCCTTTGTGAACTATGCCAATACCTCAATAACAGAAAAGGAACGTGAAGCAAGCTTATTTTCACAGTTAACATGCAACTCATATTTACAAATATCAGAACGCTACCATTTAGTCGAATGGCTGAAGTTTGCAATGACCGACAAATCTGGCAACATCGTTGCCATGAATGCTATTGATATAGCTACACGCATGGGTATCATTGATAAAAATGCAGAACCATTCATAACCTCATTTCTCAAAATTATCTGCCAAAGCAAAACACAAAAAGGATATCTACTCCCATTAAGAGTTCACTTCTTTTTCCGTGCAATTAATGGCTTATGGGCATGTTCCAATCCATATTGCGAATGTTTAAACGAAAAACACAAGTTCAACAACCGTTTGCTGGGTAAATTCTACAAAAGTCCACGTTCCATATGTTCATGCGGTCATAACATTCTTGAACTGATTATATGCGAGAACTGTGGAGAAGCCTACCTTGGAGGATATATAATTAATCGTGGTGGACGAACATATTTATCTGTAGATAAACCAATCGGTTCACAATTCTGTCAATATGCGATCTTATGGCAATCAGAAGGCGATTATAAAGGTTGGACAAAAGTCCAGTATAATAGCGAAACCGGAGAATTCAAAAAACATCCTCACGGAGAATATCTATTACACGAACAAAAGACTGATAAAGATACTCGTTTCCCTTCAGAATGCCCACAATGTGAAATAGAGTATCGCATTGAAAACGCAAATAGTTTTACCCCTCTCAAAAGACATAGCACAGGACTTCAAAAAGTCAATCAAGTCCTTGCAGACTCTTTAGTTAGAACTATGAAAAATGCTCATGAAAACAACACTAAAGTTGTACTTTTTTCCGACAGTCGCCAGGCAGCTGCTAAACTTTCAGCTGGCATTGAGTTAGACCATTACAGAGATGTCGTAAGATGGCTGATGCTTCAAGCATTAAAAGGAGATAATGATAGCATAAACTTTTTGCGTCACTATCAGCCTTTAGAGGTAAACATTAGTTCCCGTGACGAAAATGAGAAGTTGACAGAGTTACGTAATCAAGGACTATATGTGAGACTCATCGAACTAATACAGAATAAAATGTGGGGACTCACATCTGAGGAACAAAATGAATTAAACAATCTATTCCGTAACATAGAGAATGTGAGTCTTGAAAACATAACATCTGATGTGTTTAAAGGATTACTTCAAATTGGATCCAATCCAGCAGGACCTAAACCTTCCATAGCACGTGATCCACTTGTGGGAGATTGGTCATCAATCTTTGATTTTGAACAATATGTTGTAAATACAGATATAGGAGATGCTGCAAATGAATACTATAACAAAATTCGTTTAGCCAACAAACATGAACAAATCATGAGTATTTTTGCTCATAAAAAGAAATCATTTGAATCAATGAAACTTGGATACATATCATGTAGTACCCCTCAAAATATAGATCCTGTAATGCTTCAATTTATAAATTCCACAATACGTATTTTGGGAGAAAAAAGACGTATTAAAGGTTTTGATTCTAAATATCCCATTCCAAATGCATTTCCAAGGGCTGTCAGAAAAATGGTTAAGGCCGTTTGGGGTATAACCAATATAACCCAACAAACAGAAAAGCTAAATGAGATAAAACAACTCATGAGAAAACTCGGTATTATTGATAGAGAGATTGTTGCTCTCACTGGTGAAAAAATAGCTTTTTGCAAAGCAACACCAGGCATGAAATATTGGATTTGTCCTCGTTGTAAGACAATACATCTTCAGCCTTCTAATGGTATATGTACTAATTGTCAAGGCAAACTAGGAAAAAGTAAGGATATTGCTGAAAACGATTTACATGATCCTGAGGATTATTATCTTTCATTGGTCAACTCTACTGAAGAGATCTATCGTCTCCATTGTGAAGAAATGTCAGGACAAACATCTCGTCAAGAATCAAGGAAACGACAACGTTTATTTCAAGATATATTTTTAACTAACGAAATTCCTTCTGTAAACGGTATAGATATGCTTAGTGTTACTACGACAATGGAAGCGGGTGTTGATATTGGCTCTCTATCCGCAGTTATGATGGGAAATGTGCCTCCACAACGATTTAATTACCAACAACGTGTAGGTCGTGCTGGTCGCCGTGGTAATCCTTTATCTGTAGCATTGACAATTGCAAAAGGAACAAGTCATGACATTACTCATTACTTTGAACCAGACAGAATGGTTTCTGCTACCCCTAAAGACCCTTATCTAGAAGTTCGTATCAAGGAAATCGCAGAGCGAATTATCTACAAAGAAATACTCTATAATGCACTAAAATCGATAGATTCAAATGCAGAAAGTGTACATGGCAGCTTTGGTTTAGTTGCAACTTGGGAAAACCAGAACAAATGTAAGGTTATAAACTGGATTAAAGACAACACAGAACAAATAAAACATATTATTGAAGTTGTCACTAGATGCACAGATATATCGGACGCTGATAAAAAGGCTATTCTACTCTATATACAAAATGAACTCGTAGATCGCATTTCTAAAATAGCAACAAGTTCTGATTATACACAAACTCTTCTTAGCGAAAGATTGGCTAATGCAGGTTTATTACCTATGTTTGGTTTCCCTACTCGAACACGAAATCTCTACTTAAGCAAACCTCAAAAGTTACCAGCCGAAGATGTTGTAAACAGAGATATGGAGATGGCACTAAATTCTTTCGCTCCAGGACATGAAATTGTAAAAGACAAAAAAATCTATCGTGCTGTAGGAGTGGTTGATTATGAATATAATCAACAGCATATAGTATCTGTAAAAAGTGGCAGTCTCAATATCCATACCAAACCACTCTTTCGCTGTAACCAATGTGGTTATTCGACCATGTCCTTAAATACAGAAACTGCTAAATGTCCCGTTTGTGCACAAGAGATGGAAAAAATTCAAGTTTGTTCTCCTTTAGGATTCTGCGTTGATTACAACATAAAGCCTCAAGACTTCAATGGTTCTTACGATTGGTACTCTCCAAATAGCGATATCAAACTTGATTGTGAAGATTATTTGCAACCATGTCCGCCTGTTAAAAATCTCCAATTACGAAATAATATGATACCTACACAAGGATTAGTGCACCAAGTTAATGACAATAATGGAGAGTTTTACACAATGGGACTAAATCCCAATAACATTTGGGTATCAAGAAAAGCATATCCTCAAGATATGCAAAATAAATTAGAACTGAGGTATGAGAAAAAATTAGCATTCGTCTTATCTAAGTCAACAGGTATTCTCACAATAGCCTTCGAACATGAACCAAACGGAATATGCCTCAATCCATTGACTGAAAATAAGAATTATTATGCAGTAAAAGCTGCATTCTTATCCTGGGGCTATCTTGTGAGAAGATCCGTTGCCGGTTATCTTGACATAGATACTTCTGAATTAAGTATTGGTTATCATATATCATCAATCACTCACAAGCCTGAAATATTTATTGTTGAAAGACTTGAGAATGGCTCTGGTTATTGTAATTATCTAAGTGGAAGAAAATATGCAAATGTTCCTTTAGAGGCTATAGTAGCCCCCCTCATTAAAGACGGTACTATCTACAATCTTCTATGTGCGTCATCTCACATGAGCAATTGTACCTCATCTTGTTACGACTGCATTCGTGACTATTCCAATCAGCAAGAACATCCGATTCTAGATTGGCGTTTAGGACTAGATTTAGCCAAAATTGCTTCTGATCCAGATGCCCAAATTGATTTCAATACAAAGTATTGGCAAGAGTATATCGAAAATAATGTTGGTTTATTGTTAGAAAAACGACATCTGCAATTTTCTAAACATGAAGATTTATACATTGCAACTACTAGTACAGGAGAAGTTGGTGGAATAATAACACATCCTCTATGGTCAACAGAATACATAGAATCTATTTTAGACAAACATTCTATTCTCAAAGAGATAGATATAATTTCTATATTTGACTTGGGAAAATCAGTATAAGTAATGTTTATTTTACTGACATACAAATCATTATGTATAAACACATCCCAATAAATATACCAATATTCATGTTTGACTTTTCAAGTATAATTGGTAGTAATATATTTTAGTTAGTAAAAAGTCATTATCAAGCTAAACATAAATCAGTTATACTTTCGTTGAACGAAAATACAAACAAAAGAATAAAAATAATATTTTCAAAATTCCCTTTTTCTAAAGGAAAAAGGGAATTTTTTGTTCATACATTTCTTACTCTTAAAATAAAACTTTATCTTTGTAAAGATTATAAATTTGTAAAACATTAAATATCTCACAAATAAAATAAGCCCAACAAGATGAAAGAAGAACCCGACAATCTGTCTGTCCCCTACAATTTTGCCCGTTGCTTCAACGTTCAATGTCCACAAGCCTCAAAATGCCTGCGCCACACAGCTACACAACTTGATACAGCCGACAACCTATATATCACTATCGTTAATCCGGCACGTTATCCTGCGGATGGGAATCAGTGCGAATGTTTTAAAACTACTGCAAAAGTCCATGTGGCATGGGGCCTTAAACAGTTGCTTAACAGAATTCCCTATGAGGATGCAGTCAGTATCAGAATACAATTAGTGGGACACTATGGGAAAACAGGATATTATCGGTTCTATCGTGGAGAACGGGGGCTTATGCCTAAAGACCAAGCCTACATCAGACAACTATTCCGCAATAAAGGGATAAAAGAAGAGCCAACTTACCAACGCTACACAGAAGAATATATTTGGTGAGTTGCTGTCATCTGTCACAGTTTAGGAATTAATTGTTTAGTAATGAGCCAATAAGACTGTGACAGCAAGAGGTGACAGCAGGGTGATGGCATTTTTGCCGTCACTTGGTTATTAGTCTTACAACATGATAGAGTGTACCGCTACGCGTATGTTTGGAAGGTATTTCTTGCTTTTTCAGTATTCTTCCGAAGGAATTAACCCTCTTGACAGACATCGGGATTGAACTGCCTTTTTGAATATCTTCCATAATCTCCGCTGGAGACAACCACTCCCCTTCTTCAGGCTGTGCGGCACGAAAATAACGGAAGAAAAGTTGCTCTTCCGGTGGGACTTGTTCAAATTCACGGTTGTTTTCCACCATGATCTTTTCTTCCTCCTGATCGAACCAGTAACGTTCGCCATGTTCCAATTCGTACATAGCTTGTGCGTAAAGCTGCTCATAGTCTATCGGACGGTTAGTGTCAATCACTCCGGTCACTTCGATGCAAATAAAACGACGGCTGCCGGAAGGGTCGGTCAACAAGTCTTTTTGGTTACTTGTGGCTATGAATGAGGCGTAACGGCGCATTTCAAGCACGGCACTGCCATGAGGTTTCTTCACATTCAGTACAGGCTTTTGCAGAATATGTTTCAGAAAGCCTTGTTGTGTCGAACTCACCTGGTCAAATTCATCGATATTGATAAGCGCAAAACGATTGAGGTAAAGTTCGGCATCTTTCTTTCGGGAGAAATCAATGCTGTCAGTATAGTAGGAACGCTCGGAAGGGGGCATTATGCTCCGGCAAAAGGTGGATTTACGTGTTCCTTGCGGTCCGACGAGTAAGGGAGAAACACTGTTTGCATACTTTTTATTGCTTCCTTTCCAATGAGAAACCATATTGAGGAACCAACGGTGGAACAAATCCATCCAATACGGATTCTTACAAGGGACGGTGGCTGCCAATGCACGAATACGGTCTTTGCCGTCCCACGCAGGAAGCCGGTAGAGAAAATCTTCCAACGGGTTGAATACAGGGACGCGGTTGGAGTAAATATAACGGCTAATATCCCTGTCCCACAAGGGGATGCCTTCCATTTGTGCATCCAAAGCAATGCTGTTCAACGCACGTTTGTCGAGAGGATTGAAGCGGAAACGGAAAGAAAGCCTTTCACGATATTCTACCTCGCCAATTTGGGTATTATGGCGGAATTCATAGCGGCGTTTCATGAATTCTTCTGTCTGCAAGGCGAGTTGCTGCTCTTTGCTTAGGCTGATATTCTTGCCGAAACCTTTGCACTCGGTATATATATTACCAATCATTTGTCGGATAAGTTCTTCCTGTTTATACATATAGAAGTGGAAAACGGTACGTTTCACGACTTCTTCTTGCGGAAGTCCCGAAGCAAAACAGTTTTTAGCCAGTTGGACGACTAAAGGATGCCATGTGCCTTCACGCAATTCAAGTCCCGCTTCCCGAAGATCGGCATACGCTTTCCGAAAAGCGGCTTCGAAAAGCATCAGGAAGGCATTTTCCGCATCATATCCCGGTACGGCACGAGTCAATGGAGATTTCTCCGCCTGAACCGCTTCCCGGAAAGTGGTTTCTTCGGGCATTGATGATGGTTGAGAGAGATAAAATTGGACTGAATTCGGACGATATATGATGTCCGGATCGTGGGATAATCGCGAATATTGTTCCAGAGTCGGTTCTTTGGGAAGTATATCGAATGGGATTTGGGGCTGATAACATTTCACAGCCAGTCGATAAGCATGGGCGTGGAATAGTTCCGCTTCTTCCCGTGTTTTGGGAAGCGAGTTGTCCGGTCGGGTGAAGGTAGTCCATATTTTCACCGTTTTACCACTTGAACCCATAAAAACACAACGGGTTTGTGGTTGCTCACAGGCTTTTTGTTTCACTAAAGCGATTTCCGACTTATTGGATAAAGGACCGATGGTCAGTTCTACAATACCGTTGTAGTTTTTCATCTGTTTCTGACCGTTTACTTTACGGAATTCAGCGGAAGGAATTACCTTGGGCAGTTTATCGGCAAACATACACCGTTCATCGGAAAGGGTATATCGCAGATGTTCTCTGAATGTAGAAACAGGACGGGATTTTATTTCTGTCTTTATCTTATTTACCAGTATATCAAGATCCATTACGCTGAGCGCTATCGTATCTTCGTTCTTACGAAATTGAGTAATTTTCATTAATTTGATAATAAATTGTTTTGTCAGCGCCTTTGTGATCGTTGAGACTGCTAAATTACTCATATTATTCGGGACCGACAAGAAAAACAAGATTTTAATATAGAAAATTATTGATATATCAAGTGCCTATTTAGCCGAGAGATACGGGATTGTTATCACTCAATTACGGTTCAAGTTAGTTTTCTCTGCTTGAAACTAAAGCTCCAGCTAGGAGAAACTCTAGTTTCATCGGTAAGAAACCAATGGTTTTAAGTAATTGGAACTAGAGTTTCAAGCGTATGAAACTAAAGTTTCAAACCGCAGAACCAACAGTTTCACGCCTTGAAACCGTTAGTTTAAAGGCAGGACACAATTCATAAGTGCGGAGATAACAAATTGAACGACTTATTCATTTATGGCTGATACTATTCATTTTTAAACAAAGGCTTTATTTTGTCTTTGTTTTTTAGGTGACAGCATTATTGCTATCACACTGCTGTCACCTTGTGCTGTCACATCATTAAGTACTTATACTCTGCAAGTTAGATTATAATCTGTGACAGATGACAGATATATTTTATTTTTTATTTCATAGAAATGCTGATATGACTAATTTAATACTTTATATATCCTTCTTGTTCATACGCTTTCCCATATTTATGAATCATTGCCACCAATGGCCTTAAACGTGCGTCAGAAACCAACATAGCCCTATAACGCAAATACTGATTATCATAAAGTTGCCGGTTTCCGTCCTTGAGTCGTTTCTTCACATCTGCTGGAATGAAAAATTCCGCACGGTTGCCCAATTTGACATAGAATTCATTTAAAAAGATAGAAATGCCAGCCAAATCTATGTCTCCGAAATGAATATAACGATTGGGAATCATCTTCAGCCAGTTACACAAATCCCTTGATTGCGGATAACGGGACACGAAAAGAACTTTCATTCCTTCAAACAAGTACTTTTGGGCACGGATATGCTGGAAATTCTCTCCATTCTCTATACCCACTACTACAACATCTTCAGGAATACGAAAATATTCGTAATCCTGCATGAAAATAGAAGTGCCTTGCAAGGGAGAAAGCACACATGGTTCGCCATGAAACGTAGCTTCTATAGGCGTATAACAATTAAGGAGAAAACCTTTGAACGTACGGGTATATCTCAATTTAGAGTCCCCCGCCTTCGCCACTTGCTCCGAACGCGACACTTCATCCGGACAGTTCTTCATCTCAATCCAATCTTCCAGCTCCATGCCGGAAGTATAATTCTGGGAGATGTAGATACGGCATCCTTCCGGGTCAATCATACGAAAACTACGCTTACTCCCTCGGGGAACAATAGTGATGATTCCCTCATCCATTAATCTATTTGCTATCAGTCCATCAAACTTTGTGTAAGGTATGAGCTCGCCGCCCAGCATTTTCAGAACCAGCCTCGCCATCGCCAATGTAAATAAACTGCCACTCATTTTTCTATCTTATTATAGGTTAACAATGGGACAACCTGGGTATTTGACCGCCCGTCTTTACTCAATAAATAGGTATAACGATAGTCTTCCACATTGTAAGTAGTGGGAGAACTGTTTACCAACAAAATATTCCGGCAATTGGCAAAGTCCAAAATACCTTTCACATTGTTGGGGTGTAACTTGCCTATTTCATCCATCATACAATGGATTTTAAAGTCACCAAACTTACGTGACGCCTTTTCTTTGAACACATTAATCAGCATGATATTGACCATTGCTTTTACCAAAATGTCCGTGCCGTCAGAACCTACATTGGCAATCTTCTCCACCCATCCCGTATCGTTATCATTCTCTTTCACGCGGAACTCCAGTTTGAATGTATCGGCAAGCGCCAACCGTCTGCGTCCCGGCTCGTCAAGCAGGAATTTCATAAACGACAACAAATGCTGGACAACCACCGCATTGACATCTTCACGGGAATCCTGCGAGAACAAGTCAACCTTTCCCATATTATATTGGTTCTCATCACTAAACCGTTTAATCTCCAGCAATAGCTGCATCAGTTTATCGCTGCTCTGAAGCGGGCGAAGAGCTATTTCCTTTATTACTCCGGCAAAATTCCGCTTGACAAAATCGTCGTTGATATCCTTTATTGTTCTGTGTATCTCGCTTTCATTACGGGTCAGTCCTCCCACTTCCTGCGAAATCCGGCGGATTATATCCGTATACCGTTCACTGATATGTTTCTGATAGTCGGAAATCTTATCATTATCCACAAACTCGCACAGATTGGAAGCGAAATCGTAGTAATCCTGTTCTCCAACCAGTTCCGTACGGAAATGAAACGTGTTTTTTGACGAGAAGTTTCCATTGAACTGCGTCACCGCTTTCTTGAATTCTTCTGTTTTTCTGATAGTGGATACGATGAGCGACTTCAACTCTTCCACAATAACATCGCAATTTTTCCGGGTAGGCTTCTCTCCTATTTCTGTCACAGAAGGCGGACAAAAAGTTTCATCTTTCCGGAACATATCCACTTTATTCAACCCGTCCTCCAATAAGTGCAATTCTTTGCTAATCCGCTCAAGATGCTCGTCCGCCCCTTTTTTCTGAATCTGCAACTTCTCCTTTTTCAGAGCGAAACGTTCGTCCAATGCAACTAGCTTCGCATCCTGTTCTTTCTTCCGACTTCGCGTAGCAGGTTCTTTATCAAACAGTTCCTCCTTGTCTCTTTCATAATAAAGAACTTGCGGACGGGATTTGCTGATAAATTCCAATTCTTTATTTATTTCGGCAAGCCTGTCATCATACTTGCGGATAGTGACCGTATCAGCACCCTTCCCATTCAATTCATTCTCCTGCGCCTGCTTCAATTCCTTTTTCCGCTCTACAATTTGCTGTTTCATCCGCTCTATCTCTTGCTGAATGCCGGCAACACACTCCTCCAGTTCCTTCCGGAATTCAGTCCTGCCGTCATTATACACTTTCCGGCAGGCTTTCAACAGTTTTTCCCGTTCCGCCAAATGCTTCTCCTTCTCTCCTTCCGCCACATAAAGACGATGGCCGATTTCATTCAGTTGCGCCTGCAATTCTTCTGTACATCCTCTTTTCCATTCCTCTTCCTTCGTCTTCCATGAGGCGTAATCGGCCTGCAAATTCTTCAATTTTGCTGGAATCTGCATTCGCTCAGCTTCCATCAGATGTTGTTCTTCCAAAATACTATGTATTTGCTTCGAATACTTCTTCTCCAAAGAAGAAACAACTTCCCCCTCTTCTTCTGCCAGTCGGGTGAGACGGTCGGTACAGAGTTGCCGGGCTGCTTGTTGCCTGCCGCGCTCCTGCTTCATTTCCTCGGGAGTGCGGACAGAACGCTCGATTGCTGCCAGATTGAGTGAAACGCCGAACAAAGTCGCTTCCTTATTCACTAATTGAGGTTGCAGTTCATTGTTGTACAACACCAGTTCCTCATCCGCCACCTTGCCTATCGTCTCCTGCCAATCCGGTTTGTTCTTCTCCAACCATTCACACAAAGAACCTTTTCGTTTCTCAATCAAGGCGTCCAATGTTTGTAACTGTTCTTCAATCGCACTCCGCTCTTTGCGAACGATCTCCATCTTTGCCTGAAATTTCCATTTCAATTCTTTCACTTTCCATTCACACTCCTGTCTCAACTGCTTTATTTCTCCTTGTTGCTGACGAATATTAAGCTCCAACTCCTTGTCCTTTTTGCGCAGTTCGTTAATCCCGTCTTCACAATCGGACATTTCCTTTTGATGGGGATGTTCGTATTTCACCTTTTGAAGTTTCAGGTTACACTTTGCCTGTTCATCGCGCAACTGCCGGATACGATTATCCACAGTCTGCACTTTCTCTTCTTGCGTTGCCCTTATTTTTTCTTCTTCCACACGAAGCTGTTGCATCAATTCCTCCTGCTTGCCGGCAATCTCCGCATTCCGAGCATTTATCCGTGCTTGCTGGCTATTCTCAAAAGTACGGAAATCAGCTTCCAGTTTCTCAAACAGCAATCGGTACTTACTCAATACATCCTCATAAGCCCTTGTCAGTTCCGATTTCATATTCCGGACTTGTTCAAGTTCCTGAATCAGTAGTTCTTCGCAAGATACCCGTTTGATGATTTCTTCAAT
>ENA-OPTX01000458-OPTX01000458.1-human-gut-metagenome-genome-assembly--contig:-NODE-458-length-24247-cov-3.679563_pt1 | contig 24247 bp, 19 predicted proteins | sample MGYA00241465_ERZ501922 | MGnify/ENA primary metagenome ERZ501922 (study PRJEB25962, sample SAMEA2042399) | human gut metagenome | biome: human gut; feature: human-associated habitat; material: faeces...
TAAACCGCCAAGCCCCGTTTGCGCATTCGATGAGACTCTATTGCGCTCAATGAGTGGTCTTATATTCAGACGCCCAACCATCCACAAATGCATCATGCACGGTGTCCCATGTACCGGTCTCCTGCGCATATTCCAACATCGCGTTGCCCAGCGTCAACACCCACTGAGTGCTTGGCAACGGATAGATCACAATATCGTACTTATCTGCCTTGGCATAGGCATCGTTGGCGCGATGAATCGGGTTCTTGGTCTGGTAGCCGGCCTTCGCATACGACTTAAACGGTGTTTCGAAACCCGCCTCATTCGTGATGATGTCACGTGCCTCATCATCGTTCAGGATGTAGTCAAGGAACTGCTTGGTGGCCTTCTGATCTTTTTCAGAGGCGTTCTTGTTCATCGCAAAGTACAGGAAGCTCACGGTCAGGCCTGCATTCTCCTCACCCTTCACACCCATATAGATCGGCAATACGCCCATATCTTCATCGGCGACCTCTTGATCGCGAATCTGCGAATAGCCCCAAGAGCCATTCTGCAAGAACACGGCCTCACCCAGTGCGAACTCGGAGTTGGCGTCGTCCATGGTGGCACTGGCGAGCTGCGTCTTCGGAATCGTGGCGTCGTTGATGTACAGGTCGAAAATGTTCTTGAAGTTCGATACGTACTTGTCGGAAATGGTGGCCGGCATTTGCGTGACACCCTGATCGCGATACTCATAGTAGACGGAGATATGCGCCAGTTGATCACCGAAACGTTTGATGGAGCTGGTGTCGAAGCCGGCGGAGGTGAACGCACCTTTCACGCCCATCTCATCCTTATGTGCTTGTATTTCATCGGCAACTGTCTTCAGTGTCTTGAAATTGTTGATGCTGTCAACCGACTTAATGCTTGCCCAGGAAGAATCGAAGTACTTCTGCAGCAGCTTCTTGTTGTAGATGATGCCATATCGTTCCATGACGTAGGGCACAGCACCAACCGTATCGCCATCCTTCAGCGCATAGTCGGGGTTCTCCTGATCCTTGTAGATGTTGGTTCCCGACATGTCGGCATAATAATCAGTCCAATTCAGAAAGTCGTTGTTGTCGACATCGAACAACGTAGGCGCCTCGGATTTGGCCAGCTCACTCTTAAGCGACTGTTCGTAGGTGTCGGATGATGCAGTGGCGATATCGACCTGGATACCGGTCTTCTTGGTGAACTTTTCGGCCAGTTCCTTGAACTGGTCCTGTTGTTCCACCTTCATGCTGAGAAAATATACATGCCCTTTGTCAGCGTTGACATTTGAGCCGCCGCATGCGGAGAGCGCACCAACGGACATGGCGAGCGCCGACACTGCGGCAATGGTACGAGTGAGTTTCTTCATGATCTCCTCCAAAAAATAATGATTCTGACAGCGTCGTCAGATGATGACAAACGTCGTGCATCGTGCGATATGTGGTACCGAAGTATAGTTTAATCGCTTAAGCAAAAATGAGAGGAAAAGCCGCAAGGAGAGCCGCCGAGGCGAAAAGAAGGTACGAAACGACCTCGACGACCCGTAATCAGTCAAAAAGAAATCAGATTGGTCAGACCTCCTTCAATCCGCGAACGATGGAGACATTGCGTACCTCAACGACGCCGTCGGTGGCGAAAATGCTCAGCGACTCGCCGGGGCGCTCATACATGCGCACGTTCAGTGCCACTCCATCCACATACAACGTGCCGATAGTGTCATCGACGATGAGTTGCAGATGATAGTTACGGCCTGCCTCGAGCTTGATAGGTCGCTCAAGCCCGATGTTCATGACATTAAACCATGGGAAGTTCGGACTGCCTTCGAACACATAGCGATTTTCAGCTACGGGGAAGATGAACTGGTATCCCAGCGCGGTATCTTCGTTCTCGTTGACACGCAGGCCGAAGGAGCGAGTTCCTTCTGAGAAGGTGATGTCGGCTTCGAACGAGAACAAATCACCGCAGCCAAGGGCGAGTACCGCCTCCTGTCGCGCACCAGTACCATCGATGGTCACATTGCCGACATTCTCGCGCTCATTGAATGCATTCCACACGGTATCGGGAATGCGCACACCGAGCGTGCCGTCTTCGCGCTGATACACCTCGTGCGCCACGAAAGTTCCGGCCCATTCGAAGTTGCTCCTGTCATCGCACTTCTCTTTGGTGCCGACCCAGCCAAACAGGATGCGTTGGCCATTCAGTTCGAAGGTACGGCCGGCATAGTAGGCACTGCCGTCGAATGCATCGTCCGACGGTGCAATCCATGGGCCGTCAAGGCTCTTGGCCATACGATAGACCATCTTGTGCTTGTCGCTGTATTCGGTGACGATGTGGTACCACCAGTCGCCCATCTTGAACAGGTCGGGCATTTCATGCATGGTGTACAGGTTTGGAGCCCAGAAATCACCCTCAAATTTCCAGTCCTTGAGATCCTTAGAGGTGAACTTCACGGTACGGCCGGTCTGGCAGGTTTTCGGACCGATTTTACGGGCACCAAGAATCAGCAGATACTGGTCATGTTCTTCGTCCCGAATGACCCACGGGTCACGCCAGTCATCAGGGTCATAGCCCTCTTGCGGCGTAAAGGTGATAGCATCCTGTGTTTTGGTCCAGTGGTACAGGTCGTCACTGACCGCATGCATGAGCACCTGCGCAGGCCTGCCCTGTGCGGGATAATCGCGGTTATAGCCGGTGTAGAAGATGTGGTACTGGCCCTCGCCCTCAAACACCGAGCCCGCGAAGATGAATTGATCCTGTGCGTCATATGCACCACGGGGGATTGCCACTCCATGATTCTCGTAGTTTACGAAATCTTTGGTTGTGGCAAGATCCCAGCCGAACGGCTCTCCGAACGGCTCCGGGTTGCGATTGTCCCGCTGGTGGAACAGGAAGAATTCGTCGCCCTTGCCAAATGGCATGCAGTCACCGAACCAAGTGCCAGGGAACTGGTAATAAAGCTTCATATCTTTACCTTTCTTCAGCTGCTTTGCCTTTCGCCCGGCAATCGTCTGCGATTACCTTTTGAAGGAACCAGTATTACTTCGCATTATTCAGTTTAAGCGCTTAAACTGTTTAAGCGATTAAGCACAAATATAGCACTTAAAATCAAAATGTCAAACGATTGACGCAGTCACCTTGCACAATGCCGTTTTTCCACCGTTTCGTGAGTGTTTCCACGAGTGTCGCAGCACTACGACGACCATGCTACAACCTCTTCACCGAATCCCTAGATACCGCCGGACATTGCACAAAAATCGGCTCGAACGTCCTCGTCACTACATGTTCATCACCATCATCCTCATTGCGGCCGCACTGCCGCAACAACGTTCGCACGCCCATCACACCGAGCTCATATTGTGGCAGACCCACGGTGGTCAGCGCGGGATGCATGTGCGCGGAAATCATTTCCTGATTATCGAACCCAACCACGGAGATATCATCCGGCACACGTTTACCTAACTCACGCAACGCATCGTACAAACCAAGCGCAGTGCGGTCATTATGGCAAAACACTGCGGTCGCATCCGTCGCCATCACCTTTTCCGCTGCCCCGTATCCACCTTCTTGGTCAGCGTTCGCAGGTACCACCAGTGACGAATCAAAATCGATGCCGAATGCCGCAAGCGCCGCTTTGTATCCTTCAAGTCGGCCAAGCGACGCAGGCGAGGGCGTAATGGCGTTAACGAACGCGATACGCCGATGTCCGGCCTCAAGCAATAGTCGCGTGGCTGTGGCCCCACCCTGAACTTCGTTCGGCACCACAGCAGGAAATCGGCCACGTTCGTCATAGCAGTTCACCAACACCGCCGGCACCTTATCGAGTTCGCTCGGTGGCGTAATTGATTCATGAACCCACTTCGAGTAGATGACGCCTTCGACCTGATGCTCAAGCATGAACGCGAAAGTCTTACGTTCCACATCTTTTTTACCGTTGGTGTTAACCACCAGCAGAATCTTCCCGTTACGCCAAGCCTCATCCTGCGCACCTTGGATTACCTGCCCCGCGAACGGAGAGGTAGCCACACCGTCGCTGATGAAGCCTATGATGTCGGAACAGCCACGGGCCAACCCCCGAGCCAATGCATTGTGATGGTAACCGAGCGAATCGGCGGCCTTACGGACTTTGCGGCGCGTGGATTCCGGGATACGCACATTACGATTGTCATTCACCGCCCATGAAGCAGTCGCGATAGAGACGCCGGCCGCTTTGGCAACGTCTTGCAACGTTACTTTCGCCATACCGTCCCCCGACCATCAGACTCCGGCTTGTTGACGTATTTGGCGAACGCATGTTCGAGAATCGGGACGTGAAGCATAAGCACGCTGCCATACCCAAGCACCACCAGCAAAAACAGACCCTGCGGCATGTAGAACCAAGAGCCGACGATCAGCCCTAGGAACGCAACATCGATTATCGCCAGCGCGATGGTCGACGCGACATTAGTCACGCCGAAGATGAATGCATTGGCGAGGGTGCCACCAAGGCTATTTTCGAAACGAGCCTGTAACGCCCAGACCCATTCGAAGCCCATGATCCATACGATGGTGAAACCGAATTTTGGAATTAGCAACGGTACAATCTGCAGAACGACCCACGCGTAGGACAGCACTGCCAGCGCCACACCGAAGATTAGCCACTGCACTGTGGACTTCACAAAATTACTTTTGAATGATCTGAAATAATTGGTGGTGACGTGCCCCTCTCCCGCAAGCGTCTTGCGAGCAGCGTCGTGGCCGGCGGTCAGCGCGGCACCGACAGTCACAAGCGGAATGCTGGTGACAAGCATGAGAATATTGATCCACACACCGTCGGTCAGATTGTTCCAACCGCGCATGAGACCTGAATCAGGTGACAGGAATTTCATATCGCTCCTTTGTGCAAGGCCATGACCGCCAACGTTGTGTTCAATCTTACCAAGACTCCGCCATGTCCGTGACAACGTAATCACAACACACCCGTGATGCATTGGCACCATTGGTGATATCGTTGTCATTAGCTGTTCATAGGCGAACAATCACTAGAACAGGGACATATCGGGACAAAGACGTAAGGACAACATCATGACCGCGAATAATGAACGTGCGGATTGGTGGAAGCAGGCCGTTGTATATCAGGTCTATCCACGATCGTTCAAGGATTCCGACGGGGATGGCTTGGGCGACATCGCCGGCGTCTCCGAGAAGATGGACTATCTGCGGGCCCTCGGCGTGGACGCCGTCTGGCTGAGCCCGTTCTATCCCTCCGAACTCGCCGACGGCGGCTACGACGTGATCGACTACCGTGACGTAGACCCACGCCTAGGCACCATGGACGACTTCGACGAGATGACGCTCAGGGCTCACGAGGCCGGCATCAAAGTAATCGTCGACATCGTACCCAACCACACCGCCAACAAGCATCGGATGTTCCTAGAGGCTCTTGCCGCGGGGCGCGGCTCCAAGGAACGCGACCGCTACATCTTCCGCGAGGGACGCGGTGAGAACGGTGAACTTCCACCGAATGACTGGATCTCCCTGTTCGGCGGCCCAGCCTGGGAGCGTGTGGAAGATGGCCAATGGTACCTACATATCTTCACCAAGGAACAACCAGACCTCAACTGGAAGAACCCGGAGGTACACGAGGAATTCAAGAAAACGCTACGCTTCTGGTCCGACCATGGCACTGATGGCTTCCGTATCGATGTGGCGCACGGCCTAGCCAAGGATCTTGAATGCATGCCACTTGAAGAGATGGGCAAACGCTATCCGATTCACGAATCGCTATGCCATGACGGCACTAACCCGATTTGGGATCGTTTTGAAGTGCACGACATCTACCGCGAGTGGCGCGAAGTGTTCAACGAGTACGATCCGCCACGCTTCGCCGTCGGTGAGGCCTGGTGCGTACCGGAGCATCAGCATCTGTACGCCTCCCCCGAAGAGCTGGGACAGGTGTTCAATTTCGAGTTCGCCGAAGCCAACTGGAACGCCGCCGAGATGCGTACCGCCATCGAGGAGGGCTTGGATTCAGCCACACATTCCGGCGGCTCCACCACCACGTGGGTCATGAGCAACCACGATGTACCGCGTCATGCCAGCCGTTACGCCCTGCCTCAGATCAAGACCCCCAGTCATCATCAGGTAGCCAAGGACTGGTTGCTGCGCGACGGCACCTCTTATATTGAAGACCGTGAACTCGGCACCAAGCGCTCCCGCGCCGCCATCATGATGGAAACCGGGCTACCAGGTTCTGTATATGTGTATCAAGGAGAGGAACTGGGCCTGTTCGAGGTAGCAGATATTCCTTGGGATCGTCTTGAGGACCCAACTCCGTACTTCACCACCCAGCGTTATTATGAAAAGGGCCGCGATGGCTGTCGCGTGCCGATGCCGTGGATCGCCGCGGACAAGCCGACGCCGGCTTCCTGGAATGAGAGTTTTGGCGACGGAGCCTCCTTTGGCTTCTCCCCCGTCACCAAGGTGGATGGTACCCAATCCGAACGCCCCCATTTGCCGCAGCCTCTCTGGTACGGCAATTTCACCGCCGACAGCGAAGCACAGGATCCGGATTCAATGTTGTCGCTGTATCGCGCAGCACTCGCCGCACGTCAGGACATACTCACCGCCACGGCGGATACCTCCTGCACTCTAATCGACGTAGGCGATGAGATAATCGCCTACACGCGCCCTGCCGCCGATGGTCGCACATTCGCCTCCTATACGAACTTCGGTAAGACTCCAGCTTCACTGCCAAACGGAGAGATCATACTGGCGTCTGGCGATGTATCCAACGGGCAATTGCCCCAAGACACAACCATCTGGATGCTGCTCTAATCCACACATTGAATGCTCCCGTGTTACCCCCCCCCCAATGAAGCATCAGCAACACGGGAGCATTACTGTCACAAGAATCTCCCTCGGCCCTCCGTCTCGCAGCGTCTGGCCACGGCTGCGCATGCGGCCACCGAACTAAGCGATGGGTTGCTGGGACAGGTTGCGTAGGTTACATGGCATGAACGGAGTGACGATTCAAGATTATGGCCAGAGCAGCCGGAGTGTCAGTGGCCACCGTTCCCTGGGTGGCGAACAACAAAGGTCAACATTCCAGAATCCATAAGAAGCCGAGCACGCAAGGTTGCACAACAATTTGGATATCGCCCCAACGCATTGGCGAAGGGTTGGGTCAGTGGGCTCTCTAAACTTATTGGCTTCATCAGCGATGGCGCGCCCCATGCCGGACAAGTCATTCGAGGCTCGCAGGATGGGGCATGGCATCAAGGTATGATTCTGCTGATCGTGGACACCAATGGTGAAAAACGTTGAACCGCAGGCCTTTGAATCCAAGATGGACCACCAGATAGATAGCATCATTCATTCATCTTGGGCGCACCGGCAGGTAACTCCTCCCGAAATCTTACGCAAAACCAGAGCGGTTCTGGTGAACTGCTCTGCTAGGCACGCTGAATTTCCATCGGTGGTTTCCGATGAAATCGGCGGCGGTCGCTCGGCAACCAAATTGCTATTAAAATCATGTCAAGAGCCGTCGTGACACATATTGCCGCGACGGCTCTTGACTCAGCTATGCTAAGGAAACGGTCTGTCTCAAGCATCCATGATGGCAGCTAACGATTTGACTCGTGGCAAATCGAACACTTCGTCGGTGTGCACGACACGTCCATGCTCATCAGCCAGCGGAATACGCCAATTCGGATACTGATCGGACGTTCCAGGCTGGTTCTGGGTACGACGCTCGCCGACGCCATCAACCAGTGCGGCCTGTATTAGCAACGATGGTGATTTACGCAGCATGGCGTGCATGGCTTCAACAATCTGCGGGATGTGGCTGTCCGCATCGTCAGCTTCCTCATCGGAGATCAGACCAAGTGTCCGCAGACGATTGAGCATGGCCTGACGTTCCGCGGTGGCCGATGCTTGGAAGGATTCCACCGATTCGGTAAGCAGATGGAGCCGCTCACGCAACTGTACATGCTCGAACTGCAGGTACCCTGCGGTCGGTGGCAGATCGTGCGTAGTGACGGACGCTAACGCATACTTGCGATAGTTGGTCGGATCATCGTATGGATCGCCTGCGTTGGGAGAGTCATCCACTCGTGCGAACCACTCCACCACGGTACCAAGCACACCATGTGAAGCAAGCACCTTGCGTACATAGTTCGGCACTGTACCCAAGTCCTCACCGATCACCAGGCCGTCCGCACGGGAGGCTTCGATGGTAAGGATGGCTATCATCGCATCAACGTTGTATGTCACGTAGGCACCGTTCTTGGCGCCTTCGCCCTGAGGAATCCACCATAGGCGGAACAGGCCGAGTACATGGTCGATACGCACCGCACCGGCGTGAGCGAACATGGTATGCACCATGTCACGGTACACACCGTAACCGGTGGCGTTCAGATAATTCGGATTGAACGGCGGCTGACCCCAATCCTGCCCCTGTTGGTTGTAGAAGTCAGGCGGGCAGCCCACGGTCACGCTACCGACAGCGAATCGTTCCGGATTCCACCACACATCCGCACCTAACGAATGCACACCCACGGCCATGTCCTGCATCAAGCCTAATGCCATACCGGAGTTCTTGGCAATCTGCTGAGCCGCCGACACTTGTTCGTCGGCAATCCACTGCAACCAGCACTGAAATTCAACCAAATCGGCATGCTCACGTATAAGTTCGGCCACTTCCGGCGAGTCACGATTGGTGTCGTTAAACCAGGAAGTTTCCCACGGCGCACCCCACACCTCGAACGCCACAGACCAAGCAGCGAACGCTTTCAAATCCGGACCGGCCTGCTCCTTGAACCGTTCGAAGGCAGACTGACGCTCAACGGAACGCGGTTGCCTGAAGATGATTTTCAGCGCCTGTCGTTTATGACACCATGCGGAATTGATGTCCATCGGATTCACATCATCATTGGCAGCCGACACCTGCGCATGCAGACGCGCCACCTCCGCCTTATCGGATTCACTTAGATCAGCGTATTCGGCGATATCCTGCGGACGAATATACGTGACATTCAGGAAGCGACGGGATTCCGGCAGGTACGGCGAAGGTTCCAACGGCGGGATCGGCGCACATGCGTGAATCGGATTGATCAGCATAAAGTCGGCATGCGTTTTTTTCTGCAGCGTCCTTGAGGAGGTGTCGCAAATCACCGTAATCGCCCACACCCCACGATTCGGAGGAACGTACGGAATACATCTGCGCCATCCATCCCCAACGTTGCCTATCGGCCACCGCTTTCGGGACCGGAATACTGGCAGGTGCACAAATCAGCGTCGCCTCGCCATATGCGTCGCCAGCATTGATACGCAACGTGTGATAGCCAGAGGGAATATCATCTGGCAGGTTCAATCTCAATGTACCGTCATTCTCTGCTAATAGGCACATCGCCAGATTGCCTGCGTAGGCGGTACCGTCTTCCAGCAGCAGGCGCAATGTAACGTTCCGGCCTGCCGGACGAATCGGAATGGCGGTAGGCGTACCGAGGAATTTAACAATGGTCGACGGCACCAGCGTAGTCTGGGTCTTACGCACAGTTGCCTCATATGATTTCGTAACCGCCTCATCGGTGGAGGCATCCACGCCAAGCGCCCGCAGTACGGAGACGAGTACTTCGTCGCGAATCTCCACATAAGCGCCCAACTGATCGATGTATGATGTCGAAATACCGTTGGCTTTGGCTAGCTGAATCAACGGACGTGCAAGACGTTCGGCGCTTTCTTCGTTTCTGGGTGCAGCGACTGGTGAATTCGGCATCTTCGCTCTCCTTTGCTGGCTGATCATTGCCAGACTGCGTAATCATATGAATCCCTGAGCCTGTTATCACTATCATGAACAGATAGTGCAACAGGAATGTTTCTCATCTTTAGAATATCGCAGATTGACATCGTTTGCAATACCAACAAACGGCATGTTGCGGCGCTTATGGCGACACCACGTCAACAATCCGCATCCTTGGATATTGTTTTATGACATACGTTTGCACTACGACGTTTTGCACACTGCCCGCATTCATCGTCACATGAGCGGACTAGAACAGTGCAAACAGCGACAACATCACCGGATGTAAGATCAGAATATGACGAACAGCACGGCAATGAAAATCGCGCCGATGCCGTAAGCCATGATGAGCATGGAGTTGTCGCTGACGTCACAGCATACAACACTATCGATATGCAGTACCGCTTACATCGAACTGACGTATTTCCTGCAGAGTGAGCGACAGCCAATGCATGGCCCTTTAGGTTCGCTACTCGTTGATTGCCCGGTCATTGTCACGCAACACCAACTGCACCGGCGCGTCGGTCTCACGTAAGGTCAGGCGAGCATGCATGATTTCATGCGGCTGACCGAGAGTCTCCCCATTAATGAGTGTGAGCGCTTTATGTGCGGCTTTACGGCCCATCAGAAACGGATCTTGTTTCATGGTGGTCAGGTTCATGATATCCGCATACTGACTGTCATCAAATCCGATAATCGAATAATCCCGCGGCGTGAGCTTGTCATACCGTTCCAGTCGCACAATCAGCGGAATCGCAATGGTGTCGGTTTGACAACAGATTGCATCCGGGAATTGATCAAGCGCCAACAACGAGGCCAAGGCACTGTCGGCGTAGCCACCATCGCGCGGCACTTCAAGCACCTTCCAGTGCAGGTCGTGGCTTGTCTCAGCGGTCTGACAAGCATGGATGAAACCCTGACGACGAGCATCGATAGAGGCATTAAGCGAATCGGCGGCGCGCGAGCAGATGTACACGATGTATTTGTGACCGAGATTGATGAGATGCTGCGTAGCAATCATCATGCCCTCGTCGTCGTCAATGCATACGGTGGCATCGAAATCTTCACGTCCCGGCGTATTGATACCAACGATCGGCACACGAATGCGCTTGAGCTGCTCAACTTCACGCGAATCGACGGCGAAGGAAGCGACGAATACTGCATCCACATTGCGACGTACCGGCAAAGTGGTGAAGAACCGTTCGCGGTTCTCAGCGGTATCGATATGCTGGAACAGTGAAATGTCATAGCCAGCACCATGCATGACATCATCCAACCCAGCAAGCACCCTGTTATTGAACCAACTGGTGATGTCTTCATTCATCAGCATCGCCGCACGATAGGTCAGGCCAGACTTGAGTGCCGTGGCGGAACGGGAAATGTTGAAATCAAGTCTGTCGGCGGTTTCCAACACCTTCCGACGTGTTTTATCGGATACCAAGTCAGGACGCGTGAAAGCTCGCGACACCGTGGAAACGGAGACGCCTGACGCTTTGGCCACCTCACGAATGCCTACTTTGGTCATGATGCCCCTTTGCTACTTCTCGTCTTGCACGGCACGCGACACATTCGTTGTGCGCGCGCGAACATATCTACGTATATCATACTGCCAACGTTGTCAAAAATGAAACGGTTAAAGAAGACACCGTACTTCTTATCCACAATTGCAAACGAATGTAAACCAGCAGGAATGGATACGCCGCACATGATTCTAATAATGTATAAATCACTGTGATTCCAGTGTGTAAAAGTTTAAGGTACCGCGTAGCGAGTCGCATCGCCTGCTCATCGTCGATGGAAACAGACAACGTAAAGGCGCTTTCAGGCAATGCATTAATGCCGACAAGCGGTAGGTTCGCACTTTGCAAACGACTCGCCTCATCAGGGTCTATGTCGAAGGAGGGAATGATTACGGCATCAGCGTTGCGGCGAATCGGTAGGTTCTCGAAAAAAGTGCGCCTGTCTTCCTTGGTGGAGATGGGGTAGACGGAGATGTCGTAACCGGCCGGATTGAACACTGCATCAAGGCCCTCGTAAATTCGTGCGTTGAACTATGACGCAAAGCGATCGTTCAGCAATAGGGCAATACGGTACGTCCGCCCGGCCTGAAACACAGTGGCGGAGTGAGAGATCGAAAAATTCAGTTCATTTGCGGCAGCCAGAACCTTGTCACGTGTCTTCTTCGCTACCACGTCAGGATGCTTGAAAGTACGCGAAACCGTAGCGATGGAGACACCAGCCAGCTGCGCCACGTCTTCGATATTGGCCTGCATGCGCACTCCTTGCATATGATTAGCGCCGTCTTACGGCGATTGTCTCATTATATGCTGAATGCGTTTACATCATTGTCATACCGCCGTTATGACGGCTGATTGTGCCAGACTGCTGCAAATGCCGGTAGGCAACCGACCTTCCATCCGATATGTCTTCAGCAGTTCCAACGCTCTATGACATTGTCACCCTTGTACTGGCTCAGGATGCAGTAATGCGCGGTATCGAGCCGCAGCAGACGGGCGAAATGCGGGTCGACGCCCAACCATTGCGAAGTAAGGATGCGCAGAATATGCGCATGAGCCACCAGCAGCACATCGTGGCCGACGTTCAGCAACGGCAATACTCGTTCGATGGCGTCCCGGGTACGCGCGGCGGCCTCCTCCACGTCCTCGCCCGGACCGTTATGCACCGGAACCTGCTCGCCGGACGGCAATGTCTCAATCCAATCGCCTTCAAGTCCGGGGTTCAGCGAACGCGGACCATCCCGCCATACGTCCCAGGCGAAACCGCTGGCCTCGCTGACCTGCTGGCGTGTGCGCCCCTCGGCGCGACCGTAATCCCATTCGGCGATCTCGGGCAGGATCCTGTAATCGCCGTAACCGGCGAGCGCCGCGGTCTGGCGGGCACGGCGAAGCGGACTTGCGAACATGCAGCCTGGATCGAAACCGTTCGGGAAGGCCGAACGCAAACGCTCTCCCGCGGATTCGGCCTGTAGCCGACCGGTGTCGGTCAATGGAATATCAGTGCGTCCGGTATGCTGACCGGATTCGCTCCACACCGTCTGTCCGTGGCGCAACAGCACCAAGCGTCCGGGCGCAACAACGGAAGCGTCCTTGCTTCCAACATGATTTTCAGTCATATCCCTACTCTAACCGACCCCGCCCATGAACCCCTGCACTTGCTCCCTCGTGTCTTCGGAAATCGCAACATCATTCCGCTACGCGCTTCGCCCATCCGGATTGGCAGGAAAGCACGTCGATCACGCATTACTATGGAACCATGAGTGAAACGCCAGATCTGGAATCTACAGCGGACCGTGTGGTAGCGGCCCTGCGCAACATCGACGGGAAAGTGAACGCCAAGCGCGATCAGAGACTGAACGATCCCGATTCCTTCGGTGACAAAATCTTCAAATTCGCCATGCCTACGCTAGTCGGACTGGCGTTCGGCAAGGTGTTCGAGATGGCGTGGAAGCAGAGCGTTGGCCGCAAGGCGACCCTTCCCGACGGCACCACCGACGCACGCAAGGACGCCATCCTCGGCATCGCCTTCGCCGTCATTTCCGCAGCCTTGGGCGCACTGGTCTCGCAACTGTCCGACCGCGGTTCCAAGGCCATCGTCAACCATCGCCACGCCAAGCGCAGGTAGCACGATCATCACCGATCGTCCGACTTGCCCTCCGGGAAGATGATCTTGTATACGAAGAAGTAGATCACCATGGACGCGCCTCCGGTGATGAACGTGACCAGCAGATTGTATACGGCTGGATCGAACCGTGCCTGCGCCAACGGCAGCCACAGGCCGTTGATGGCGTTGCAGAACAATGAGATCAGCACCCATGCGATGAAGTACCACAGTATCTGATATGCCACGTTGCCATGTGATTTGAACGTCACGTTGCGTTGCAGCGGGAAGTTGACGCACTGCGCCACGAATGATCTGATCTCATAGCTCAGGAAATATCCAAGGCCACCGCCGATCACCACTTCCCCGGCCGCATTGCGCGCCACCCCATAGCCAAGCACATTCCACGAGTAGTCGATGCCTGCGAACGATATCGGAATATGCGGCCACATGAATGCCGTGGAGGCCAGCCCCTCGCCAAACAGATACGGCAGGAACGTGAACAACGCATATTGCAGCACGGTGACCGCCAGACTGAACAGATAGAACACGCCTATCTGCCAGACCCATTTTGCGGCCTTCGGATGATTCCTCGCAAAGGTTCGCCAAGGATTGACCGCCATTATCTTACCTCGATTCGAGCCGTGGCCTCACCGTACGGACTGCTTGCCTTCACGCTGAGGATTCCCGTCTCGCAAGGCCTGATGATGGCCATCGCCTCGCCGTAGTAGGTGTCGGCGGTATCGCTGCGATAGCTACGCTCGTAGTATGGGCAGGCGCTGCCAAAACCTAGGATTTCGCCGTTTTCCACTTCGATATGCACGTCACCTCGCAGTAATGGTTTGACGGTTCCCGCAGCGTCGGCATACATGAACCGCACATATGCGAGCCCGTCACCGAGCGCGATGCGCTCCGCTTCCGGCACGGCATGCAATCTCGTTTCCTTGCCCGCCGTGGCCAGTGATGTTCTCGCGATTTCCACGCCGTCGGCGTCATACGCCACCGCCGTCAGACTGCCCGGCCTGTAGACGGCCGTGAATGTCACGCGAGCGTCACGTCCGACACGAGCCGACCCGATTTCACGCCCGTTCAGCAAGAGTTTCACCCTGGCGGCACGCGCATATACCTCCACTTGCGTGCGTTCACCTTCCTGACCGTCCCACGACCAACTTTCGACCGCATTGGTCATCTTCCAGGCGGACGGCGAATGTTCACGGCCAAGACCGACCGGCACCACGCCGATCGCAATCGGTTTCAGACCGAATGCGACCTGAGTGTATGAAGCCTCCGCCAAAGGCTTGCCGGTCAGGTCGAATCGACCGGCGCCCGCACTCACCCAGCCAAGTGATCCGTCGAAGTTCTTGGCATATTCCGCATACTCCTGCGAGCCGATACCGACTTCCCCGAGATAATCCATACCGGACCATACGAAATCACCGATCAGCCGCGGATTGCTCTGCGCCAAATCCCAGAATCGCGCCGCATCCGAGCAGAAGGTTTCCGAGCCGACGATCACGCGATTCGGATATCTGTTCAGGTCATGCCTGTATCGGCGGATGCCGTAGTTGTATCCGGCAACGTCCATCACGGCGAACGCGCCGCGCGTCTTCCAATCGCAAGGAGGCAAGGTCGCACCGAACTTCATGAAGTCGGCTCCCATGATGCCTGCGAGCCGATTGAAGAATTCGCTGCCGACCGCCTTCTTCTTGCCGGAATGTTCGATTTCCTTCATCGCTTTTTCGTCGGTATACACGCCAAGTCCCATGGATGACAAGAAATTGAAGAAGATATTGACGCCGCAGGTCACTGGTCTGGTCGCATCGAGCCCATGCAGATATTGCGTCATGGCATCGGTCAGAGCGATACCTCGCGGCTGCGCGGTTTCCGACACTTCATTGCCGATCGAATACATGATCACGCTCGGATGGTTATAGTCCTTGGCCACCAGATCAGCCAGATCATCACGATAGTTCGCCTCCACTTCAGTGCCGTAGTCGTAGCGGGTCTTGTGGATGTACCAGCCGTCCACATACTCGTCGAGCATCAACATGCCCAGTCGGTCATAGGCGTCAAGCAACGCCTTGGAACAAGGATTGTACGCGGAACGGATGGCATTATAACCGCCGCCTTTCAGCAACGCCACCTTGCGTTCCTCGGCAGCCGGATATGCGCATGCACCCAGCAGTCCGTTGTCATGGTGGAGGCAGCAACCACGCAGGATCACACGTTCGCCATTGATACGGAATCCCCGTCGCGCATCACATTCCACCGTACGCACGCCGAAGACCTCACGTTGCTCGTCATCACCGAACCGCACCACACAGGTGTAGAGATTCGGCTCATCGGTGTTCCACAGGCGAACATCGGGAATCACGCATTCCTCATGCATGAGATTGCCCTGCCCATCGAGCCGATCCGACAACGCCTTGAATTGCGCCATGGACCTGCCATCGACATCAAGAACGCTCACATATACGACTCCCGGATGGCTGGTGCGTACGTCGACCGCGATGCGTCTGGTACGGTAATCGACCGTCGTTATGCGCACGCCGTCGGGCATGATATGTCGCTCCGGCATGACACATAGCCATACCGGACGATAGATGCCGGTACCGGAATACCAGCGACAGTTCGGCTGGTCGCTGTTATGCGCTTCGACCGTCAACACGTTGTCGCCTTCGGCTATGTACTCGCTCAGATCCGCATAGAAGCCGGAATAGCCATAATCATGGGAGGCGATCAGCCTACCGTTCAATCGTATGCGGGCATTACGGTAGACACCTTCGAACTCGAGCAGGGTGAGATCACCGGAAGATCTGCGAATGTCGGCGGAAGAGAAATGCTTGGTGTACAGGTAGTCGCGAGCGCTGTACCAGCCGCTGTTCACTCCGGATGGGCTGTCGGCGCTTTTCGGATCCCACTGCATGGCGTCGTGGGGAATGGTCACCGGCACTTCCTCGGCCTCGGATGCGGCCGGACGGCACATCCAGCCGGTATTGAATGGGATTCTGTTCATGATGGTGCTTTCAAAGACGTTCACGAAGGAAGGTCGTCATTCGGGCGCAAGAACGATCGTGGCGCCCCTTCGCCCGAACGACGTCTGACAAATGACGGAGGGCCGGCAGCCTACTTACGCTTACGCATGAACGACGACACCATGAGCATCAGCACGGTGACTGCGGTCAGCACGGTCACCGTCATGACCGGACCGAACAGGCTCTGGTCGCCGAACATGTTCAGATTCATGAAATGGCCGACGAACGTATACATGCATTCCATGACGAACGCACACCATGCGATCATGCCTATCGCCGGCGTTACGGCAATCAGCCAGTCATTGTCAAGAGGTATGGTCGCGGCCTGCGCAAGCACGACCAACACAAGCGGTGCGATGACCCACACGTTGTATGAGCCGGCGGCAACGGCATACATGGCGTAGGCAACCAGTGAGACGATGGCCATCACACCGGCGGCGAGTCCTAGGTAAAAGCCGATAGTTCTGTTGGAGAACATGGATGGAGTTCTGCTATTCATAATGATTCCTCACTTTCCCGTCGCGGTTTCGGATTCGACCTTGACCGTTTCCCGCGCATTCTTGCCTCGACGTCCGGAACGCCACATCATGTAGGCGCAGCCAAGCGTCATCAACGCAAACGCCGCATCCACACCGAAGATCGCGTAACGCCACCAAGGGGTGACTTTGACCACTTTGGCGTTGGCATCCAACCCGTTGATCAGGCTGGTACGAGTCAGCGCATAGTGGAAGTTCTTCATTGAGGTGCGCAGATAGCCGAGCATATCGCCGTCGTCATTGTCTTCGATCTGATTCTTGATGCCTGCGGCCGCGGTATTGCCCGGATCGATGCAGTAGGTGGTCACGCCTGCTGCCAATGATGACGGGAAATGCGACTTGTAGGAGCCGCCGGCCACGCCGTCGGTTTCGATCATGCCCTTAAAGCCCCATTCGTTGCGGATCACCTGAGTGGTCAGCGCGGTGCTGGCTGAGGACCAGACCACACCGAGTCTGTTGAACGACATCATCAAAGCGGTGGCGTTCTCGTTGCTGACGATGCCTTCCACGCCCTTGAGCGCACCCTCGCGGAATGCCTGCTCGTTGAAGAACATGTTCAGACCTTCGCGATACAGCTCCTGATCATTGCCTGCAACATGCTTGACACCCTGTGCGAAGCCTTTCTTCTGAGCAGCTGAAAGTTCCACGAGGTTGTCAAGGTAGACCATGATGCTGTCTTCGGACCAGTATTCGCCATTGCGCCCGCCGAACGGAGTGCGGTGCAGATTGCCGCCACCACCCCATCCGACCGGGGTCTTGGCATACAGGGCTTCCTCACCGACCAGTTCGCCACGACGTTGCATGCGTCCATAATCCCAAGTGCTGGCGAGCACATTGGTCGCCGGATACAGGGTGACGTCACGGGCGTCACCGTACTCTTTGGCGTAGGTATTGCCGCCGACGCTGGCGGTACCGTCACCAACCGCATACGCCGGTCGGTTCACGGAAGCCGCTTCGGCCGTGCCGAACAAATCGGAAAGCTGGGTGGTCATCTCATCGATGGTCATTTCGTCAAGATATTTGTTCCAGGTCTCGTCATCGTTGTAATCGACGTCTTTCATCATCACGAACGTCAGACCATTGTCGGCTCCCTGCGTGTAGTCGCTGACGGACTTGGAATCCTTGGACTGCCGATACAGATCACCCTTAAGCAGTTCGATCATCTTGCCGGTAGCGGTCATCTTGACCGGTTCGGTCGGGAAGGTGCCTTTCCAATCGGAACGGGTCAGATAGGTGACGGCACCATCCTTCCAATAGTTCGCGTCGGCATCCTCGAACCGGTTGGTGACCCGTTCGCCCGCATCGGATTTGGCATAGGTCTTGGTGTCGACGTCGTCATACGACCACCGGTAGGTTTTGGCCGCATCCCCTTCCACCGGCTTGCCATCGAAGTCGGTCATACCAGTGGCGTTTTCGGCCGCAAGTACATTATTCAAAGCATCATGCGCATTGTCGCCAATGGTGAAATAGTAGTCACCGGCGCTCAGAATATAGCCCTTGGCCTTGGTGTAGTCATAGCTGGCCAACAGGTAGCGGTCCACCGTAACGTCCACGGTTTCGGAAGCACCCGGCTGCAATGTCTTGGTACGGCCTTAGCCGGCAAGCTGGATGGCGGATTTCTCGACCAGATTCTTCCGCTCATATTCACCATACGGGGTCTGCGCATACAGTTCCACTACAGAGGCACCCGCAATATCACCGGTGTTCTTCACCGTTACCTTGGCGGTGAATTCATCCTTGTCACGGTCGTAGCTCACACCGTCGAGCGTCTGTTCAAAAGTGGTGTAGCTCAGACCGTACCCAAACGGATAACTGACTTCGTCCGCATAGTTCCATGCCGAGGCACCATGTGAAGCTCCGACCGAGCTGGCCGCTCCGCTGCCCGGATTCGTCACGGCGTCCGCGTAGCGGGTCTCATAGTATTTATAGCCGACATAGATGTTCTCGGGCTGTACGGTCACATTATCGATATTGACCGGCTTATCGCTGACTGCGGCGTTCACTTCATCGACGTTCGTCCATTGGTTTGAGTTCTGGCTGGAAGTGTGCGCGGCCGGCGACGACATGGAATCGACGGCATACGTGTCGGTCAAACGGCCCGAAGGGTTGGCCTTGCCCACCAACAGATTGGCCACTCCTTCGAAACCACGCTGCCCTGGATTGCCGATCCACATGCAGGCATCCACACCGTAGTCATCAAGCCAGCCGACCTCCATCGGAAAGGCGGAATTGAGCAGCACGATGGTCTTGGAGAACTTGCCGGAATCCTTGATCATCCGCAGCAGGTCCTTCTCGTCCTGATGCAGACTCAGAGCACTGATGCCCTCCGGATCCTTCATCATCATCTCCTTGTCTTCACCGCCTTCACGGGCAAGCATGACGATGGCGACATCGTGGTAATCGTCCTGCCAGCTGGCCTTGAGCTGATCGGTATAGAACGATGCCGGCTCCTCGCCAAGCACCGGGGCGTCATTCAACGCGCCATTCGAACGTGGATCGCCGGAAACCTGCAGGTTGTTGCTGGCCACACGCTTGGTATCGCTCTTCGAATAGGCGTCAAACAGAGTGTTGTTCACCGAGAAACCGGCATGTTCCAGTGCGGATTTCAGATCAATCACATATTTGCCGATGTCGGCGGCGCTGTTGGCGCCACCCGGGCTGTAGACCGGCTGCACCACGGCGTGGCCGAACAACGTGACATGTTTGTCTGAGGCAAGCGGCAGCGTGCCGTCGTTGTTGCGCAACAGCACCGAACCCTCCTCCTGCTCAAGCACGGACTCGCCGTACGCGTCGGCGATGAGCTTCTGTAGATTTTCGGCATTCAAGTCGCCATATTCGCTGGCGTAGTACGTAGTGTTTCCGCCGCCTTCACCGGCGACGATTCTCGTGCTGGACGTTCCCAGCGCGGAGTTGATCGTTCCCGCATACATGTACGAGCATTGCGTCCCACAGATGCCAAGCACCAGCAATGTGCCTGTCACCGATGTGAGCCCTCGCCACAGCAGACCGGAATTCCCTTTCATCTCGACTCCTTCGTTGTCACATGTTGATACCGACATCAATGTCAATTCCATGGTGCGCGGCACGGCCACCCCCTACCTTCCCGGATGGCGTAACTGGTCATTCCCAGGGGCATAACTGGTTCTTTCGCCATTCGACCCGAGCATGTGACGTTTCCTATAATGGAATCCGTCGCAATGAGGAGGCATGAACACCGTGAGGATCGCAATCATCGACGATGACGCCGACGAACGCAAGACCCTGCAGGCATCGTTCGAACGGCTTGCGCAGGAGAGCGGATCCGCAATCGTCATCATTGAATTTGCCGGCGCCGATGATTTTCTTGACGGCTACGACCGCTCCTTCGACCTGATCTGCATGGATATCGACATGCCCGGCACCGACGGCATGTCCGCCGCACAACGCCTACGTCAGATGGACGCCGATGTTCCACTGGTATTCGTCACCAACATGGCGCAGATGGCGATTCATGGCTATGCCGTACATGCGTTGGATTTCATACTCAAACCCATCAACTACTACTCCTTCTCCATCAAAATGCGCGGTATTCTGGCACTGATCGGCAATCGTCGTAGGAAATCGCTCGTTTTCCCGACGACGGACGGTTTTCTACGCATTTCATCCGACAATCTCTACTATGTGGAAGTGCGTGGGCACCATCTGTCCTTCCACACCACACAAGGCGTCATCCGGCAACGTGACTCCCTACGCAACTGGGAAGCCAAACTGGAGGGATTGCCGTTCGAACGCTGCAATAACAGCTATCTGGTCAATCTCAAGCAGGTTACGGCCGTGGCCAAGGACTCCGTGCAGGTCGGATGCGACTGGCTGCCAATCAGCCGAACCAAAAAGAAACCGTTTATGAACGCACTCACCGAATACATGGGAGGCACCAGCGTATGATCGACCACGCCTGGCTGCAGGTTTCCTACATGGCACAGATCATCGTGGCCTGCCTACTGTTCATGATTCCGGTCGCAAAACGACGTCGTTTCCCCGCACGATTCGCTTCATGCACCATTGTTCTGCTAATGATCGCCTATATGTTCGGCGCCGCCGTCACGGTACCCGACAACCTGCTGTTGGCCATACTGTATTGGCCTGCATTCGCGGTCATATGCCTTCCCGCAGTGGCGTTGTGTCTGCAGGCGGGATTGTCGGAAGTACTCTACTGCACCATCTGTGCGAACGCCACGCAGCATGCGGCCAACGAATGCTATCTGGCGCTCAGCATCGCACTCGGACGCACAACGCCGATCTGCCCACGCTCCTCAACGGACTGTTGACCACGGTGATCTATATCGCCATCTACGGCGCGTTCTTCATCATGTTTGCACGCAAACTCGCAGTGCATGGACATTATCGGGTGAATCGCAATGACCTGTTCCCCATGGCCTGCATTCTGCTGTTCGTGTGGGTATTGGGCGTGTTGTGCCATGATGATGTCTCGCTCCATGGCGTGGTCTACCACATCAGTGACGCATTATGCTGCTTTTACATCATGTGGGCTCAGCGCAGCAATCATGACAAGGCCGAACTGCAGCGCGAACTCGACGGCGTACGATACACGCTGCTGCAGCAACAGAAGCAGTATACGGTCAGCCAGGAGACGATCGACATCATCAATCGTAAGTGCCACGACCTGAAACATCAGATTCGCACGCTGCAGACCATGCAGGAAAGCCCGGAGCGTGACGCATACTTCGCCGAAGCCGAACGGGCGATCATGATCTATGACACCCGCATCGACACAGGCAACAAGGCCCTCAATACCGTACTGATGGAAAAAGGCCTGTACTGTCAATCTCACGATATTCAACTCACCTGCATGCCGAGCGGCGATTCACTGGACTTCATGCAGGTCGCGGATATCTATGCACTGTTCGGCAACGCGCTCGACAATGCCATCAACGCCACTATGGAACTGAATGACCCATCCAAGAGGGTAATCAACGTACGCTTCTCATCACAAGGCAACCTGATGCTGATTCAGATTCAGAACTATCATCAGCGTCGGCTGCGTTTTCGTAATGGCCTGCCCATTACGACGCATCAGGATGCCACCCGACACGGATTCGGCATGAAAAGCATGCTGCACACGGTCGAACAGTACGGCGGCACCATGCAGGTGGATGATACCGACAGTGTGTTCACGTTGCGGATCCTGCTGCCGAAGAATCCGGAATCCTCTACCGGCTGAACCAAGGCATCCTTGCGTAATCCTGCAAAACGGACGAAAATGGGTGACATGAGCAATCTTCTTCACAATGCCACTGTCGACACTCTGCTGGAGCGTCGTTCCATCCGCAAATTCAAGCCGAAGCCGCTGAGCGACGATATCGTCGAAACTCTCGAAACCGTGGCCCAGCATGCCGCAAGCAGCCAATTCCTGAACGACTGGTCGGCAATCCGCATCACCGATCCGGCCGCAAAGAAGCGTCTTGCCGAAATCGGCGGGCAGCCATATATCGCGACCGCGCCACTGCTGTACGTGTTTGTGCTTGACGAGCATCGCAATGCGGCCATCGCAGCTTCCAAGGGCGTTGAGACCGCTTCCGACGAGTTTACGTTGAATGGCAGCTATCGTTACACTCAGGCACAGAATGACGCAGTTTTGGCGCTTCATGCGATGGAGACGGCCGCTTATTCGCTCGGCCTTGGCTGTGTGATTCTCGGCTCGCTGCTTAACGATGTTCCGGCTTTGATTGATCTGCTGAATCTTCCGGAATACACGTACCCTGTGCTCGGACTTGCGATTGGCAAGCCCGATCAGGATCCCGCACTCAAGCCGCGTATGCCGCGCTCCATGCAGTTCTTTGAGAATGAGTATCCGTCGAACAATGAGACGTTGCTTGCCGGTTTGCAGGATTTTGACGAGGAAGTGCATCGGTATTACGATTTGCGCAATACCGAGCGCCCAGTTGATCCGTTCAGCGATCAGATCGCGTCGAATGCGGTCGATTCCGGTGTGACCAGCAAGGCCGTGGCTCCAAACGCCAAGCGCCAAGGCTTCCGCCTCGAGCGCTAACAGAACTACTTACGACGTGGTTTGTAGCCTTTTTTGCGGGAATGCGGTTTAATCTGCTGATTGAAGGGCACGTACGTGTAGCTGGATTGTGGATCGCGATGTGTGAGATGCCAGGTTCCGCAGAATTCGCACCGATACACCCATAGTTCAGTGCCGCGTTCACGCCAACTCTGGTCGGCGGCCTGCCGGGCCGTCGCTTTGTCGCGATACATGATTTTGTTCGATTCGACGCAGCGTTTGGGTACGAAATAATGCATAGTTCCCCAGTCTATTCCACCATCGGATAAGGGCAGGAAGCTCCCCTGGAATTCCTGGGATCCCCCAGCGTCCCGGGACTCCCAGTGACTGGAGCGATCCTCCCGCCCACGGGCCTCCCGGCGGAACAAAACACCCAGTGGGTGGAGGAATCCTTCCGCCCACGGGCCTCCCGGCGTCCAAAAACCTCCAATGGGCGGAGGAAACACCCGTGTGCGGGAATAAGAAAAGGGGTTCCCGGAGCGTCGCGCCCGGGGATCCCCCGGAAACCGGAAGACAAACAAAAAAAGGGGGTTCCCGGAGCGTCACGCTCGACGGGAACCCCGACGTTGAATGCGGCGGCGTGCTACTCTCCCACACCCTCTCGAGTGCAGTACCATCGCCGCGACCAGGCCTTAGCTTCCGGGTTCGGAAAGGGACCGGGCGTCTCACCTGGGCCATGACCACCGCAAAACCAATATAACGGCCAACCACAAGGATCGGCCGGCAGAACCGGAACCATGCCACGATTCCGATCGTGGCGGTCCGGGAACCGGACAACGGACGCAAGCAAAAACGCTTCACCGGTATCGTTTCCGTGACCACAAGAAACAATGCTCCTTGCCATCCAACGAAAGAAACCACCACAGGACGAGACCCGACCCGACAAGCGGATCGGAAAGTGTGCCGCGTTCGCCCGTTAGTACCGGTCGGCTCCACCCCTCGCGGGGCTTCCACCTCCGGCCTATCGAACACGTGTTCAACATGCGGGCTACAGGCGCTCCGGGGAGCGTCAAGGAATCCTAATCTTGGAGCAGGCTTCCCGCTTAGATGCTTTCAGCGGTTATCCCTCCCGAACGTAGCCAACCGGCCATGCCGCTGGCGCGACAACCGGCATACCAGAGGTCCGTCCACCCAGGTCCTCTCGTACTATGGGCAGGCCTCCTCAGGATTCCAACGAGCGCAGAGGATAGAGACCAAACTGTCTCACGACGTTCTGAACCCA
>ENA-OPTX01000461-OPTX01000461.1-human-gut-metagenome-genome-assembly--contig:-NODE-461-length-24165-cov-3.085939_pt1 | contig 24165 bp, 18 predicted proteins | sample MGYA00241465_ERZ501922 | MGnify/ENA primary metagenome ERZ501922 (study PRJEB25962, sample SAMEA2042399) | human gut metagenome | biome: human gut; feature: human-associated habitat; material: faeces...
CGCTATGATGCGTATGTACGAAAAAGCCCTCCCTACCCTTTATCCGGAAAGTAAATATGCCTATAGGCTTCCCATCGGCATTATGGAAGTAGTAGACAATTTCCCTTATCAGGCATTACGCGATTATTATGAAAAATGGTATCGTCCGGACCAACAGGGTATTGTCGTAGTAGGCGATATAGATGTAGACAAGATTGAGGCAAAGATTAAGAAGATATTCTCTCCTATTAAAATGCCAGACAACCCGGCAGAACGAGAATACTTCCAAGTTCCCGACAATAAGGAAACTATTGTAGCAATAGAAACAGATAAAGAACAGGCAAACCCAGTAGCTTATTTATGCTACAAACATGAAGCTATTCCTAATGAACAAAAGGGAAACATGGATTATCTGGTAGTGAACTACATGAAATCCATGATAGAAAATATGTTGAACGCCCGTCTGAACGAACTGACCCAAACAGCCAATCCTCCTTTCATCTTCGCTCAAGTCAGCGACCAAGAATTCCTGATTTCCAAAACAAAAGATGCCTTTACAGGAATAGTAGCAAGCAAGGAAGATGGAATTGACAGTGCAATAACCGCCATTGTACGCGAAATTGAACGGGTCCATAAATTTGGTTTCACCGCGTCCGAATATGCCCGCGCCAAAGCGGATTATCTGCGTATGCTGGAATCTGCATACAACGAACGCAATAAAGTGAAAAACGGTGCCGGCCGGGAGCTGGTGGTGCTGACCGACCCGCCCCGGCGGGGCATCGTGACCTGTCCGGCTGGGGGGGAAGCGGACAAGAGCATCCCCCTGTCCGAGCTGTTCGTGGACGTGGGCCTGTCCCAGACGGAGGCGGAGCGGGCCGTACCGGTGGGGACGCCCATGGTCTATCGGGGCGGCTGCTTTGCCTTGGGAGAGGATCAGATGTGCGGCAAGTCCATGGACGACCGCTCCTGCTTCGTCACCCTGCTGCGGGCGGCGGAGCTGCTGCGGGACAGGGAGCTGGACGTAGACCTCTATCTCCTGGGCTCCACACGGGAGGAGGTCTCCGGGGCGGGCGCCACGGTAGGCACCTGGGCGGTTCAGCCCGACTTCTGCGTGGCGGTGGACGTGACCCACGGCAAAACCCCCGACGGCCCGGCGGACAAGGCCTTCGCCATTGGCGGAGGTCCCGCCATCGGCGTGGGCCCCAACATGACCCGCTGGATGACCGACCGGATGCTCGCCAAGGCGAAGGAGAGGCAGATTCCCTACCAACTGGAGGTCATGTCCGGCCACACCGGCACCAACGGCTGGCAGATGCAGATCAGCCGGGAGGGGGTAGCCACCTCGGTGCTGTCCCTGCCGCTGAAGTATATGCATTCCCCCATTGAGGTGCTCTCCCTGGCGGACATGGAACAGGTGGCGGCCCTGCTGGCCGCCTTCACGGAGGGACTGGGAAAGGAGGCGGCACGGCGATGAGAGAACTGCTGGAGCGCCTGTGTGCGCTTAACGCCGTGTCCAGCTGGGAGGACGAGGTGCGCGCCTTCCTCCTGGCGGAGGTGGAGCCCCACGCGGACAGGCTGCGGGTGGATGCCCTGGGCAACCTGATTGCCTGGAAAAAGGGCCAGAAACATACCGGCAGCAAGCTTCTCCTCACCGCCCACATGGACGAGGTGGGGCTCATGATCCGCCAGATCACCGACGACGGCTATCTGAAATTCGACACTGTGGGCGCCATCGACCGCCGGGTGCTCCTGGGCAAGCCGGTGCTGGTAGGGCCCAAGCGGGTGCCGGGGGTGGTGGGACTCAAGGCCTACCATCTGGTCAGCCGGGAGGAGGAGAAGTCCGTCCCCAAGCTGGACGAGTTCTATATCGACATCGGAGCCAGGGACCGGGCCGGGGCGGAGGCGCAGGTCGCTCTGGGCGATACGGCGGCCTTTGACAGTGACGCCGGAGACTTCGGGGCGGGCCTGTTCCATGGAAAGGCCCTGGGGAGCCGGTTGGGCTGCGCCGTGCTGCTCACCCTCCTGCGGGATGAACTGCCCATGGACTGTACCTTTGTCTTTACCGCCCAGAAGGAGGTGGGGGCCCGCGGGGCCTTCGGCGCGGCCTTCTCCGTCACCCCGGAGGTGGCGCTGGTGGTGGACGGCGCGGATGCTGCGGATCTGGCCGGAGTCCCTGCCCACAAGCAGGGATGCAGCCTGGGCGGCGGTGTGGTGCTGCCCTATATGGACCAGGGCGCCATTGCGGACCGGGGACTCTTTGAGGCGCTGCGCTCCCTGGCGGAATCCGGCGGCATACCCTGGCAGACCATGCGCTCGGTGGACGGGCGCACCGATGCCGCCGCCATCCAGCGGGCCAAAGAGGGGATACGGACGGCGGCGGTATCCGTCCCCGTGCGTTACCCACGCACCCCGTCCGGCGTGACCTGTCTCCGGGATGCGGAGGCGGCCCTGGCCCTGATCCGGGCCTTTGTTGGACATCTGGCAGAAAAGGAGTGAACCAACATGGAACTGATTGAGATTTTGCAGGCCCTGAACGCCTGCCACGGCCCCTCCGGAAGTGAGGGGGCTGTCGCCGGGGTGCTCCGCACCCTGGCCGCCCCCTACGTGGATTCCTGTACCACAGACGCCCTGGGCAACCTGATCTGCCATAAAAAGGGGAGTGGGCCCAAGGTCCTGTTTGCCGCCCATATGGACTCCATCGGTCTAATGGTCACCTATATTGACGAGAAGGGCTTCCTCCGCTTCGGCCCGGTGGGCGGGCTCTCCGCCCACGAGGTGCTGGGCACTCCCGTCCGCTTCGCCAACGGTACCCGCGGCGTGGTGGCCCTGGAGGGCAAGGTGGAACCCAAGGATATGAAGCTGGAACACCTGTACCTGGACATTGGGGCCCGGAATGAGGCGGAGGCCAGGACCATGGTGCAGGTGGGAGATATCGCGGTCTATGACACGCCCGCTTTTTGCTCCGGCGGGCGCATCTTCTCTCCCTATCTGGATGACCGGATCGCCTGCGCGGTGCTGCTGATGGCGATGGAGCGCCTGGAGAACACGGAAAATGACTTGTACTTCGTCTTCACAGTACAGGAGGAGGTGGGGCTCCGCGGAGCCCGCACCGCTGCTTACGGTGTGGCGCCGGACTACGGCATTGCCGTGGACGTGACGGACTCGGACGACATCCCTTCGGCCCCCCATGCGTGCAGCAGCGTGGCTGGAAAGGGGGCCGCCATCAAGGTGATGGACAGTTCGGTGATCTGCCACCCTTCTGTGGTGGCCAAGCTGGAGGAACTCGCGCTGACAGGTAATATCCCTTGTCAGAAGGATATCCTGCGCTTTGGAGGCACCGACGCCGGGGCCATCCACCAGAGCCGGGCCGGGGTGTATACCGGCGGCATCTCCATTCCCACCCGCTATGTCCACACGCCACTGGAGGTGGCGGATCTGGGAGACGTGGAGGCCTGCGCAGCCCTGGTGGCAGCCTTCGCCCAGGCGAAGCTGACCTGCTGAGTCCTCAAATACAGAAAGAACGGAATGTGTAAAAAGAAATGCCTTTACAGATTAGTGAAAAAGTAATGGCCCTGGCGGCCCAGGCGCAGGCCGGGCTGCGGGACCAATTCGACCGCATTGATTCCATCGCGGAGGAGAACACCCGCAAGGTCCTGGCCGCTTTTCAGAAGCACCGGGTGGCGGAGGCCTATTTTGCCGGGACCACCGGCTACGGCTATGACGATCTCGGCCGGGACAAGCTGGATGGGATCTTCGCGGAGCTGTTCGGCACCGAAGATGCCCTGGTGCGGGTGCAGTTCGTCAACGGCACCCATGCCATCTCCTGTGCCCTCTTTGGCGCGTTGAAGCCCGGCGACATTCTGGTGTCCGCCGTGGGTGCCCCCTACGACACTATGCTGGGGGTGATCGGCGTGGTGGACAAGGGCCCCGGTTCCCTGAAAAGTTACGGAATCGAATATCGGCAAGTAGATTTGCTTGACGATGCGCCGGACCCGGAGGGACTGGCCTGGGCGGTGCGGGACCCCCGCGTCAAGGCGGTGCTGATCCAACGCTCCAAGGGCTATTCCACCCGTTCCTCTCTCTCTGTGGCGGAGATCGGGGCGCTGTGCCAGGTGGTGCGGGCCAACAACCCGGAGGCCGCCATTCTGGTGGACAACTGCTACGGCGAGTTTGTGGAGACATTGGAGCCCACCCAGGCCGGGGCCGACTTGGTGGTGGGTTCCCTGATCAAAAACCCCGGCGGCGGGCTGGCTCCCACTGGCGGCTATATTGCCGGACGGCGGGATTTGGTGGAGGGGGCCGCCATGCGGCTGTCCACCCCCGGTATCGGAAAGGAGTGCGGCTCCACCTTTGGGGCCAACCGCAGCCTCTATCAAGGGCTTTTCCTTGCCCCCCATACCACGGCCCAGGCAGTCAAGACGGCGGTGTTTGCCGCCCGGATGATGGAGCTGCTGGGCTACCGGACGGAGCCCACCTCCGATACGGTACGCCACGACATCATTCAGATGATTCATTTTGGCGCGCCGGAGCCCCTCAAAAAATTCTGCAAAGGCATCCAGTTCGGCGCTCCGGTGGACTCCTTCGTGACACCGGAGCCCTGGGACATGCCGGGTTATGACTGCCCGGTGATCATGGCCGCCGGGGCCTTTATTCAAGGCGCGTCCATCGAACTGTCCTGCGACGCCCCCATGCGTGAGCCCTATACGGCCTATCTCCAGGGCGGCCTGACCTATGAGAGCGGCAAGGCCGGTGTCCTGCTGGCAGTGGAAGAGTTGCTGCGGGGCGAATAGGGCAAGCCGGTCCGCGCATAGGCTGATCCGGGAGGTGAGGCCCGTGCGCAGACCGATACGCCCCTGGCTGAGGGTGCCTCGCCGGCGGCGGCCCGCCGCTGCGCGGCCAAAAGGTGGGATTCTGCTCCCCGTGCTGATCGGGATCGGTCTGGCGGTGGCGGTCATTGTTTTGATCGACGCCGCACTCCGGCCCACAGTTACAGAGCTGGCAAAGGCCAAGGTAAAAAATGCCGTAACCAGCATCATAAACGACGCAGTCAATGAGACTCTGTCCAGCGAAGCCATATCCTACGGCGATCTGGTGACGTTGGAGAAGGACACCGCCGGACAGGTGACAGTGCTGGCCGCCAATACAGCCCAGTTGAACACACTTCGCACGGAGATCTTGGGCCGGATATTGGAGCAGGTGGAACAGCTTGACAGTCAGGAGCTGGGGATCCCTCTGGGAAACCTGACCGGCTTTGCCACCGCGTCGGACTTGGGTCCGGTACTGCCGGTACGGGTGTTGACTGCGGCCACACCGACCGCTGCATTTGAACATGTATTTACCTCATCCGGGATCAACCAGACCCTTCATCAGGTCATGCTGAATGTTCAGGTAGAGTGTACCCTGCTGATCCCCGGCGGCACGGTGGACACGGTCGTGGAGGCACAAGTGTGTGCGGCTGAGACGCTGCTGGTGGGGCAGGTGCCAGATACCTATCTGGAGTTGCCCGGAGGTTTGTAAGAAATCCGTAAGGAATTTGTAACGAAACTGGCATTCCCTCTGTGGTAGAATCGGGACGATACCAGTAGGAGGGAGCCAAAATGGATACACTGCTGTGGTACTTGGCGGTCTCCTGGGACTATGTGGCCCAGATGCTGCCCTGCATGCTGCTGGCCGCCCTTGTATCTTTTCTTCTGCGGCCCTGGCGGAAAAAACGCTTAGCCCGGCAGGGCATGGCCAGTGGGAGACTCCGCGAGGCCGCACTGCTGTTCTTTGTGATGTTCTGTGCCGGACTGGCCGCGCTGACCGTCTTTCCCGCTTATTTCTGGACGGCGTACCACTGGCAGGAAGCGCTGGCCGGGCATGAGGTATTTTTTCCGCTGACTCCGCTCTCTGAGTCGATACAGGAGATTCAGTGGACCCCTACGGTCCTTCAAAATCTGCGGGAAGGCGGCTGGGGCGGATACATGGCCATCGCCAATCTGCTTATCTTTTGCCCGGTCGGCTTTTTTTCGGCTTTGCTGTGGAGGGGGAATCGCTGTATGCGGGGCCTTCTCACCGGCTTTTGTACGTCCTTTTGTGTGGAGTTCCTACAACTGTTTGTGGGGCGGGCCACTGACATCGATGATTTGATTCTTAATACTTTGGGGGGATGCTTGGGCGGGCTTTTGTGCCTGATTTTCGCCCATTTGGCCCCCCGATTCACCCGACGATTCCAAGTGGAGGTCCGATATGGACGAGAAACAGGAGATACAGAGCCTGCGCCGGGAGCTGGAGCAGGCGAACTATGAATACTATGTGCTGGACAACCCCAGTATGTCCGACTACGATTTTGACCACAAGCTCCGCCGCCTGGAGGAGCTGGAGGCGGCCCACCCGGAGCTGGTTACCCCCGATTCTCCCACTCAGCGGGTGGGGGGCAAGGTGGCCGACGGCTTCCAGGAGGTGCGCCACCGGATACCGCTGGAGAGCCTTCAGGACGTGTTCTCCGTGGAGGAGCTGGAGGAGTTCGATCAGCGGATGCAGGAGGCCCTGCCGGAGGGCGTTGAATACGACGTGGAGCCCAAGGTGGACGGCCTGTCTGTGGCGCTGGAGTATGAAAACGGCCTCTTTGTGCGCGGCGCCACCCGCGGCGATGGCCAGGTGGGAGAGGATGTGACAGAGAATCTGAGGACCATCCCTTCCATCCCTCTGCGCCTGCCGGAGGCCCTGCCCGCCCTGATTGTGCGGGGCGAGGTGTTTATGCCCAAAAAGAGCTTTGAACGGCTCAACGAGGAGCGGGAACTGAGAGGGGAGAGCCTGTTCGCCAATCCTCGGAATGCCGCGGCCGGCTCCCTGCGGCAGCTAGACCCTAAAATCGCGGCCTCCCGGGGACTGGATATCCGGGTTTTTAACATCCAGTGGGCAGAGGGAAAAACCTTTCAGACCCATTCAGAAACCCTGGAATACCTGCGGAAACAGCACTTTAAAGTAATTCCACATGACACCTGTAAAACGATTGCCGAGGCGGCAGAGCGTATCCAGGCCATGGGGGAGGGCAGAGAGGCTTACCCCTTTGACATTGATGGTGCGGTTGTAAAGGTGAATAGCCTTGCAGAACGTGAAACCCTGGGCAGTACGGCGAAATTTCCCCGCTGGGCGGCGGCCTACAAATATCCGCCGGAACAGAAGCCGTCCCGGGTGGTGGACATTGTGGTTCAAGTGGGGCGTACCGGCGTGCTGACGCCGAAGGCCGTAGTGGAGCCGGTGCGTCTGGCCGGCACCACCGTCACAAGCGCCACCCTTCACAATCAGGATTTCATCGCGGAAAAGGACATCCGCATCGGAGATACTGTGCTGGTACAGAAGGCGGGAGAGATCATTCCGGAGATTGTGGAGGTGCTGAAGGAGAAGCGCCTGGAGGGGGCGCAGCCCTACCACCTGCCGGAGCAGTGCCCGGTGTGCGGCGCGCCGGTGGCCCGCGACGAGGATGGGGCCCACATCCGCTGCACCGGCGCAGAGTGCCCTGCCCAGCTCCTGCGCCATTTGGTCCACTTCGCCAGTCGGGACGCCATGGACATCGAGGGCCTGGGCCCCGCGGTGGTGGAGAATCTGGTGGGCGCCGGTCTGGTCAAGGGGCCCGGCGACCTGTACCACCTCAATGCGGAGGATGTGGCCCAGTTAGAGCGCATGGGCAAAAAGAGCGCGGAAAACCTCGTTGCAGCCATTGAACGGTCCAAGGGCAATGACCTGTCCCGGCTGCTGTTTGCCTTCGGCATCCGCCAGGTGGGGCAGAAGGCGGGGAAGGTGCTGGCCGCCCGCTTTGGCACACTGGATGCGCTGATGGCGGCCTCGGAAGAGGAACTGACTGCGGTACCCGACATCGGCGGAATCACGGCCCGAAGCCTGCTCCAGTGGTTCCAGAGCCCCCAGAGCATTCACCTCATTGACACGCTGCGGGAAGCAGGGGTGAATCTGGAAAACCATGAGGAGCCGGTGGGCGACCAACTGGCGGGGAAGATCTTTGTGTTGACAGGTACGCTGGAGCGATTTACCCGGGACGAGGCCGGAGCGATGATCGAGGCTCAGGGCGGCAAAGTGTCCGGCTCTGTTTCCAAGAAGACCTCCTATGTGGTGGCCGGAGAGGCGGCGGGCTCCAAGCTGCGCAAGGCCCAGGAGCTGGGCATCCCGGTGCTCACCGAGGAGGAATTTCTTACCATGCTCGGCAGCAGGCCCGATTCGGATCAATTATAAAAAGGGGCACCGGTTCTCAAGGAGAGCCGGTGCCCTTTTTGTGCTCTGCGGCATAGGATGCGTGGAAAGGGGAGAGCGATATGCTGGAACGGATACCCTATGACCGCCGTGCCGCTGTGGCCTATGCCCATCAGTGGGCCTACGGACGAAATCCGGATTTCTATGACTACGAGGAGATCGGCGGCGACTGCACCAATTTTGCCTCCCAGTGCCTGTACGCCGGAACGGGCGTGATGAACTTCGACCCAGTCTACGGCTGGTTTTACCGGGACCCCAACGACAAGGCCCCGGCCTGGACCGGTGTGGAGTATTTTTTTGACTTTATCACCCGTCAGACGCCGAGCCCGGGACCCTTTGGGATTTCTACCACGCTGAGTGAGCTGGAGCCGGGAGACTTTGTCCAGTTCCGCTTCAATAAGGATGTATTTGGACATACTCCGGTGGTGGTGGAGATCGGGCGTCCAGCCACTTTGCAGAACACCCTGATTGCCGCCCACTCCTATGACGCCGACTGGCGGCCGCTGAGCACCTATTATTTTCAGGAGATCCGCTTCCTGCACATACAGGGCGCCTACCGGGAACTCGGTGAGGAACCGCTTCTTCCCGGCATGTAAAAACCGCTCCCCTGTCCACCTTTGGACAGGGGAGTTTTTCAGGCGTGTTTGAAAAAGTACAGGTTTATAAATGTCATTTTCATTGCTTTTTCCAGGAAATATGATAAAATAGAGGGCGAAATTCCCGGATTCCGGTTGTTCAAAAACCTGTACTATTTCAAACCACTATGAGGAAGCATAACCGTGCAGAAGGGGGCGTGGTCGGAATGGGACAAAAAGACCTGCGCTTGAACCGCACCGCGTGCCTCATGCAGAGGCTGATGCTGGCTGCCTTTTTTGCGCTGGCAGTCTCGGCGCTGGCAGTTGGCATATCTCAGGGGGAACGGTATCTCCAGGCATTTACCCTGGCGCTGCTGGGGCTTTTTCTGTATACTGCCTTGTGTGTACCTGCCGCGAAACGATTGGAACATTTGGGGCCGTTGCGGCTTTGGCTGCTTCTCACCATACTTTGCACCGCAATCAAAGTATTTTGGATCTGGAGGGTACGGGTTCCCCTGGCGGGAGATTACTCGGTCTTTTGGGGATATGCCAATGCGCTTGCGGAGCGCACAACGGTATACGGCGGGCGGTATATGGCCCTGTTTCCCCATATTTTCGGATATGCCGATTTTCTGAGCTGGTTTATTCGCCTGTCGGGGCCACAGCCCATGCTTGCTCCGGTGCTCAATGTACTGCTGACGGTCTGCTCCGGCAGTTTTTTGTATCATCTGTGCCTGCGCTGGTTCCACTTGCCGGCCGCTACGCTGGCCTATCTGCTCTGGACTCTGTGTCCATCTCAGACCATCTATAACAGCCTTGTGCTATCGGAACCTCTCTATACTGCCCTTATTCTCGGTGTGCTGTCCTTTTTGACGGAGACGGAGCGGTCTGCCGCCCTAAAGGGGTATCCGCTTTGGATGGGGGTTCTCTCCGGCACGGCGGGCGGCGTTCTTCTGCGATGGGTCAACGGGGTGCGTCCCATTGCGGCCATACTGCTGATCGCGCTCCTTCTGTGGCTCTCTCTGTTGAACCTGAACCGGCTGGCTGCCCGGAACTGGAGAAGATGGTGGGGGCTCTGCATGGCCAGTGTGCTGGGGGCATATGTCCTTCTGGGGCCGGTTTGGAATGCCCGGCTCTCGGTACGGATAGGGGAGGAGCCGTCCCATACGCCGGGGTACAGCCTATTGGTTGGCTTCAATCCCGACTCCGGAGGACGCTGGAATCAGGAGGACAGCGACCGCCTGTATGGATACAGCGACCAGCCTGGGGCAACGGCTCAATGGACACAGGAACAGCTTCTGGCCGATGCAGAGGCCCGAATTTTATCTGGAGAAATTGACTTTTCAAAGCTCCTAAAGCAAAAACTGCGCACGTTTCTGGGATCAGACGATGCCTGCGTGGGATATTCGGCCTCGGTTCTGCGGCATACGGAGTTTTTCTCCCTGCTCTGCAATGGCTTCTATTATGCGGCATTTCTCCTGGCAATCGGGGGTGCTGTCCAGGTGTGGCGGAGTAGAGAGAGAGGATTACTATTGCTGGCACCACTCTATATCTTAGGGCTGACCCTGGCACAGATGCTGGTCGAGGTGGCGGGGCGTTACCACTACTCGATGATACCCATGCTTTTACTGCTTGGACAGGGGACATGGAAGAGGACAGGTGAGGAATAGAAATAGGAGGCCGCTCTCAAAGAGAGCGGCCTCCTATTTCTATTTTCCAGGGGGGATGGGGGTGGATTTCTTCTTCATTCGTCCCAGCGGGTTCGCCTTGGCCGCCGAGCGCAGATTTTCGTTGTCCACATGAGTATAGATCTGGGTTGTGTTCAGGTTTTCGTGTCCCAACACCTCCTGAAGCGTGCGCACGTCCACACCATTCTGCAGCATGAGAGTGGCCGCGGTGTGCCGCAGCTTATGGCTGGAATAGAGAGAGGCATCCAACCCGGCTTTTTTGAGGCGCTGTTTGACCATATAGTGCACCGCATCCTTGGTCATACGGGTATGGGTGCGGGTCAGGAACAGGGCGTTCGGGTCGGCCGCAGCCTGACGGCTGCGCTCCTCCAGCCAGTCATCCAGCGCCGCGCGGCAGGCCTCGTTGAGGAAGATCATGCGCTCCTTGTTGCCCTTGCCCAGAACACGGAGCTGTTCCTCTCGAACATCTGTTATATTAAGGGAGACTAACTCTGAAATTCGCAACCCGCAGTTGAGAAACAGCGTCAAAATGCAGTAGTCCCGCGCCTGATTGGGCTCGTCCACGGCCTCTAGAAGCTGGATGCTCTCATCCAGGCTGAGGTAGCGGGGCAGCGATTTTTTCAGCCGGGGGGAGTCCAGATCCTGCATGGGATTTTCGCTGATTAATTTTGCCTTGCTGGTGAGATACTTATAGAACGAGCGGATGGCGGCGATTTTTCTGGCCCGGGCGGTGGCCTCCAAACCATAGCCGGTGGAGGGGCTGTTGGCGTGCTTGGCCCGGTCACGGCTCAGGTAATTCATGTAGGAGTAGACATCGCTCAGCGTGACAGACCTGGCCAGGTCCAGATCCACGTCGTCAATCGGGATTTCATCCAGCTCGGCGGTACGTGGTGCTTTGCCTTTTTCGATTTTCACATAGCGGAAGAAGTTGCGCAGATCCAGGTAGTATTCATCCACCGTTTTTCTGGAGTGGCCCTGAATGGTCTCATGATACACCAGAAAGTCCCGCAGAACCGGCGGAGCCGTCAGACGGTAGTCATTTGTATTCAAACCCTCCCTCCAACTCAACAAAATTTTTATTTTGTTGAGTTGGAGGTATACCCCCCTCTCGATTGGAGTGATACCGGTGAGCCTGATAGCCTGCACCAGTGCGTGTGTCTATCAACAGGACGGATACTGCAGATTGGAGCGCGCATCCTCCTGCGGCGTGCCCTGTGCGGAATCTCCTTGCGTCAATTTTGTGCCGCGGCGGAACTGCAGTACAACAGCGATGCCTACAAAAGCGCGGCCAGCGCCTCACGGATGTTGCGGACCGGAATGAGCTGCAGGCCATCCGGGGCGTCCAGCTTTCCGCCGGTACGGGCTGGGATCAGGCACTTTGTGAACCCCAGACGGCGCACCTCGCTCAACCGCTGGCCCAACGCATTGACTGAGCGCAGCTCTCCGGTCAGGCCAACCTCGCCGATGGCGGCCAGATCTCCAGGCACGGGCTTGTCCCGGAAGCTGGAAGCCAGTGCGACGATCATGGCCAGGTCGGCGGCGGGCTCGTCCAAAAACAAGCCGCCGATGACGTTAATATAGGCGTCACAGGAACTGACCATCAGTCCGCCCCGCTTTTCCAGAACAGCCAGCAGCAGATTCGCCCGGTTGAAGTCGAAGCCGTTGGCGGTCCTGCGCGGTACATTGAAGCTGGTGGGCGCCAGCAGGGCCTGTACCTCGGCCAAAACAGGCCGCACTCCCTCCATGACGCAGGTGACGCAGGTGCCGGGGGTGTCCTGAGGCCGTCCCGAGAGCAGCATCTCCGAGGGATTGGGCACTTCACTCAGGCCGGAGTCCTCCATCTCAAAGACGCCGATCTCATTGGTGGCGCCGAAACGGTTCTTTGCCGCGCGCAGAATGCGGTAGGAGTTCTGCTGCTCACCTTCGAAATAGAGCACGCAGTCCACCATGTGCTCCAGCACCTTGGGGCCCGCGATAGACCCCTCCTTATTGACGTGTCCGATGACAAAGACGGTGATCCCCTGCCCCTTCGCCAACTGCATCAGCGCCATAGTACAGTCCTTTACCTGTCCTACGCTGCCGGGAGCGGTGGTCAGATCCCCGTTGTAGAGGGTCTGGATGGAGTCCACAATTAGCACGTCTGGCTTCAGCTCGTTGACCGACTCCAGCACATCCTCTAGGTTGGTCTCAGCCAGAAGGTACATTCCCTCTCCACGGACATGGAGCCGCTCCGCCCGCAGCTTGATCTGCCGCTCCGACTCCTCCCCGGAGACATAGAGCACAGAGGCAAAACGGCACAGGTTGTCGCAGATCTGGAGCATCAGGGTGGACTTGCCAATGCCGGGGGCACCCCCCACCAGCACCAGAGAGCCCTTCACCGCTCCCCCGCCCAGCACCCGGTCCAGCTCATTCATCCCGGTTTCAAAGCGGAGCTCGTGGGTGGTTTCCACCTCGCGCATGGGCCTGGGCCGGTTGCCGGTTCCCCGCAGGCCGCCCCCAGCGACAGAGGCGGCGGCCGCACTCCTCTTTTTCGGCTCTGTCGGCCGCTCCACAAGGGTATTCCATGCCCGGCAGGCGGGACATTGGCCGGACCACTTTGGGGTTTCATTTCCACACTCGGTACAATAAAACAGTGTTTTTGCTTTCATTCTGAGGCGACGCCTCCCTTTTGTAGTGAAAAGCCTTCCCCTCTCCCCTCCTCGTCCAGCCATTGCAGCCAGGAGGCGGCCAAGGCGGAGGCCAGCTTGGTCTGATAGGCGCCGGATTGCAGCAGCAGCTCTTCCTCTGCATTGGACAGGAAGCCGCATTCCACCAGGATCGCCGGACAGGTGATGTGGTTCATCAGATAGACGCTGTCCGGGATGGGCTTTGCCTCACGGGTGTTGCCCGGGTCCAGTGCGGCCCGCAGTGTCTCCTGTGTGAGTTGTGCCAGAGGTTGACTGAGCTCTCCGTTGGAATAGAACACCTGAGCGCCGTGGTACTTCCCGTCCGGAAAGGTATTCTGGTGTACGCTGAGCAGGACAGCATGCTCCGTCTCCTCGATCCGGGCCACACGGTTGTGGAGGTCGGAGACTTTTTTCTCCCGGAGGGTTTGCGCACTGTCATCATGGAGGGAGATATCCTCACTGCGCAGCAGAAGCGGCGCCTCGCCATACAACCCCAGAAGCTGATCCAGCTTCTGCACAATGGCCAGATTGATTCCGCTCTCCGGTACCCCGGAGAGCGAGACCGCGCCTCCATCCTCCCCGCCGTGACCTGCATCCAGAACCAGGGTCTGTCCACCGCTGCGGATGGGAGAAAAGGTCGCCAAAGCAGCCCGGCCCGGCCAGAACCAGAAAAAATAGACTGTACCGACGGCCAACGCAGCCAGCAGGACCCAGCTTCCAATTTTCTGCATATCAAACGCCCCCTCTCAGACACGGTATGAGAGGATGTTTTTTATTATAACACACCTTACAGATTTTTGTTGCCTTTTGCGTGCAGACGCGATAGGATAAAGACAGGAAACAATGGAGGTGCTTTCTATGGTCGTTGACAAAATCGAGCATGCGTCCCTCTACTATGGTCTGGGGAAACGGTTTCAAACGGCATTGGAGTGGCTGGCTTCGGCGGACGTTGGCGCATTGACGCCTGGCCAGCGGGTGGACATCGACGGGGACAATGTGTTTGCAACGCTCTTTGAGGTGGACACGCTGCTGCCTGAGGCGTGCAGGCTGGAGTGCCACCAGAACTATGCGGATATTCAATATTTGCTCTCCGGCATGGAGGGTGCGGGCTATGCCCTGCCCGACGCGGAGCTTCGCGCGCTGAGTGAGTACGACTCAAAGGGAGACATCCAGTTTTATACGGCCGAGTGGGACACGCTCACCATCCGGCCGGGTACCTTCTACATCGTCTGGCCCCAGGACCTCCACGCCCCCCGTGTGGCGCTGGGACAGCCTGGGCCGGTGCAGCGCCTGGTGGTAAAGGTTAAATTAAAATAAAACGCAACGTGAGGCGGAAAAACTGTCTGTCAGCCGCCACCCGATTCCAAAACCCGCCCCATCGCCCGCGTTCGGGCCGATGCGGGCGGGTTCCCTTTTTCTCTCCCTGCATAGAATGTGACGAAGGGGGCTGGTGGGAGCCGCCTCCCCCCTTCCCTCTTCAATTTATGTAAGGAGGAACTGCGTTTGTATCCCGACAATAATATGCCAAATACCTGCGGAGACGCCTGCGGTACTATGCCTGAGTGCGCCCCGCTGGCGGTCCCATATGTCCCCTTCCAGCAGACCAATCCCAAGCGCTACTCCCAGCAGGATGCGCTGAATAACGGTACGCTTTTCCCCGGCCTGAACCTCCCCTTCCGCGTTAAGCCGGACGCGGTAAAGGTGATGGGCGGCGCGCTGGCGGAGCTCCAGGCCCTGGAGTTTGTTCTGGTGGAGCTGGGCCTCTACCTGGACACCCACCAGGGCGACGCGGAGGCCTTTGAGCTCTATAAGCAGTATGCCGCAATGGAAAAAGAGGCCCGGGAGAAATACGAGGCCATGAACGGACCGGTCACCCAGATGGCCACGGCCAACGCGAAGACATGGGCTGCCTGGCTGAGTGAGCCCTGGCCCTGGAACTACCAGGAAGGAGGCATGAAGTAAATGTTTATTTACGAGAAGAAGCTGCAGTATCCGGTCAAGATCGCCAACTGCAACCCCAAGCTGGCCTCCTTCATTATCAGTCAGTACGGCGGGCCGGACGGCGAGTTGGGCGCCTCCCTGCGTTATTTGAGCCAGCGCTATTCCATGCCCTACCCCGAGCTCAAGGGCCTGCTGACCGATATCGGCACCGAGGAGCTGGGGCATCTGGAGATGATCGGCGCCATCGTCCATCAACTGACCCGCAATCTGAACGATGAGCAGGTGCGGGAGGGCGGCTTTGCGCCCTATTTCGTCGACCACACCACCGGCGTCTACCCCACCGCCGCCTCCGGCTTCCCCTGGAACGCCGCTTCCATGGCGGTCAAGGGCGATGTGATCTGCGACCTGTCCGAGGACATGGCCGCCGAGCAGAAGGCCCGGGTTACCTACGACAACATCCTGCGCATGTCCGACGATCCGGATGTCAACAACGTCATCCGCTTCCTGCGTGAGCGGGAGATCGTTCACTTCCAGCGCTTCGGCGAGGCGGTGCGTCTGGCCAAGGAGAAGATGGACCAGAAAAACATCTACTTTACCAACCCGGCGTTTGACAAATAAACCCATCAGAGCCCCCGCACAGCTTTCGTGCGGGGGCTTTTCCTGTCGCCACTGGGCTTGCGTTTTTTGCCGCTTGGCGCTATGATCTAATATAGAAGAAAAAAATAAAGAGAAGCGGAAGAATTTCGTCAAATTCACTATAGCGATAATGGAGTGGGCGCGTATGGCAGGGGTCCAATTGGAACATGTGGTGCGGGAGTACACCATGGGAAGGACAACCATTCGGGCGGTAGACGACATCAGCTTTACCATACCGGAGGGGAAATACACCATCATTTTGGGGGCCAGCGGCGCGGGCAAATCTACGGTACTCAACATCTTGGGCGGCATGGACTCCCCCACCTCCGGCCGGGTGACGGTCAACGGCAGGGAGATCTCGGGCTTCAACAAGCGTCAGCTCACGGAGTACCGCCGGGAGAGCATCGGCTTTGTCTTTCAGTTCTACAACCTGATGCCCAATCTGACGGTGCTGGAGAACGTGGAGCTGGCCAGCCAGATCTGTAAGAATCCTCTGGATGCCCGGCAGGTGCTGGCCATGGTGGGGCTGGGAGACCGGCTAAACAACTTCCCAGCCCAGTGCTCCGGCGGAGAGCAGCAGCGCGGCGCCATCGCCCGTGCGCTGGCCAAGAATCCCGATGTCCTGCTCTGCGACGAGCCCACTGGGGCGCTGGACTACCAAACCGGAAAGGCTATTCTGGCCCTGCTGTACGATCTGTGCAAAAAGAGCCGGAAGACCGTGGTGGTGGTCACCCACAACGGGGCGCTGGCGCCGACGGCGGACGTGCTCATTCGGATGAAAAGCGGAAAAATCGAATCCTTTGAGGAGAATCCGAGTCCGGTGCCTGTGCAGGAGCTGGAGTGGTAGGATGATCTGGAAAAACTTTGTGCGGGATCTGCGCCGCACGGCCTCCCGCCTGATCTCGGTCAGCATCATCACCATGATCGCGGTGATGGTCTATACCGCCCTCAGCGGCATCCTCACCAATATAGAGCGCATCTCCGCCTCCTATCTGGATGGGCAGAATGTGGCGGACTACTGGCTCACAGGCGTCAATCTGGACCAGGGGGACTGCCGGACGCTGGAGGGCATCGCAGGGGTGACCGGGGTGCAGCCCCGGTTAGTTCTGGACGCGGAGGAGCGCCACGACAGCAGTGTGACCCTCCAGCTCTATGCCGTCCCCAGGGACTACGCCATCAACACGCCCTATGTGGTGGAGGGCCGCCTGCCTGAGAGCGGCCGGGAGATTGTGCTCAGCGATACGCTGGCAAGGGCCCGGGGGCTCCATCCCGGGGACTGGTACGAGTTGACACTGACGGGAACCGGCCGGTACCTGCGGGTACGGATCAGCGGACTGGTCAAAGACCCGGAGTGCCTCTACTATGTGAATACCACAACGCCGGCCCCGGATTTGACCCACTATGCCTTTGCCTATGGAAATGAGACGCTTTTGCAGGAGCTGATGGGGGCAAACCGCTACAATCAGATCTGCATCACCACCGACGGGAGCCTCTCTGCGGCGCGGCTCCGGCTGGCGGTGGACGCGGCCCTGGGGGACCGGGTCGTGAACATCCTGTCACTGGAGGACAATACCCAGGCCTACTATCTGCTGGAGATGCGGGACAACCTGGCGCCCATACTCAACATTTTCCCGGTGCTCTTTTTCCTGTGCGCGGTGCTGATGATGGTGAGCACCATGAACCGGCTGATCGAGAACGCCCGCTCGGATATCGGAACCTTCAAGGCGCTGGGGTACTCTGATGTCAAAATCATGTGCTATTATCTGCTCCATGCCCTCCTGGTGGTCGTGGTAGGATTCCCGGTGGGCGCATGGCTGGGACGGTATGTGTCCGCCCTGATCGTTTCCACCATCGCCATCGGGTGTGATCTGCCGCCCTATACGGTGGTACACGACTTTGCCGCCTGGGGGCGGGCTCTGGGGCTGACCGCCCTGTGCTGCATCGGGAGCGCCTGGCTGGTGGCCCGCTCGCTGCTGAAGGAGACCCCGGCCCAGTGTATGCGGCCCAAGCCGCCCAGGAGCACGAAGCCCGTGGCTCTGGAGCGGCTCGGCCCGGTCTGGCATCGGCTGGGCTTTAATCAGAAGTACATCATCCGCAATACCCTCCGCAACAAAGTGCGTATGGCCACCTGTATCTTCGGTATCGCCTTCTGTATGGCGCTGGTCTTTCTGGCCTTTGCTCTGCGGGACTCCATTCAGGCCTACTCGGACGCGCTGGCCGAGCGGCAGAACCGCTACGACCTCATGGTGGATCTGAGCACGTCGGTGACTGAGGGGCAGTACCGGCGGCTCGCCAATGACGTGGGTGTAACGGAGGCGGAGCTGGAGATGAGCACCGCCTGCTGGCTCTACACAGACTCGCAGCGGGCCACGGCGGCGCTCACAGTGACGGAGGATCAGGTCTCGCTGAAGCGGTATGACCCCTATGCCGAGGGCGCGCTCACCCTTCCGGGGAACGGGCTGGTGCTGGAGGAGTCCCTGGCGAATGAGCTGGGACTGCGGGCCGGCGACCGGGTGACGCTCCGGTTTGCCGGGGACAGCCGGTATTACTCCGTGTCCGTGGCGGAGGTCAACCGCTGTGTCAGCGGGGCCTGCCTGAGCCGCAGCCTGTGGCGGAGCCTGGGCCTGGCTTACACGCCCACGGCCGCCTACCTCACCAGCGATGGGCCGGAGGCGCTGGCCGCGCGGTTGGGAGACTATGACTTCGTGGACGCATGGCAGCCCCGTCAGGCCGCCACAGCCGCCGCGGTGGAGCGGCTGAGCAGCATGTCCATGGTAGTCTATATCCTGATCCTGTTCGGCGGCGGGCTGGCCTGCATCGTCATTTACAATCTCGGTATCATGAGCTTCTTTGAGCAGCTCCGCAGTCTGGCGACTTTGATGGTGCTGGGCTTTTATGAGAAGGAGATCAAGACCCTTCAGTTAAGCGAAAACATCATTTTCGCCGTGTGTGGGATTCTCCTGGGCATCCCGTTGGGGGTTTCCCTGAACCGCATGATCCTGGCCTCCATCACCACCATGCCTCTGATGGAGGCTACCAGGCCGGCCTCTCTGGCCCTGTCCTGTGCGGTGACGCTCCTGTTCGCATTGGCAGTCAACGTGGTGATCGGGCGTAAAATGCGGGAGATCGACATGCTGGGCGCGCTCAAGAGCGTGGAATAACAAAGAGGTGGATGGAATGAAACGATTGAAACAGGGTGCGGCTGCGCTGACCGGTGTGCTGCTTCTGCTGAGCGGCTGCTCCGGCGGCGTGGATGAATACCAATGTGTGCATCCGGAGACCGGGACTCTGGTGCAGCAGCTTGTGGAGGGCACAGGGACGGTGAGCTATCGGGAGGAGTATTCCGTCATCCCTACCGTCAGCGCCAAGATCCTCTCCTGTTCCATCGAGGAGGGGGACACGGTTACGGCCGGACAGGTGCTCTATGTGCTGGACTCCGGCGCTCTGGAGGATCAGATCACCCAAGCCCGCCTGTCCCTGAACAGCGCGCAGGCATCCTATGCCCAGGCGGTGGACGCCTGTACGGATCTGACCGTTCCCGCCCATGCCTCGGGGACGGTGACGGAGGTCTATGTCCACGTGGGAGACTATGTGAATACGGGAACCGCCATCGCATCACTGGTGGACAGCGCTAACCTCACCCTGACGGTGCCCTTCGCGGCGGAGGACGCGGCGGCCATGGCCCCGGGCAATACCGCGGCGATCACCTTTCCGGGACAGGCGGGCACGGTCACCGGGTCGGTAGAACGAGTGTACGATACACCGACGGCACTCTCCGGCGGCCGGGAGGGCGTCTATGTGGAGTTTGCCTTCCGCAATCCGGGCGCGGTGCTGAGCGGGACGGCGGCTCTGGCCTCGGTGGGCGGCGCCGCCTGTATGGAGGCCGGAACAGTGGCCAACGCCACGGAGCAGTCCATCTACGCCACCCAGTCCGGCCAGGTGGCCTCTCTGCCCATCCAGGCGGGAACCGCCGTCACTGCCGGTCAGACGGTGATGACCTTGGAGAACGCCAGCCTGACCAACGCCGTAACCAACGCCTCTCTCTCGGTAGAATCGGCGCAGGTCAACCTGGCCCAACTGGAGGCCAAGCGGGCGGACTACACCGTGACGGCGCCCGTGGACGGCACGGTGCTGGAGCGCCCGTTCAAGACCGGCGACTACGCGGCGGCGGCCACCTCCCTGGCCACCCTAGCCCAGCCGGATTCCCTGTGTGTCTCTGTGGAGATTGATGAGCTGTATATCAATCAGGTGGGGGTTGGCCAACTGGCGCGGATCACCTTTGCGGACGGCCAGACCCATGAGGCGCGGGATTACGACGGGGTTGTAAGCCGTATGGATGACACCGGCGTGTCCTCCGGCGGGGTGACGGACTACAGCGTAGAGATCAGCCTGACCCGTACCGAAGAGCTGAAGGCCGGGATGAACGTCACGGTGGAGATCCTGGTGGCCCAGAGCGAGGACTGCATGAGCGTTCCCTCTGAGGCGGTGACAGGCGGTGTGGTCCGCGTGCTGCGGGACGGCGCGCGGGAGCCGGTGGAGGTGCCGGTGGAGACCGGACTGTCCGGGGACGGCGTGACCGAGATCCGCTCCGGCCTGTCGCCGGAGGATTGGGTCGTCGTGGATGCTTATTAAGATGGGGTGTCGATAGGATGGGAAACGAAATGAAGACGGTATTGCTGAAATCAGTACAACTGTACGATCCAGATCCCAAAGGGATCTGCGACCTCTTTCTGTGCGGCGGGCGGGTCGCTGCCGTCGGCCGGGGGCTAGCCCCCAACCTGCCCGGCGTGGCCGTGCTGGACGGAAGCGGCCTGACGGCCTTTCCGGGCCTGGTGGATCAGCACGTCCACTTTACCGGCGGCGGCGGAGAGTGCGGCTTCCGCAGCCGTGTGCCGGAGCTGTCCCTCACGGATTTTACTACCGCGGGTGTCACCACGGCGGTGGGACTGCTGGGCACTGACAGCGCCACCCGCAGCCCAAAGGCCCTGCTGGCCAAGACCAAGGCGCTGAATGAGGAGGGGCTCACGGCCTATTGCCTGACAGGGGCGTATGACATCCCCTCCCCTACTGTCACCGGCTCCCTGAAGGATGATGTGACCTACCTCTCAGAGGTTCTGGGCGTCAAGGTGGCACTGTCGGACCACCGGGGCGGCCACCCCACGCTTGAGCAGTTCATCCATATGGCCTGTCAGGTGCGGCTAGGGGCCCTGACCGCCGGAAAGCCCGGTGTGGTACACATCCATATGGGCAGCGGAAAACGGGGACTCGGCCTGGTCTATGACTTGCTGGAGGCCACGGATCTGCCCATCTGGCACTTCCGTCCCACCCACATGAGCCGTTGGCAGAGCGAGGCCGCGGCGTTTGCCCGGAAGGGCGGGATGGTGGACTTTACTGCCAATGCCGACCCAGAAAAGTGCGCCCTGCCTGTGCTGCGCACCATGGAGGAGGCGCCGCTGGAACGCATTACCATCAGCTCCGACGCCGGAGGGAGCATGCCGCGATGGTCGGAGGATCACTGTACCATGCTAGGCATGGGGGTGGGCAAGATGGACAACCTCCTCCCCACCATCCGCTGTCTGGTGCGGGAGCACCGAGTCCCGCCCGAACGGGCCATCCGTCTTCTGACGCAGAATGTGGCCGATGGGCTCTGCCTCTCACGCAAGGGCCGCCTAACAGTGGGAGCGGATGCGGATGTGCTGCTGGTGGACCGGGACTGGAACATCCACACGGTACTGGCCGGCGGAGAGATCATGGTGTCGGACGGGCAGGTGGTTAAACAACCCTATATTTCTTAAGAAAGCAAGTGGACGGCATGGCCGGGGTGTGGCTATGCCGTTCACTGTTCGGCAGAGATACGTTGCAAACGGCGCTTGTCCCTGCTAAAATAAAAGCACGTCCCCAATTCCAAGAAAGGATGGAAACATGAATCAAAAAAAGCTGAATATGCGCCCGGTCAGCAGCGACTATCTGGAGCAGTACAATGCACTGCTCCGCTATGTGTTTCAGGTGACAGACCAGGAGCTGAGTTCGGTGGGCTGGCAGGAGAAGGAGATTATCCGCGCCAAGTTTCCGACCATGGAAAAAGCCGACGTGCTCGGATGGTTTGACGGAGATACCCTGGTCTCCCAGGTGGCGGTCTACCCCATGCAAGTGCGGATTTACGGGCGTACCTATGCCATGGGAGGACTGACCGGTGTAGGAACCTATCCGGAGTATTCTAACCTAGGGCTCATGCACAGGCTGCTGGAGCAGGCCCTGCGGAATATGCGCAGGCGTGGGCAGTATATCTGCTATCTATATCCATACTCAATCCCCTATTACCGGCGGAAGGGCTGGGAGCTGGTATCCGATACAATCTCCTATGAGATCAAGGATTATCAGCTCCCCAAGGCCCGGCAGGTGCCGGGGACAGTCCGGCGGGTCAAAACAGATGGCCCTGAGGTAAAGGAGGCTTACGCCCGTTATGCCTGGCACACCCATGGCGCGGTGCTTCGGGATGAGCTGGCGTGGAATGAGTACTGGCTGTGGGATCCGGACGACATCATGGCCGCGGTCTACTATAACGAGCGCAACGAGCCGGACGGATATGTCATCTACTGGATTTCCAACGAAGTCTTTCATATTAAGGACATGATCTTCCGCAGCGAGGAGGCGCGTACCGGGCTGTGGAATTTTGTCTCTGCCCACTTCTCCATGATTACCCAGGTGGAGGGGAGTATATATACCGACGAGCCGTTGGCCTTCCTGCTGGAGGACGCCAGCATAAAGGAGACAATCTCACCTTACTATATGGCCCGTATCGTGGATTTTCCCGCATTTGTGGCGGACTACCCCTTTAAGGCGGACTCCATGGAGCGTGAGTGGCGCTTTACCCTGACCGATCCGATTCTGGAGTGTAACCAGGGCGCGTTTCGGCTGTGCATCTCCCAAAACGGACAGGGGCGGGCGGAGCGGATTTCGGAACCGTGTGCCGACCAGATCAGTATTCAGACGATGACCACCATGCTGATGGGATATAAGCGCCCGGACTACCTGGCCAGGATAGGACGTCTGAACGCTGACGAAGCCACCATCGATATGCTGGAGGATGCCATTGAGCAGCAAGCACCCTATATCTCCGACTACTTTTAAGAGGGCGTGTCGCTTGGTGCCCTCTGCCTAAAAAAGCATTTGCGTGCGCAATTGACCGCGCACGCAAATGCTTTTTTAGCCTGTCCTACGGCGGAACCGGGCGATTAAAGCAGAAGAAAAGAGCGGGGAGAGAATTTCTCCTCTCCCCGCTTCCGGGCAGATGTTACGCCTTGCCGTCGCAGCCCAGCACATGGATGAGCTTGTGCTTGACCATCTCCTTGATGTTGGCCCGGGCGGGCTTCAGATACTCGCGGGGGTCGAACTTGTCGGGGTGCTCGGCAAAGAACTGGCGGATGGTGCCGGTCATGGCCAGGCGCAGATCAGAGTCGATGTTGATCTTGCACACGGCCAGACGGGCAGCCTGGCGGAGCTGCTCCTCAGGAATACCCACGGCATCGGGCATCTTGCCGCCGTTTTCATTGATCATCTTTACGTACTCCTGGGGGACAGAGGAGGAGCCGTGGAGCACGATGGGGAATCCAGGCAGGCGCTTGGAGACCTCGTCCAGAATGTCGAAGCGCAGAGGCGGGGGTACCAATTCGCCCTTCTCGTTGCGGGTGCACTGGTCGGCGGTGAACTTGTAGGCGCCATGGCTGGTGCCGATAGCAATGGCCAGGGAGTCGCAGCCGGTCTTGGAGACGAACTCCTCCACCTCTTCGGGATGGGTGTAGTGGGACTCCTCGGCGGAGACCTGCACGTCGTCCTCAATGCCGGCCAGCGCGCCCAGCTCGGCCTCCACCACCACGCCGTGGTCGTGGGCGTACTCGACCACCTTGCGGGTGATCTCGATGTTCTCGGCAAAGGGCTTGGAGGAGGCGTCGATCATCACGGAGGTGAAGCCGCCGTCAATGCAGGACTTGCAGGTTTCAAAATCCGGGCCGTGGTCCAGGTGCAGGGCAATGGGGATCTCGGGGCACTCAATGACCGCCGCCTCCACCAGCTTGACTAAATAGGTGTGGTTGGCATAGGCGCGGGCGCCCTTCGACACCTGGAGAATCATGGGGGCGCGAACCTCTCTGGCCGCCTCCGTGATGCCCTGAACAATCTCCATATTGTTTACATTGAACGCACCGATGGCGTAACCGCCGTCATAGGCCTTTCGGAACATTTCCTTCGTGGTAACCAGTGGCATAGAGGGCTCATCTCCTTCGTTTATTTGCCACATGATTCTATCAGTTTTCATTGCCAATTGCAAGAGGACGTGCTATGATATTTACGCAAAAACCGCTAGGTTCACCAAACTAAACTACGGTCAGGGAGGTACGATTCATGAGTGAATTGAGAGGAGCCTGCATCATCGGG
>ENA-OPTX01000467-OPTX01000467.1-human-gut-metagenome-genome-assembly--contig:-NODE-467-length-23902-cov-6.724284_pt1 | contig 23902 bp, 20 predicted proteins | sample MGYA00241465_ERZ501922 | MGnify/ENA primary metagenome ERZ501922 (study PRJEB25962, sample SAMEA2042399) | human gut metagenome | biome: human gut; feature: human-associated habitat; material: faeces...
CTCGATAGCTCAGTGGTAGAGCATTCGGCTGTTAACCGAAGGGTCGTTGGTTCGAGCCCAACTCGGGGAGTTATGAAAAATGAAAACATTTCATAGACGAAGGTTTATGGAATGTTTTTATTTATTTAAAAGTCCTGGACGATTGTCCGGGATTTTTGACTATCATAATGAAAGGAGATAAAACAAGAATAAACAGAAGAAATAAGGGAAACCAAATGGTAGCATTCTGGTAATGGCAGTATTCCTGCCTGCTATAATTAACTCAGTTTTAGAAAAAGGGGATAGAAGCATGGCAAGACCAGCATTTACAGAAGCACAGATTATACAGAAGACGTTGGAGAATGTCCGTAGTTTTTACAATCGCAAGCGGGAGATAGCAGCACTGCCAATGGCCGATGATTTTGTCTGGATTGGGGCGTATGATTCCCAGTGGAGCGAAGGCCAGGACCAGTTTATTGAACTTGCTGGTAAGGAGAACGAAGAGTTTCCGTTCCTTTTGTCAGATGAAGAATATCATCTGCTATTTCATGAAAGGAATGTATGGGTTGTATATGGGCACTATAAGGTCACTGCCACAATGGAGAATGGGACTGTATTTCATGCGCATGTCCGGGGAACCTATGTGTGGCGTATGGTAAATGGCGAATTAAAATTGGCCCATGTCCACGAATCTCATGGAGATATGCCAATGAGCCAGATGACTTCTGAAGCAGGACAGTGTCTGGCTGATGTGGATTTTCTGGAATATATGAAGCATATGGATATGCGGAAGGCGAATCAAGAAAAGATTGTATTTCGGGATAAGGAGAAGAATTACCATTATCTATTTCCTTCCGATATTCTTTATCTGAAGGCAGCGGCGCAGTATTCTATCGTGCACACGAAGACGGATAGTTTTAAGACTTGGGGGCTACTGGCTGATTTTGAGAAAAAGGTGCCGGAGACATTCAGACGTATTCATAAGAGTTACCTTGTGAATACGATGTATATCGACAGCGTCAGACGCTATCGGGCGTCCCTGACGGATGGCCAGGAACTGCCTATTGGGAAAGAGCGCTATATGGAATTGAAGAAGCATCTTCAGAATGGAATATAAAGCAGAGGATCCATGTGTCAAAGGAATTAGTGCTACAGATAACATGGATTTATTTAAGAAAGCGGCTACTTATTTGGATTTTCAATAAATGCCATAATATAACAAAAAAAGCAATAAGACACATAAGCCGGGAAATGATAGACTTAAACCATACGGGATTAAACCAAAAAGAGGTGATGGCTTATGAATTATATCGGCATTGACATCGGCTCTACTGCTTCCAAGGTCGTAGTTCGGGGGAGCAAGGAGGCGTATTTTGTGCTGCCCACAGGCTGGAGCAGCAAGGAGACGGCCCAGACTATTCGGGGCAGGTTAAGAGAGATGGAAATTAATGTGGAGGATGAGGCAACCAAGGTAGTTGCCACGGGATATGGCAGAATCGTAGTAGACTATGCGGACCGGACAATCACGGAGATTACCTGTCATGGGCGGGGCGGCCGGGAACTGGCAGGCGAAAACTGTATGATCATTGATGTGGGAGGACAGGATACAAAGGTGATCTCTCTAAGGGATGGCATGGTATATGACTTCTTGATGAATGATAAATGTTCCGCGGGAACTGGAAAGTTCCTGGAGATCATGGCGAACCGGCTGGGGGTTACACTGGAGGAACTATTTGACATGGCTGGGCAGGGAACGGCAATCCCGATTAGTTCTCTGTGTACGGTATTTGCGGAGACGGAGATTATCAGCTACATTGGAGAAGGCCGTGAACGCAGAGACATTGCCGCCGGAGTAGTAGAATCGGTGGCGGAGAAAGTAGCGCAGCTTGCAAAGCGCCAATCCCTACAGGATAAGATCATCCTTACCGGAGGATTGAGCAACAGCCCGTATTTTGCGGGACGCCTGTCGGAGAAACTTGGGAAGACGGTGGAGACAAGGGAAATGGGAAAATATGCGGGGGCTCTGGGCGCCTCGTATCTTGCAGAAGAAAAAGGTTAACAGGAGGAAGAGAAGATGGAACTTATTAAGGAATTGCCAGAGGTATTTGAAGAGTTTGCAGAACAGAGACAAAAATCGTTTCTGGGCATTAAGAAACTGAAGGAACAGGGAGTGCCGATCGTAGGAGTATACTGTACATATTTCCCTCAAGAGATCGCGGTTGCTATGGGCGCGGCAGTGGTGGGATTATGCTCGACATCTGATGAGACGATCCCGGTGGCGGAAGAAGACCTTCCGAAGAACTTATGCCCTTTGATTAAATCCAGTTACGGATTTGCCAAGACTGATAAATGTCCGTTCTTTTATTTTTCCGATGTAGTGGTTGGAGAGACAACCTGCGATGGAAAGAAAAAGATGTACGAGTATATGTCTGAATTCAAGCCGGTTTATCTTATGGAACTTCCAAACCGTCAGACGGAGGAAGGCCTGATTCTGTGGAAAAAGGAGATTATCCGGTTTAAAGAATATTTGGAAGAAAAATTTGAAATAGAGATTACGGAAGAGAAGATACGAGAGGCTGCACATACCATGAATGAGATCAGAAAGTCCATGAAGCGGCTGTCTGCTCTTATGGCAAAAGACCCGGCTCCGGCCACCGGACTAGATATGTTCCATGTCATGTATGGAAGCGGCTTTAAATTTGACAAGACGGCAATCCCAGCGGAGGTGGATACGCTTACAAAACAGCTGGAGGATGAATATGCACAGGGCAAGCATCTTGACAAGCGTCCCCGTATCCTTGTGACCGGCTGTCCGATCGGAGGCGCGACGGAGAAGGTCATCAAGGCCATCGAGGACAACGGCGGCGTGGTCGTTACTTTTGAGAACTGCGTAGGCGCGAAGAACCACGACCAGCTGGTGGACGAAGACAATCCAGATATCTATGACGCCCTTGCGCGCAGATACCTGGATATTGGCTGCTCAGTCATGACGCCAAATCCGAACAGGCTTGACTTAATGGGAAGATTGATCGACGAGTTCCACGTGGACGGCGTGGTCGAGGTGATCTTGCAGGCCTGCCATACATACAATATTGAGACCAAGGGCATCCGTAAGTTCGTAAATGAGAAGGGCAAGCCGTACATCAGCGTGGAGACAGACTATTCCATGGCGGATTGCGGACAGTTGAATACCAGAATGGCGGCATTTGTAGAGATGCTGTAAAAATCTGTTCGGGCAATCATAAGATATTGTACCATCCGGCCAATCGATAAAAGAAGTATCGATTGGCCGGTTTTTCTGTCCGGGCTGTGAAAGTTCGCCGACGAATCCAATGTTCAGTGTGTATACGTTTCGCTCTAAGTGCGAGGAAGAGGCAGAGTGCATTCTTGAAGACAGGGCGACCAGGATATTTTTAAATACCCGTGGAGAGAATGACAGCGAGAGGATCAAAAGAATCCATCAACGGGTATGCGAGGTAAGGCTTAGCGAGGAAGCCGGGGTGAAGCATATGCAGGCATGGGAAGAAAAATATTATGAGAAAGAGAATCTGGAAGAGCCGTCATAGAGAAAATCTTTAGAAATCGTCACAGTTGTTCAGTAACGAGAGCGGAAGGGCAGCAGGCTGATCCGGTTTGCCAAAACCAGATTTTATGGAAAGGTGATCCTCAAGGCATGCACCAATAGGTCTTCAGAACTGATGACCTATGTATCCATGTCTTTGTGGCTGGCGGTGGTGGTGGCGGAAGTCATGGCGCTTATTATATCAGCCATCTTCTGTGTTGCGCAGAGAAAGAAATATGGATATTTGTAACGCGCTGGTGCCGGAGCAATATATGCCCCGGCACCATTTAACCGGCAGGATCTGTGTAACAGTCGTTGTCAGATCTGCCCATAGATCTTCTCCAGAATATCCAGCATCTGCTCTCTATCAAAGGCAGCGGTATCCAGGCAGAGATCATAATTCTCCATGTCTTCCCAGTACTGATCTGTATAGTAGTTATAGTAGTAACTTCTATCTTTGTCAACCTTGCGGATCAGTTGTTCCGCCTTTTTCTCATCCAGAGAATAACGCTCCATAACCGTCTGGATACGTTCATCATATGGCGCGTATAAGAAGATGTGGCGGCTTGTCTTGCAGTCTCTTAAGACATAGTCGGCGCAGCGCCCCACAATGATACAGGCTTCCCGCTCAGCAAGGCGAAGAATTACGTCCGACTGGGTCTCAAACAGTTTCTCATCAATGTGTTCGTAACGGTATCTGCGGTCCAGGCCGGAATCCAGATCGACTTGATAAGACCAAGGCTTTTCTCGCTTTTCATCCACGCGTTTTAATTGTTCATAAGGAATATCAATTTGTTCGGAGGCCAGTTTGATGAGTTCCTTGTCGTAACAGTTGATTCCAAGCCTTGCTGCCAGCGCGTTTCCAATGATACGTCCGTCACTTCCGAATTGCCGTCCGATGGTAATAACACGTTTGCTCATATATATACCCCGCTTTCTGTAGGAGGATCCCTTAAAAAGAGAAGGCTCCTTTGTTAATTTCAGTGTAACATGCCCGGAAAAATGTGTAAAGAAAGAAGTTTCCCGTCCTTTCGGCAGGACCCCCTACCGGGGTTGTAACCCCAAAAACGCAATGATATACTGGGTAAAAGGCTGTTTTTAAAGGAGGAGAATCATGAGGAACAGGTTGGTCAGTTTTTTGGGAATGGTACTGCTTTTGACAGGGCTACTTACGGGCTGCGATAAAAGCAGCGCTGAAGCTGGCGCAGCGGCAGATGGGGCAAAAAAGCGGGCAGCGGATGAGGTCATAGTGACGATGCCGACCACGTCCGAGCCAGAATCGGGCTTTGATCCGGCCTACGGCTGGGGGGCAGGGGAGCACGTTCATGAACCACTGATCCAGAGCACGCTCACTACAACGACAAAGGATCTGAAGATTGAAAAGGATCTGGCCACAGACTATCAGGCCAGTCCGGATGGCCTTACATGGACGGTGACCATCCGTGACGACGTGGCATTCACGGACGGGGAGCCTTTGACGGCGGAGGATGTGGCATTTACCTACAATCATTGCAAAGAGAAGAGCACGGTCAATGATTTTACCATGCTTGATAAGGCAGTGGCAGTTGATGATAAGACCGTTGAATTTCATATGACAAGAGCATTTTCTATCTGGCCTTATACCATGGCTGTAGTGGGAATCATCCCGGAACATGCCTATGATGAGAACTATGGGCAGAATCCGGTGGGGTCCGGCCGCTATATTATGAAGCAGTGGGATAAAGGGCAGCAGGTGATCTTTGAAGCCAATCCGGACTATTATGGGGAAAAACCGAAGATTAAGAAGGTGACGGCTCTTTTTATGGAGGAAGACGCGGCGCTGGCGGCAGCTATGGCAGGAAAGGTGGATGTGGCGCATACGGCGGCATCCTACAGCGATCAGCAGATAGAAGGATACAGCCTTCTTGCCGTGCAGACGGTGGATAACCGGGGATTTAACCTGCCTTCTATCGAGCCGCAGGAGAAGGATGGCATCACCTATGGCAATGCATTTACGGCGGATGTGAATGTGAGGCGTGCCATCAACATTGGGATTGACAGGGAAGAAATGATTGAAAACGTACTGAACGGATATGGAACCCAGGCATATAGCGTATGTGACAAGATGCCCTGGTATAACAGCCAGTGCGAGGTAGACTATGACCAGGAAGAAGCCAGAAGGCTTCTTACAGAGGCAGGATGGGTTGAGGGCAAGGACGGCATCCGGGAAAAGGACGGAAAAAGGGCAGTCTTTACCTTGATGTTCAGTACTGGGGACAGCGTCCGCCAGGCACTAGCGGAAGATGCGGCCAATCAGTTGAAGGAAATCGGGATTGAGGTCAAGACGGAAGGCGTAGGCTGGGATGTGGCTTATGACAGGGCCCAGTCGGAGCCGCTTATGTGGGGATGGGGCGCCCATACGCCGATGGAACTTTATAATATTTATCATTCCCTTGAAGGCAGGGGAATCGGGCAGGCAGAGTATTCGCCATATTCGAATGGGCAGGTAGACCAGTATATGGATCAGGCGCTGTCTACAGGCTCTTTGGAAGATTCTTACGAACTATGGAAGAAGGCCCAGTGGGATGGAACCACCGGCATTATTCAGGAAGGAGATATTCCCTGGATCTGGCTGTGCAACATCGACCACCTGTATTTTGTAAGAGATGGCCTTAGGGTTGCGGAGCAGAAGATACATCCTCATGGGCATGGCTGGTCTATCGTCAACAATGTGGACCAGTGGTCCTGGGAGACGGCAGAATAATCAGAAGGGAGGAAGTGGAATGAAGGGGCGCTACGGAATCAAGATCAGTCAAAATATCATACGGGCGCTTCTTCTGATTATTCTGACCAGTATGGTGGCATTTGCGCTGATGAAGGCCTCCCCGGTAGATCCCCTGCAGGCGAACGTAGGGCAGGCCGCGCTGGGGAGCATGAGTCAGGAGCAGATCGGGAAACTGCGTGAATACTGGGGAGTGGGAACTTCCCCTGTCAGGCAGTATCTGTCCTGGGCAGCCGATTTCGCGACAGGGGATATGGGAACTTCCCTTCTGTACCGGCAGCCGGTCAAGAACGTGATTGCAGTCAAACTTTCCAATTCTCTTTTTCTCATGGTGATCGCCTGGATCATCTCCGGAGTTCTGGGATTTGCGCTGGGAGCGATTGCAGGGATGAACGAAGGGCGCTGGATAGATAAGGGAATCAAGGGCTACTGTCTGCTGATTTCAAGTACGCCCGCCTTCTGGCTGGCACTTCTTCTGCTGGTGGTATTCGGAGTATGGCTGCGGGTATTGCCCATTGGAATGAGCGTGCCAATCGGAGTGGAGGCCAGCGGAGTTACATTCACGGATCGGGTATATCATGCGATTCTCCCGGCAGTTACCTTAAGCATTACAGGCGTATCAAATATCGCGCTTCATACCCGGGAGAAGATGATTGATATTATGGATAGCGACTTCATCCTGTTTGCGTTAGCCAGAGGCGAGAGTGGCTTTAAACTGTTCTGGCGTCATGGGCTGCGCAATGTCCTTCTCCCTGCGCTTACGCTGCATTTTGCGTCCATCAGCGAGATTATCGGAGGCTCTGTTCTGGTAGAGCAGGTATTCTCCTATCCTGGGATTGGACAGGCGGCCGTGGCGGCAGGGCTTGGCAGCGATATGCCTCTTTTGATGGCAATCACCATTGTCACCGCGCTGTTCGTTTTTGGCGGAAATATGACCGCCAATATCCTCTATGGGCTGGTAGACCCTAGGATCAGAAGAGGAGGGGCGTCTTAATGAAGAGCATGAACCGTAGAAAGAAAGTATTGGCTGGTGTCATGCTGGCAGCAGGCTTTCTTCTTGTCGTGTGCATCGGAGGCGCTGCCTGCTCGGAATGGGCGGTGGCGACGGACTTTACGCAGAAGAATCTACCGCCGGGAGCGGGACACCTCTTTGGCACAGACTGGATGGGAAGAGATATGCTGGCGCGGACGTTGAAAGGACTGTCTTTGAGCATTCTGCTGGGCATCCTGGCAGCAGGCGCCAGCGCGTGCATTGCCCTGATTCTGGGGATTGCGTCCGCGACGCTTGGGAAAACGGTGGATAAGATCATTACGTTTATGATTGATCTGATTCTTGGAATCCCCCATATCCTGCTGCTGCTTTTGATTTCCGTGGCGCTGGGGAAAGGACTCAGGGGCGTAGCCGTAGGAATCGCGCTGACGCACTGGCCATCTCTTGCCCGGCTGATCCGGGCGGAGGTATTGCAATTAAGAGAAAGGCCTTACATACAGATTGCACAGAAATTAGGAAAGAGCAGATGGTACATTGCCAGAAAGCACATGCTGCCCCACCTGCTTCCTCAATTTATGGTGGGACTGGTGCTTTTATTCCCCCATGCGATCCTACATGAGTCCAGTATAACCTTCCTGGGATTCGGCCTGTCTTCGGAACAGCCTGCGATAGGCATTGTATTGTCAGAATCCATGAAGTATCTGATGACGGGAAAATGGTGGCTTGCCCTGTATCCGGGACTCTTCCTGGTGCTGACCGTAATCATGTTTTATGTGGCGGGAGAAGGGCTTCGCAAGCTTGCAGATCCGGGAAGTGTGCATGGATAGGGAGAAGATGAGATGGAATTGCTGAATATTAAGGATTTGAATATATCGTTTACGCAGTATGAGAAAGGAATGCGCCAGATTCAGCTGAATGTGATCCGCAGCCTGGATGTAACCGTAAATTCCGGGGAGATGGTAGCGGTGGTAGGTGCCAGCGGTTCGGGGAAAAGTCTGCTGGCTCACGCGATCCTGGGTCTTTTACCTTATAATGCCTGTCTGAAAGGATGCATGTCTTATCGCGGCAGCGAATTGACGCAGGAAAGAATTGAAAAACTGAGGGGAAATGAGATTGTTATGGTTCCTCAGAGCATTGCGTATCTGGATCCGCTGATGAAAATAGGACCCCAGATCCGTAAGGGGAGAAATGATTCGGCGACGAAAAAGAAGTTAAAAGACATCTTCTCCAGGTATGAACTAAAGGAGGAGGTACAGAACCTGTATCCCTTTGAACTATCCGGGGGAATGAACCGAAGGATACTAATCTCTACCGCGCTGATCGAAGAGCCCGGACTGGTGATCGCCGATGAGCCCACTCCGGGATTGGACTTAAAAGTCGCAAAGCGGGCGATGGGACATTTTCGGGAACTGGCAGATATGGGGGCAGGGATTCTGGTGATCACCCATGATCTGGAACTGGCGCTTGAGGTGGCGGACAGGATTGTCGTATTCTACGCAGGATGTACGGTTGAAGAGGCCAACTCCTGCGACTTTGAACGGGAAGAGACGCTTCGCCATCCTTATACCAAGGCCCTGTGGAGAGCCATGCCGGCGCATGGATTCCAGGCCATCGAAGGAACACAGCCTTACGCCAAGGATATGCACGAGGGCTGCCCGTTTTCCCCCAGATGCCAGTCCTGTACGGAAGCATGCATGCAGGAAGTGAAGCTTCGCAGCCTGCGTGGCGGGCGCGTGCGATGCCTGCATGCGAGATAGGGCGAAGCGCGGGCTAAGGCAGAGGAAGCAAACTAGACAGGAGAAGACAGAGAATGAGATTAGAGGCGAGAGAGGTAACCTACCGATACGGAAAGGATAGCCCGATGATTCTGGAAGACTTCAACTTTCAGATGGAGGATGCGGAACGGGTGGGGATGATAGCCCCCAGCGGATATGGGAAGACCACCATATGTAAACTGCTTTCCGGATATCTGAAGCCGGAGAGGGGGCAGATTCTTCTGGATGGAAAGCCGTTGCATTCGGAAGATGGATATTGTCCGGTCCAGATGATCTGGCAGCAGCCGGAACTGGCCGTCAATCCCAGAATGCGCATGCGGGATGTGATACTGGAAGGAGACCAGGTAGAAGAAAGAGTCTGGAAGGAACTGGGGATCGAAGAAGACTGGATGAACCGGTTTCCCGCAGAATTGTCCGGCGGAGAATTACAGAGATTCTGTATTGCAAGGGCATTGGGAAAAGGAACGAGATTCCTGTTGGCGGATGAGATCAGCGCCATGCTGGACTTGATTACCCAGAGCCAGATATGGGACTTCCTGATCAAGGAGACAGAGCGAAGGCAGATCGGGCTGGCCGTAGTCAGCCATAATAAGCCTTTGCTGCATCATATCTGTACCAGGATTGCAAATTTGAACCCGACTGCATATAATAAATAAGTAAGGACAGAATTTAGCCCTTGCTTATTTGCTTTTAGACATGAAAAAAGGCGCAGCGGTAACGAACGCAGTATACTATCATGTACTGGTTTTTGAGATACACAGCACCATGCCTGTAGAAGGAACTTGCTATATCATAAGCAGCAGGTATGGAATTGATTTTGCCAAACTGCGCCTGTCTGTGGATGCAGCCTGCATTATAATCTTGCTGGCCCTGACATTTGCCTTTGGCCTGACCTTGAAGATTCGCGAGGAGACTATAGCGGGGATGCTGGTGCTGGGACCACTGATGGGATGGTGCATGAAATGGGAGAAGAAAGTACTGGAACATATTGACTTATAGCGTCCTCCGCTTTCCTATTCCTTGCTGGTATGTTAGAATATTGGCAGGACATATCGGGAAGGAGAGACAAGGTGGAAAGGCACGTTATGAAGAGGAAGAGACTACATATAACGAACCGAATAAAAGGAATCGCCGGCTGCATATTATTGGCAGCCGGTTTTGCACTGCTTTTTATCTCCAGATTATCCCAGGAGTTTGCCCACTGGTACAGCACGAAGGTGTATCCGGTCTGGGTGGGAACTACGGGCAGGCTGATGAACCTTTTTCCTTTTTCCGTGTCGGAAGTTTTTCTGTATATCATGATTGTCATTATTCTACTGTCAGCAGGAGTGCTGATTATAAAAGAAGTGAGAAGAAAGGCAGGGAAGAAGGAGGCGTGTTCCTGGGGAATGGGCCTGTTCCTGCTTGCGGCCTTTCTGTTCTTTCTCTATGTATTAAACTGCGGGGTCAACTACCAACGGGAATCCTTCTCGGAGAGTTCGGGCCTCCAAGTTGAAAACTATACGGCAGGCGACTTAAAAGAAGTCTGCCAGTGGCTTACCCTGAAGGTAAATGAGACAAGCAGCGAGGTGGAGCGCGATCAAGACGGAGTGATGGTACTGGATATCCCGATGGAGAAATACGCGGCAGAGGCAATGAGGGGCCTGGGGGAGGACTATCCGGAACTGGCCGGATACTATCCCCGGCCCAAGGGATTGCTGGTGCCTCGGATACTCTCTATCCAGAATCTGACAGGGGTCTACTCGCCGTTTACCGTAGAAGCGAATTATAACAGCGGGATGATAGATTACAATATTCCCTTTACCGCCTGCCACGAACTTTCTCATCTGAGAGGATTCATGCAGGAAGAAGAAGCCAATTTCATCGCTTATCTGGCCTGTAGCAGATCAGATAACGTCCAGTTCAGATACAGCGGGAATCTGCTGAGGTGGATCTACTGTATGAGCGTGCTGCATACCGTGGATTATGATGCGTGGGAAGAAGTGCGCCAGACGCTGGCGCCGGAAGTGGAGCCGGATCTTGCAGCAAATCGGGAGTACTGGGCCAGATATGACGGGGCAGTGGCAGAAGTTTCCAACAAGGTGAATGATACCTATCTGAAGGCAAACGGCCAGGATGACGGGGTGAAAAGTTACGACCGCATGGTCGATCTGATCGTCGCTTATTATTTGAAAGTTATCATACGCCGTCAAGAATTTGCCACAATGCAGAGCATTGGATTGATGGTTGGAGGCGTTGCTACGGATGTTAGATTTTCCCTAAAACAGATAACCCGCAAAAGCGGGATAGGGATGATGAGACGAAGGAATGGAGACGTATCATGCCAATCAGAGATTCGGCGGCGCGGGAGTGGAAGAAAAAGGAAAATCAGGATTTAAGTTACAGATTGGAGGCGTAATCCATGGATAATGAGGAGATGATATGTTACTGTTCCAATGTGACAAGAGGTCAGAGCATAGTTGCTAGGAAAATGAAAAGAATTTAGCCCGCGTGGAACAAGATGTTTACCGTTAATTATGGATATAATTAAGAAATATGTAAGATAATATGAAGAACCGGCAATGGATGAAGAAGTCCATTGCCGGTTCTTTCTACCATGCTGCCATGACAACTTTGTTAAAACGACTTAAAATTACTTAACAGATTTAAAGTTTCGTTAACATACTTTTAACAATTTTTAACCGAAACAGGGTGACAGTGAGGAATATCTGCATGATAACATATTGCCAGTAAAACATTAAGACGGAACTAGATGTGAATAGAAGATGAAAGGGAATAAAAAGATGTTCAAGTTATGGAAGAGAGTATGTGCGGGGATGCTGGCAGCGGTTACCCTTGGCGTGACATTATTACCGGGAGTGGAGGTTCATGCAGCGACAAATACAGAAACAGAAAATCTGATGAAAATATGTGTTATCTCAGATACACACTATTATCCGCTTAATTATGTCAGTGATTGTGAAGACTATAAGACATATGTAGGCGGAGATCCTAAGATGCTGGCAGAATCCGGTTCCATTATAGATTCTGCACTTGCTATGATTAAGAAGGATCAGCCGGATCTGGTGCTCATTTCGGGAGATCTTACGAAAGACGGAGAAAAGTTGGGGCACCAGGAATTGGCGGAGAAATTGCAGAAAATTGAAGATGAGACGGACGCAGAAGTATTTGTCATCAATGGAAATCATGATATCTATAATTATCAGGATTCCTGCACATTTGAAAATGGTAAGAAAGAACAGGCAACCACTACGACTCCGGCAGACTTTAAAGAGATCTATGCTAATTTTGGATACAACGGAGAACATGATGCACAGTACTACACGCCTCCAGAAGGAAAACAGGCAGGCGGGCTGTCTTATTCCGTAACAGTCGGGGATTATGTAATTATCGGAATCGATTCCGGAAGATATAGTCCGGATGCTGATACTGGAATGGATACCAATGAACATATTACGGCAGGACGAATCGACACCTCTCTTCTTCCATGGGTTAAAAAACAGGTGGAAAATGCGATAGCAGCGGGAAAGACGCCTATCGGACTGATGCATCACGGATTGGTACCACATTTTTCTAAGGAAGCAGAGTTGTTAAGCGAGTATGTAGTAGATGATTGGCAGGAGATGGCAACCACACTGGCAGATGCAGGAATGCGTTACATATTTACCGGCCATATGCATGCGAATGATATCGCGGAGTATACATCTGTAAGCGGCAATACGATCTATGACCTTGAGACAGGTTCCCTGGCGGCCTATGGTTCTCCGGTACGTACGGTGACGATTCAGAGAGATGAGACGATGACGGACCAGTCGACACTTCAGCTCGATGAGACGTTTCATGTGAAAAGCACAAGCGTAAAGTCGATCAATTATAACGGAAAGACTATTGATGATCTTCAGGCATATACCATGGAAAAACTGTATCCGGAGGCGCTGTTTAACAACATGGCTGGCGGAATGCTGAAGCCGATGCTCCGGGATATTGCAGATACGGGAATCCGAAACTATCTCGCGGAGAAAATGCCGGAGTTAGATATAAATACCATCGTATTAGACAATGTGCGAAAGATGTTGGCAGGGGGAATGAATCTGGAACTTGGTTCTGGTATTGGCCGTGTTGCCGTCAGCTACCGAAATGGAGGAATTGAGCTGAAGCCTACGGGAACCGCAGGAATCATCGGGACCACAACAGTCAGTGATGAGCAGGTTATCCGGGTGGTAGATGATTTCCTGACAAAGGTGGAGAATCAGTACCTGAAGAATCCGGATTATCTCTTGGGAAAGGTAGACGAGATCGTCACCAAGGTGGCCAAATTCGGTGTGGGTTCCCTGGACGGTCAGGAAAAGACATTATATGACTTCATCGTGTTGCTTCTGACAAGCCACTATGCTGGCGGCGAGAATCCGCCGGCATGGGTGACCGAACAGGCACTTCCATATCTCAGAAGCGGGGCAGTCATTAAAGATCTGATGGATATGCTGGTTGGAGACGTCGTAGTGATCGTAAATGATATAGCAGCCAATCTGAATATTGATACCGGAATTGCCTTTAGTGGCCTGTGGAAGACTGCAATCGATTCTCAGACGAATAATGGTAACCTTGCTACTATACTGGAACTATTCAATCTGAATGTAGAAGAGTTGATAAACGGATTAATATCCGAATACATGAGTGACAGTTTCCTGACGGGAATGGGAGGTCTGTTGGATGATTATGCTTCGTCTTTCCTATACGATACAGAAAGCACGGATGATATTCTGAACGATGAAAATGGACGGACGATCACCTGGTCTACATCGACACCGGTGACTCCGCAGGAACCATCTGTGGCAAATGGACTGGCACCAACGCAGATTGCCATGACCCAGGGAGAATCAGCAGACTCGAGGTACCTGCGCTGGTACACTGGGGCTGGAGTGTCAGGGACTGCTGTGGCACAGATCTCAGAGAGTGGAGATTTTGCGGATGCAGCTACATTTACGGCAGATACCCAGGAGGTTGTGAAGCCGAAGACATTGTTAAACCTGGGACTGATGGCAACTTATACCACACAGAAAGCACGCAAATACACGGCGAAGATTACAGGACTTGAGACCGGTAAGACCTACTATTATCGAGTTGGTATAAGCGAGACAGGCAATTTCAGCACACCAGTGGCATTTACCGTAAAGAATGAAGAAACATCAGGATTCACATTTATCAATGTTAATGATTCGCAGGGAATGATTGCGTCTGACTATGATACATATCTGAATACGCTGGCTGAAGCGAAGAGTCAGTTTGCTGGAGCAGCATTCGTTCTGCATGCAGGAGACTTTGTAGATGATGGAAGCAATGAAGATTACTGGACATGGGCGTTGGAAGGAGTATCTGAGTCTGTATCGTATGTTCCTTCGACAGGGAATCATGAGGCGAAGTCCAAAGTAGAAGGGATCACGGATCCGAACGCTATTATCTCACATTTTCAGGTACAGAATCAGGACATTCCGAAGCAGGATACAAGTACCGGAATCTATTATTCTTATGAGTATAAAAATGCAACATTTATCGTGCTGAATACGAATGATGTAACAGATGACGGATACCTGTCGGATGCACAGTATGACTGGGCTTATGAGAAGGCAAAGAATGCACAGACGGACTGGAAGATCATCCTGATGCATAAGTCGCCATATTCCAATGGCCCGCATGCCAAAGATGCCGATGTGGTAGCAATCCGTAAGCAGTTAAATAACCTGACGGCGGCTTGTGATGTGGATCTGGTTATGTCCGGACATGATCATGTATATAACCGTACTCCATATCTTGCGCAGGGTAAGACACAGCAGGTGACTACCAGGACGACCTCTTACCAGGGAAATAATTATACTACTGCTGTGAATCCGTCTGGAACGGTGTTCGTGATCGCCGGGACGGCAGGAGTGAAGAATTATGTTCAGACTCCGGTATCTACTGTGCCGAGTGAGAAGACATTTCAGCAGACTTGCCCGGTGTATGCAGGTGTTACGATTGATGATGGGAAACTATATTACAGAGCTTACCAGGTGAAGGATGGCGTATCGGAACTGGTAGATTCCTTCGCCATTGATAAATCAAAAGAGACAGAGGTTCCGGCATGGGAGAAAGTGAAGGACATGATATCTGCGCTCCCGGGTACCCCCACATTGGAGGATGCATCTGCTATCCAGGCGGCAAGAGTGGCGTACGAGAATCTGGGTGATACAGATCGGGCACAGGTAGATAATGTTAATCGTCTCTTGCAGGCAGAGAAGATGCTGCAGGCATTACAGAATATTACTGGGAAACAGACCGTGCATGTGAATAGTAAGTCTCAGTTCGTGAAGGCACTGAATAATCCGGATGTGGGAACGATCATAACCGATGGCGCTACAATTGAATTTGAAACTTGGAATGGATGGGAGGATACGTATGATATTACCAGAGACCTGCGGATTATGGGAAGTTCAAAGTTGACATATGTTCGTTTCCGGGTAAAGAACGCAGCGACACTAATACTGGATGGAGATATCGCGATCGATGATACGAGAAAACAGGGGTCTACCTTTGCATCCTTGAATCCGGTGGAAGTATATGCGAACTCCACGCTGATCACAAGCGGGCATGTAGCGATGCGTACGGAATATGGAACAGGTGGAAGTGAGTCAGGTATCTGCGTGAAGATGATGGAGGATGGGAGCAAGGCAATTCTTGGAAGTAATGGAAGTTACTGGGGAGCGGAAGCGTCCGTATACTCTTCGATACCTGGTACAGAAGTCATCATCAATGATGGTACTTACGAGAGAAAGAATAACAATCATCGTGCGGTGGATTCCCAGGGAACGATTGAAGTGAATGGAGGAACCATCCGCAATCTCTGGAGCAGTGGAAACCTATACATCAATGGCGGAATATTTGATAATGGGAGTGTTTTGAATAAGCAGACACCGGTAGAGATCAAGGGGACTGCATATATGACCGGTGGAACAATCCGGCCATATAATGGAAATAGTGTCAAGATCACCAACACCGGAAAACTGCATATCCTGACAGGAGCTGTCGGACAGGCATCTATCGGAAATGTACAGCCATATGTAAGTGCAGTGACAACTCAGAATTACAGAGATATTGAGGCGCATTACCACAACATTAACGGGACCGGAGGCAGTGACGGCATCTACGAGGCACCCGCAGCAGCCAGTACAATCGAGAGTCTGGCGAATGCAGGTGGAACGAAGCTTGACGGAAGTAGTGCCACAGATGGATTGATGACAGGCACACTGGGAGAAGGAGAACATCATGTATATGGAAAATATTATCTTGCCGGAGGGGGTAAGGCAGCGCCAGCCGGATTCCAGGTAGAAGGCGACGGAGAAGCTATTGTGTATGGCCCGTCAAGATTTATCGAGAACCATCCGGTGACGGAGGCAGTGATTGAGGGAGAAAAGACCAGACTGGTACAGTATCAGGACGGCGCCACGATCAGGTTAAATGGTTACACCCTTCCTGCCAATGCATTCGATAATGCAGTGGGCTGGACATCGGATAATGCACAGGTGGCGGATGTAGATCGCGGAAAAGTTACATTAAAGCAAACTGGTATGGCCAATATCACTATGACATCCAAGTCCAATAACAGCATTTTTGATCAGGTGAAGATACTGGCAGTAGATCCAAAGATTCAGGGAGCGGCTCGTATCGAAGATGACAAGCCGGAATCCTATACCGTGGATTTGAAGGCGACAGGCATTGATCCGTCAGATCTGGATAGAATCAGTTACAAGTGGTCCGTGGATGACTTAAAGGTAGCGACGATAGACGAAGCAACAGGAGAACTTACAAAAGTCGGACAGGGAACGGTGCATGTAACAGCGCAGCTTTTGTTAGACAGTGTGGCTACAGATATAAGAGTCAGCAAGGAAGTACAGATCTTGGATGTCGTATCCGTAGAAATCACATGGGGCGCTATGGAATATACCTATAATGATGGAAAATGGAATAAGGATACTCATCAATATGATGGCAGAGGATGGACTGCAGACAGAAGTAAAGGAGATCAGATTCAGGTAAGGAATACAGGAAAAGAAACTGTGACAGCAAGATTCGCATATCTTGCGGGAAAAGATTATACATCTATAGGTGGACGTTTTGTAAAAGATCAGAATCCGATTACAGCAGGCACACTTCAGTCACAAGAAGAGATGATGGTACAGCTTCAGCTTCATAATAAGCCGGATCAGAAGATGGAGAAAGCGACAGTAGGAGCTGTCACAATCACAATCAATCAGGAGAGTACGAATTAATGAAAAGAGAAGAAACAGATAGAAATGAGCAGATAGGGAAAAAAAAGAGCAGAGGAAAACGTCAAAAAAACAAAATTTGTATTATCGTCCTTCTGATTATATTGTTACTGGGAATAGGAATTCTTGTGTTTCTGTACGTAAAAGGTCACAAATCGGATGATTTTGCACCGAAGCTTGATTCAACTGCAGAACAGATGGAAGATACCGGGGAGAAGATGGATGCGCCGGAAGGCGGCGGTGCGGTAAGCTTGACATATTCTACTGCAGTTACAATCTCTATGAAAGACCGGACAGCCCAGATTCTGTTCGAGAATCCATCGAAGTCTACCAAAGACACGGTACTACAGCTGACGGTTGAAGGACAGAAAGAAGGACAGGAGTCTGTGATCGCAGAATCAGAACTCATACCTGCAGGATATAAGCTGTCACAGATGGAACTGAATGATGATGTGGAACTGAAGGCGGGAAAATACGAGGGTAACTTGAATGTATTGTATTATGACAGCGAGAGCGGGAAAAAAGAAGTGGTAGATACGAAGATTCCGGTGACGCTGACGGTGAATAACGGAAATTAAGTTATGCATTCCGTTTTCAATATAGAATCATCAAAAACTGAAACAATGAAGTCAAATGAAAAGGAGAGAAGGACAATGAGAATCAAAAAATTAACAGCAGTAGCAATGACAGGAATGATGGTATTCGGAATGGGAACAAGCGTATGTGCGGCATCACCAATAACACAAATTGGCGGTGCTGATACAAAGGATGTAAAGGCAACATATGCTACGAATCAGGCGGCACAGACTGTGTACAGTGTAGATATCGCATGGGGAGACATGCAGTACACTTATACCGTTCCTTCAGAAGGAACCTGGAATCCTGAAAAACATCAGTTTGACGGAGCATTAGGTGCAGGAGTGTGGTCTTGTTCTGATGGCGCAGACAAAGTAAAGGTAACAAACCACTCCAATGCAGCGGTAAAAGCAGCATTTACTTATGAAGCGGAAAGTGACTACCAGTCAATTAATGGATCATTTGACAAGCAAGATGCAACTCTTCAAACTGCAGAAGGCACAGAGGTTTTAGAAGCACCTACAGATACTGCAACGCTGTCGCTTAGCGGAGCTCTGAAAAAGAATGTGCAAGCACCTACCAAAATCGGTACAGCAACCGTTACATTAAACGCAGTAGACTAAGGAATATAATCAGATGAAGAGAAAGACGATTACAATGATATGCCTGATGCTTCTGATGTTATGCTTCTGTACAGCAGATGTATTTGCCATGGAGGACAGCAAAGCGGTAGCAGGGAAGAAAGTCTTTTCTCTAGGCGCCCATACATATATTAGTGAGATCGCAGATGGACATGCGGTGGTTGTCGCCGGAGACGGTACCAGATTCGAGCTGAAGGGAGAAGGGATAGACGGACTGTACCTGTGTATCATCGAACTCCTGGAAGGTGATGACGCCTACGAGTGGCTTGGCAGCGAGCTGAAAAGTAACGGGGAAATGCAAGAAGCTTATGCGGTACTCCTTATGAATGGCGCCGGGGAATATGTAACCGCAGATAAGGATTTTACCGTAACGATTCAGGTGAAAGCGTCAGGAAAAGGCCTGAAGGTATGGCATGTGGAGCCGAATGGGAATAAGACAGCACTTCAGCCGGTAAAGGGAGATCACTTAAGTGTCATCGGCACAAAGACAGATTACTATGCTGTAGTACGCGGGGATTCATCTGGTGAAGGTGCGCCAGGGGAAAATGTACCGGGTGGTAATACATCAGGAAGTCATGTGTCGGGAAGCAATGTGTCCAGTGGGGCTTCCGGGGTGATCAAGACGGGAGACAATGCCGGAGTACTTCTCTGGGGACTTCTGGTGATCGTGGGAGCTGCAGGATGCGTGGCAGGAGTAAAAAGCAAAAAGCGAGACATACATATGAGAAATAGCGGGCATAAATAAAAGGCATGTACAATAAAATTATCTGAGGGTTAGGAGAGAAGTCCTGGCTCTTAGATTTTTTTATTATACGAGGAAAGTTCCCTGTTCTTAAAAAACAATACGGGGTGCAGAAAAATATGTGAAGTAGTATGTATCCTAAATGGAAAATAAAGCTAAGGATAAACAAAATTCCGTATGCTGGCTGGGGTGATGGTGGGGCCTGCGGGATAAGTCGCGCAGGGAGTCCCAGGAGCCATCATAGCGGCGCTGCCAGCGATAGATATACTGGCGGTTGGTCAGAAAGTTATTCTGGCATAAACATTCAGTCTATGCTAGAATATAAATATAGCATTATATTTCTAATACTCTAGCGGCGTCTGCCGTATCTTCTATCTATTGCCAACAGGCATCTATTCGGAAATTTCAATGCTTAAAAACCCAGGAAAACAGCAGAGTGGTTCCGGAATGGATGGGGTGCGAGCAAGTATTGAGGGTATATACCGCATTGCTTCAAATCCAGAGATAGACAAGGAGGAAATAATCAGTAGGATAAAGAAGGAGGCTGATAGTATATGAATGTAGGATCAAGGCTGACGGTTAAGGCGTACCCTGTCACAGAAGTGTGCTATGGGGAGGAGAACCGAGTGACGGTGGATGGCCGGATGACGGTCTGTAAGAACATTGCAGAAAAGATTCTGGCGCAGGAGCCATTGATAAAGGAGATTGATATCCGTATTATCATGCCGGATGAGCACCGACAGCATACCAACACGGTGATGGATGTGATTCCGCTGGCAACCAAAGTGCTGGGACGGGTGGGGGAGGGCATTACCCATACCCTGACAGGCGTATACGTGCTCCTTACCGGCGTGGATGAGAGTGGGCGCCAGGTGTGCAATTTTGGAGCCAGCGACGGAATACTTGAGGAGAAGATTGCCTGGGGGCGGGCAGGAACGCCGCTTCAAAGTGATATGCTGATCTCTTTTGACGTAGTTCTTAAGGAAGGATCCTGGGCGGATCGTCCGGGCCCGGAAGCAGCCCATCGCGCCTGCGATACATACTGCCAGATATTCCGGGAGCAGATAAAGAAGTTCAATGGATACAAGTGCGCGGAAAAGCATGTCTTTCAGGAGACGTATGAGCCGGGGAAAAAAGATGTCTATATTGTGAAAGAAGTATCCGGGCAAGGTGCCGTATACGATACCCGGATATTCGGACATGAGCCTTGCGGATTCGAAGGCGGGAAGTCTGTTATTGATATGGGCTGCATGCCTGCGCTGGTGACGCCCAATGAATTTAGGGATGGCATTATGCGCGCGATGGATTAGGATTCGACGATAAAGTATGGAGGTGCAGTTATGGGAATCGGAACAAGCATGAAAGAAACTTCCCTGCATTATTACAGGGATCCCTTGGTAGAAGCCGTATCGGAAGACCCGGAAGTCAATCTGAGGGGAATCATCATTGTGGGATCGCCGGATAAGAATGAGGATAAATATCTGTCAGCGGAGCGGGTCGGGGTCAGCCTGGAATGCATGAGGGCGGACGGAGCCATTTTCTCCTGTAATGGGATCGGCAATAATCATGTTGACTATGCCCATGCTATTGAAGCGACAGAAGTAAGGGATGTGCCGGTGGTGGCTCTTAGCATGTGTCCGGCGAAGGACTTCGTGGTGCAGAATGATCATCTGGACGGCGTGCTGTCCTACTATAAGGCGATCGATAAGATGGGACAGGACGGGGATGAGACAACGGTGCTTGCCGAGAATACGGTAAATAAGCTGGATGCCAGAAAGGCACTGGCAATGCTGAAATTAAAAATGAGAAAGAAAGAACAGAGGCATTGAGGCATCCTATGTTAACCGGGATAGCAGCGCGTTTAAGAAGGATATGTATATTGCCTGGAGAGATAAGAAAAGCAGGCACGTCAAGGGATAAGCCATTACGTGCCTGAATTATGAATGTGCATTCGCGATCTATGTGTCAATCTTAATATTCGCCAGAGCGTTTGCAAAAGCATTATTAATCGGTTCTTCCTTCTGCTTCTTCAGATAATTCTGGACATCTTTTTTGGATACTCCGGCGCCTTCTTTTTCTCTTCGCTTCTTGAAAGCGGAGAGTTTTTCTTTGTATCCGCAGGCGCAGACAAAGGTCTCTTCTTCGCCTTTTTTGATAATCTCCATCTTCTTGTGGCAGTTCGGGCAGCGGGCATTGCTCAGTCGGGCGATGGTCTCCCGGTATCCGCATTCCCGGTCCTGGCATACCAGGAGGCGCGCATTCTTTCCATTGACCGCCAGCATCCGCTTGCCGCATCTTGGACACTTGGTGTTGGTCAGATTATCATGGCGGAAGGTGCCGTCCACTGTCTTGATCTCCTGGATAAGTTCCTTGGTGTAATCCTGTATCTCGGCAAGGAACTGGGCATCTTTGTGGGCGCCTTTGGCAATGTTGGAAAGTTCCAGTTCCCACTTGGCCGTAAGTTCCGGCTTCTTTAAGTCCTCGGGAACTAGTTCCAGAAGCTGCTTTCCTTTGGAGGTGATGAGAATCTCATTTCCTTTTTTCTCAATCAGGAAGGAGTGGAATAGTTTTTCTATAATATCAGCCCTTGTAGCCACGGTTCCGAGCCCTCCGGTCTCGCCAAGCATCTTGCGCGCCTTTGCGTCCCGGGATTCCATGTATTTGACCGGATTCTCCATGGCAGTTAGCAGGGTCGCCTCGGTAAACCTTGCAGGTGGCTTTGTCTTTCCCGTCGTCAGGGCAATCTGGCTGATAGATAACTGCTCTCCTTTTTTAAGGAGCGGCAGAGGCTGTTCGCAGGACTGCCAGGAGGCATCGTCTTCTTCCGGAGCATCCAGAAAAGAACTGTCAGCCGCGCTGGAGGAATCGTAGATGGCCTTCCAGCCAGGAGACAGGATGATCTTGCCTTTGGCGGTAAAGGCCTGTCCTGCGGCGGAGGCCTTCAAAGTGGTCTGCTCATATTCGAAGGCCGGGTAGAGGATGCTGATAAATCTACGTATCACCAGATCATAGATCTTGCGCTCGTCGTTGCTCATGTGCTCCAGCTGGACAAATTCTTCCGTGGGGATGATGGCATGGTGGTCGCTGACTTTAGCGTCATCTACGAATGCCTTGCTGGTCTTTATGGGCGCTTTTAAAAGCGAGGGAATGAACTTCTTGTAGGGCCCGATATTGCATGCCTTCAGCCGTTCTTTGATGGTTGGGACGATGTCGGAGCCAATGTAGCGGGAGTCTGTTCTGGGATAAGTCAGGACTTTATGCTGCTCATAGAGGCGCTGCATGATATTCAGGGTCTCCTTGGCAGAAAAGCCAAAACGCCGGTTGGCGTCCCGCTGAAGTTCCGTTAAGTCGTATAAACCCGGAGAGAACGTTTTCCTGGCGGACTTCTGGACATCCGTTATTTGCAGGGCCTGACCCTTGAGGCTGGATTCCAGATCCGTGATGAAAGAACGCTTAAACGAGCGCAGGCTTCCATTCTTTTCATTCTGCCAGGACCATTTTACATTGCCGGCGACGCAGGAAAGACCATAGTATTCTTCAGGCTTAAAGGAACGGATCTCTTCTTCGCGCCGGGCAATGATTGCCAGGGTAGGCGTCTGTACCCGTCCGCAGGAGAGCTGGGCATTATACTTGCAGGTCAGCGCCCGGGTGGCGTTGATGCCCACTAGCCAGTCTGCCTCGGCACGGCTTTTTGCGGCGTAATACAGATTATTGTATTGGCGCCCGTCTTTTAAACTTAAGAATCCTTCCCGAATAGCCTTATCCGTAACGGATGAGATCCACAGCCTTTTGATCGGCTTATGGCAGCCGGATTTGTCCAGAATCCAGCGGGCGACCAGTTCGCCCTCCCGCCCGGCATCCGTGGCAATGATAATGTCCGATACATCCTTGCGGAAGAGCTGGGTCTTGACATTGTGATACTGCTTGGAGGTCTGCTTGATGACCACCAGCTCCCATCTTTCCGGGAGCATGGGGAGGTAGGACATGTTCCATTCTTTGAACTTTTTGTCATATTCCTCCGGGTCAGCCAAGGTTACGAGATGCCCAAGAGCCCAGGTCACGATATATTTACTGCCCTCGATGGCGCCCGGCATATTCTTGTGGCAGTCCAGAACCCGGGCAATATCGCGGGCCACAGAAGGCTTTTCAGCCAGTACGAGTGATTTCATATATGATAGTCTCCTTTGATATTCGGTTGAATGTACCTATTCAACATAGCGGATTTGATCCGGTTTGTCAACGGATAGCCAATTTAGAATGTGCGAAACTGTGCGATTTCCTTAACTGTGAAATCGGCGATCTGTTAAAAATAGAAAATGGATTAAGATTGATGTATCTGCGGGTATAGCAATTTTATCAATGAAAGTATGCTTGACATTTAGGATGGTTTTGATAGAATTTTTGTTGAACATATGTAACTTCTTTCTTGTATAATTTTTTATCGAAAATATATTAAAGTTTCAAGGTTCTGTTAGCGGGTCAGACACAGAAAATACTATGTTCTGACCTCAGCATCATGACATGAGTTGCCCGACAAATGAACACTATAAGTACCTTGAAAATTTAATACATTAC
>ENA-OPTX01000492-OPTX01000492.1-human-gut-metagenome-genome-assembly--contig:-NODE-492-length-22902-cov-7.787499_pt1 | contig 22902 bp, 22 predicted proteins | sample MGYA00241465_ERZ501922 | MGnify/ENA primary metagenome ERZ501922 (study PRJEB25962, sample SAMEA2042399) | human gut metagenome | biome: human gut; feature: human-associated habitat; material: faeces...
CACGAAAATATTATCGCTCCATTTCGGAGTGTAGTAGTTCGTTTTTTCTTGTGCATTCAGATTTGCTGCACAAGCGCCTGCTAATAATAAGGAGGCTATTACTAATTTACTTTTCATTATTCCTTTAGTTTAAAATTAAAATAATAACTAAAACGATTTTAGTAAGCTGTACCGTCACCATTACCACCACCAGCATTGTTTCCATTGCCATGACCGTGACCATGATCATGAGTAATTGAAACAATATCTTGTGTTGCAGTTGTATTAAGTGCAACCTTAATATTTACACCAGGAATATTATATACCACACCATCTACTGTTGCTGAAACATTATTTACAGAAGTCTGATAGTTTGTAGTAGCTTTCAAAGTAACAGTTGTATAAGGTGCAATTGTTACTTTTTCTGTTCTAACTACTGCAGTAAAACCGGTATTAAGACCTTCTACAGCAGCTTTCAACACAGCTTTCAGTTCTTCATTAGACAAAGCCTTAGTAGCAGGTATATTTGCATCAATCCAAGTTTTTACCTCATCAATGTTAGTAACTGTTTGACCGACATATGCTGTATATGACAATTCTTTGTCTTGAGGATTGGGGCCATCATTGGTATAACTTCCACCATCTACAACCTGACCTATTTCAGGCTTTATAGTCTCAGGATCAGGAGTAGGATATACATCCTTAGCGGCATCTGTTATTTTCTGCAAGAAAATGTTTACTGGAACAAAAGCGAATTGTCCTTTATTCAAAGCAGGAATCACAGCTTGTCCTTCGCCTGGTAAATAATCTTTTTTTGTAGCAGTAAACTTTCTTGTTTCAGGTGCAATTTTACCATCAGCACCAGCCTTCACTTCAGTGTCACCTGTAATATTAAGGCCTTCTGTTATGATAGAACGATCCCCCAAATCATATACAGTAACAGCAATGGTAGCACTTGCAGGATCCAATTCCACAGGTGCAACATTGAATTCTTCCTTTTCGCAGCTTGTGAACATCACACTCGTCAAAGCTACTGCAGCCAATGCTAATTTAGCATTTACGCCACTTAAAAAACTTTTCTTTTTCATCTCAATTAATTAATTAAAAATTTAACAATTCTGACTTAATAAAATATGGGTTAAAACTATTTTCTTCCATCATATTATCACTTGCCTCTGCCTTGTATTCCTTATAATAATACCTTTCATTACCTGCATTATAAGAAATACCCATATTGGTAGAAGTATTCACACGCGGTACATATCCTTTCCTTTTATACTTATAAGGAGGCAATGCCACCTGAAACCGGAATCCTCCATTCGCTTTAGCATGCTCTGCCTTCATGGCATAAAAGCCGATTGAGCAATAACGGAAATGACGAATCATATCGAATTTAATCCCCTTTTCCTTCAACAAATACTGTTCAGCCTTCAGTGTGAACTGTGTATTAAATCGCGGCCAATAGAAATTTCCCCCCAAAGACCACGTCACACGCCATAATGAAGGATCATATTGGAACTTAAATCCGTCCCAACGTCCAGCTCCCGTATATCCTATTCTTGCCAACAAAGAAAAGCGCTCATCATTAAAGGGTCGAAAGAAATCTACATCAGCACCATATCGGTTGCCACTAAAATAACCTACTGAGAATTTACCAAAAACGTTATAAGGCAATCGAAAACGTTGTGAAAGAGTCAGAAACCCCGGATGAACCTTTCCTTCCCGAGCTCCATATCCATCATTATAAATTGGTATCTTCACTTGTGCTGTGGCTTTCATACCCTTCCATAACGAAATTTCTATTGCAGGACTCAAATCAAATAGAACTTGATAAATCTGCGTAATAATCACGTTCTTGAAAGAGAATTCCGGATACACCAATATATCAATCTTGAACAAAGAACTATTTTTCAACTTTATTTTCCGTGCATTCTTCCAAGTATCACCCAATTCATAGCTTACATTCCAGTCATCACGTTCTGCTTGGAGCACCGAATCACCCTTTATAGGATGATAATAAAGAGAAATCTGGGGTACATTATTATCCAGAACTATTATGCGGCATGACTTTTCTTCCGGAATACACCTGCTAACAAATGGGCTTTTTATCTAAAACACAGACAATCCTTTGCTTCTCTCCCTTTGTTTGTCTGCTGTTGCATAGGGAATTAATGACGCCTAACGGCCATGAACAACTCTGCTAATGGTCGTCAAGCGATTGCTTTATGGTCGTAAGCAGGGTTGTTCATGGCTGTTAGGTGTCACTAACTCCAAGGCTTTTACGGATGAAGTACGTAGCCCGCATCTATTGTGGATAGGGCGCAAATGTATTGTACAACAACTTAAAGGATATTAGACGGCATTATTCATAGCCGTGAGTTAGGAATCATCCGCTTGAACGGCTCACTCTCCCGGTACTTTTCATAGCCTCTGCGGAATGCCGAACTGATTGATTTATGTAGCTCTTGCGTAATATTATGCTAGTAAACAGATTGTTACTACAAAACTCAGGCGTTTCAGACAAGTGGAAGCTAAATTTGCTTCCACCTTTTCGGATTGCTTCCACCACAGGGCAAATGCCGATGGATAGGGGGATACAGGAGGTGGGTGGAAGTGTGGAAGCAAAGTGATGGAAAATAAATTTCCAGAGAAAGTTTCCGCCGTCATAGCAATAGCCACACTCTTGATAGTTTAATTGTTTCTGGCTTATTATTATATTTGTTCTTTCAGTAACGTGGCGTTCTATACTGTAAATATTTGATAGCTAATAAGGTAATTATAAAAAAGACAAGAGTGATAGAACATGAAAACAATTTTTAGGATTGACTTTTGTTACTGTTTTGTTACTACTAATAATAAACTGTATGTTTTTATTTAAAGAATATGAAAAAACAATTGAATTTAAAAGAGCCAATAAAGGTGAGAACAAAAAAATTGGTTAATGGATGCCAATCCATATATCTGGATATTTATATGAATGGAAGGCGACAATACGAATTCTTAAAGTTGTATATTATCCCTGAACATAATCAAGCTGATAAAAAAAGAAATGCCGAGACGCTAAATTTGGCAAATGCGATAAAGGCTCAGAAGATTTTGGAAATATATAATCAAGCTTACGGATTTAATCATAGCAGATTGTCCAATATGAAGCTGACTGGCTATATGAAATTAATAGCAGAACAAAGTGTGAACAATAGAGTACGGAAAAGTGCCATACATGCTGTTGTATGCCATTTGGAAAGGTATACTCCGAATGGAATATTGCTAAGAAAGGTGGACAAGACTTATTTGTTGGGTTTTATAGATTACTTGAAGAAAACAAAACAAGAACATTGTAAGAAGGAAAAGACATTACATGTTAACACCCAATTCTATTATTTGAAAACGCTGCGATACTGCTTGAACAGGGCCGTATCTGAAGATTATATAACTGTTAATCCGATGAATAAAATAAAGAATGAGGACAAACCAAAACGTAATCGAACAGAAAGGGATTATCTTACTATAAAGGAATTGACCAGATTGGTTCATACTCCTTTTTATAATATCTTATTAAGGAAAGCATTTCTATTCAGCTGTTTTTGTGGATTGAGGCATTGTGATATTATTGCATTGAGATGGGAAGATATACGCTATGATGAAAATGGCAATGCACTATTGAGTATTATTCAGAAGAAGACGAAAGAAGCCATATCGCTTCCACTCTGTTCGGAAGCCATAAAACATCTGCCAGACAGAGGAAATGCACCAGAAACGGAAAAGGTATTTGCCGGATTGGTCTCACTGGGACGAAGTAATGTGATTTTACACAAATGGGTTGAACAAGCTGGGATATCAAAGCATGTAACATTTCATTGTGCAAGACATATTATTTCTTCTTACTCATTGAAAACAAAGAATTTACAAAGATTTTCAACTTAACAGGTAACGATTTGGAAACCAGCGAGCTTCTCCATTCTGCAATGTTCTACACTAATCAAAAGAACGCTTTTCTCATTCACAAAAGTAATGTTTTTCTTTTTCGCTGCCAAAACAATTTCATTGAAAAACGGAGAAAATCAGATTTTTAAAAATAATTGCAAATATAATTTCTTATTCTTTCTCTTGAAGCAGTATTGAATTTAGGCTTCCAGTATCCACATATTTGCCAATAGCACCTCATCAAAACACAAATAATTTGTTAAGCCATGTAATATAACCTAAAGTAAATGACGTATTTTCTAATGGAATCTTTCGCCATTGCGAATGAATAATAACATTTAGAATTATGATTTACGGATACATTAGAGTTAGTAGCGATAAACAGACGGTAGAAAATCAGAGATTTGAAATCAACAACTTCTGTGAGAGAGAAAACATCAAAATTGATGGTTGGATAGAAGAAACCATCAGTGGTACTAAAGCTTATAACAAAAGGCAGCTCGGAACACTTTTAAGACGAATACAAAAAGATGATTTAATAATATGTGCAGAACTATCTCGTCTTGGTCGTAATTTGTTCATGATAATGGAAATACTAAATATCTGCATGACAAAGGAATGTCGGGTGTGGACTATTAAAGATAATTATAGGCTCGGCGAAGATATACAGAGTAAAGTTTTGGCTTTTGCATTCGGGTTGTCAGCAGAGATAGAACGTAATCTTATATCTCAGCGAACAAAGGAAGCTTTAGCACGAAAAAAAGCGGAAGGTGTTATACTTGGACGTCCGAAAGGAAAGAAAAACGCTCCTGACAAGTACAAACTATCGGGTAAGGAAAACCTTATTCGTGAGTTAATACAAGTGGGTGTATCTAAACGCAAAATAGCTAAAATATGTAAAGTTGATAGAAATACATTATCTCGTTTCATCAATGATAGGATTGAAGCATAAAATTGAGCGATTTTGTTCAGCAACAGCATACAATCTGTAATTTTTCTAATGAAGGGAGTTGGGTAATTCTATCCCCAATAGAACAGAGCATCAAGCAAAAGATTGAGTCAGTAGGAACACCGCTTAAGGATTGGGATATTAAAATCTATCGTGGTGTACTTACTGGTTATAACGACGCTTTCATCATTTCAACAGAAAAACGAGACGAGATATTGGCTAATTGCCAGACTGAAGATGAAAGATTACGTACGGCTGAACTTATACGACCGATTCTTCGTGGCAGGGATATTAAAAGGTATGGATATGATTGGGCAAACCTATGGATTATCAATACTCATAATGGGATCAAAGGTGTTAAACCTCGTATTGATATAAACGAATATCCAGCAGTAAAGGCTCATTTAGACCAATATTGGGATAAAATATCAAAACGAGCAGATAAGGGAGACACACCATACAATCTTAGGAACTGCGCTTATTTGGACGATTTTTTTAAGCCAAAATTATTCTATGCAGACATTACCCAAAAGTTGAATTTTTGCAGGTGTAATGAAGTTATGTTTTGCAATAATACAACCTACTTTATCACAACAAATAATCAAGAAATTCTCACACATTTGGAACGATGTCTAAATACAAAATTGATAGATTGGTATTATAGAACTTTATCTGTTCAATTAGGTGAAAATGCAGTCCGAATGTTTTCCATTTATGTTTTAAACATACCTATACCAGATATTTCAGATATGCCACTTTACTCGTTATATGGTTTAACTGAATCCGAACAGAAATATATAGAGGATTTACCATAAAAGTATTGGTGACTATTCCGCTCTATTACCATTAAGTATTTCATTTTTATGCATTTCTATAAATTTCTCAATAAAATCGACCTCTTCTTTTGTAAAGCAAAACAGATTGTATATAGACCTATCATTTTCAATATATTCTATTGGAGGACAAGGAATATCTTCTATGTACTGTTGACGCATCTGCATTCCACCATTATCAAGGATTGCAATGTTTTTAAGATAGTAATAAGTTGCAAGCGAAGAGTTTAAGTACGCACATAGTTTGTCAATGTTTTTCCCTGTAAAGAAACACAAACTATCTACAACAAAGTATCCTGCATCAGCTTTTGAGAATCTTGGGAAAGAATCTATTTCACTTTTAGAAATTCTCATAAGTCGTGCCCAAACAATTTTTGGCTTAAAGAAATCGTCCATAATAATTTTAGTGGACGATTTTTTACAACCAAAACTTATTTATCCAGAGACAACGCAAGGAGCTTCTTTTGCTTATGATGAAACAGGTATATTTTTGGATAAAACTTGCTTTATGATGATAACCAAATATGCACGTTATATACAAGCAACTTTATCAAGCCAATTATTTGAATTTGCTTACAAAAGAATCTTCTCAAGTATAGAGTTGGGGCAGCACGGATTTCAATACAACAAACACGCCCTCATTAAACTTCCTATAAAAAGATTTAATGAGGACGATTCTACAATATTCTCAGAAGAGTTCTTCTATAATCAATATGGTATCACAAAGGGTGAGATAGATTATATACAAAATGCTATTTAATCTCCACAAATCCAACAAGTTCTCTCTCTTCATTTGATAAATCATACAGGTCGAAAATCATTGTGTCAATTGCAATGGCTTTCGACTTTGTATATTCATTCTGTATATCTAAAAGTTGGTCTAAAAATAATGCGTTAGTGTAAGGATTAACTTGTATTACTGGAATTTTATCAAAGAATATTTTACTCAGTTCTCTTGTACCTCCTTGAAGTTCTGGAAATGAATCTCTAAAACAAAATTTGAATAAAGAAGAGTTGAAGAATGCTGTAAGAAATGCAACATTCTTACCTGTAATTATAAAACATTTCTGATTGGTTAAATGCTGTTTGTCATCGTAAACAAAAGGCAAATATTTAGTCATATTGGGATACACGATTTTTGGTTGTAAAAAATCGTCCCAATAACTGATACTATCTTGTGTTTCAAACCACTTATTGCTTGTTTTCTTTCGAGCCTTTATCTCTTCCCCGTTGATTATATATTTCTTGCCTGTTTGCTCTAATCGTTCTTTTCCAAACGATAATAGATGAGCCTTTACAGCAGGAAACTCTTCTATGTTATAATGGCGAGAAGGGAACGTGGCAATTAACCATAAGTTTGCCCAATCATATCCATACCTTTTAATATCCCTGCCACGAAGAATCGGTCGTATAAGTTCAGCCGTTTTAGTTCGTTCTTCTTCAGAGGAACAATTGTCTAAAATTTCATTCCTCTTTTCGGTACTAATAATAAAAGCGTCATTAAATCCCGTTTTGATTCCATAATTGATTTGAATATCCCAATCCTTTAATGGAGTACCAACAGATTCTATTTTTCTTTTAATACTCTGCTCAATCGGGGATAATATAACCCAACTATCAAAAGATTCAAAACGGCATTCTACTGACTGTTGCTGAACAAAATCGCTCAAATTCTTTAAGCTATCTTTGTTCAGTTTGTCAGTAACTGCACAGCGTGTTTGATATTCATTCTTTTCCTTGCCGAAAATCAGGATATTCGTATCAACCGTAGCATTATCAAAAATCTTTACTCCAGCAAAATCAATTAAGTATTTAGGATTTGTATGCTTTGCGAAGAATCCTCTCGTTTTTTCTCCATATCCTGCACGCATCCATTTATTGGATGTAATAAAACAGAGATGCCCTTGTTGGCATAAAAGCTGCCAACCTTTTTCATAGAACAAGCAATAAATGTCGCCAGTCTTAGCAAATGTCTGGAATCGGCAATCTTCATATAATTTTGCCAACTCTCCACCATTATTCTGTAATTGGATATATGGCGGATTGCCAATAACGATGTCAAATCCGTTTTTATCATCATCTCTGTTAAATACATCACTAAACCAAGTATGCCAGAGGAAGAATTTGTTATTCTCAGCAAGATTGATTTTCTTGAGTTGTTCAAGAATTACAGGGTCGTAAGCCTGTGCCTCCAACTGTTTGTTGATGGTATCGGAAATATCTTGCTGTAACTTTACCTTTCTATCGTGGTCGCTACAAGAGTAATATGCCATTAAAAGCTGAAATACCCTTTTTTGCAAGCGATTTTTCTCATCATCGAAAAGTGTGATTTCTCCTTTATCTTTCTTATGCCCTTTCTCATAAGTGAGTTTGCTCAAATCCACTCCCATAAAACTCTCGATTAGTGAGTTTCCTTGCATAATCTTATAATCAAGGTTTGGCAATGGCGATGGTGTTTCCTCATCAACCACAATTGAGAGCCAGAAACGCAAACGGGCAATATCAACAGCCCCTTTCTCAATATCCACACCATAAATATTGTTTTGGATAATGCTCTTCTTTATTTCGGCGCGGTCGTAACGCTCGCCGCTCAACGCTTCACGACAATGCAACAATTCATTAAGCAACCCCATAGGGAATGCACCCGAACCGATGGCCGGGTCACAAATTTTTACTTCTTCAAGTGCAGTAAGTAGTTTAGGCTTCTTATTATCAGGAATATCCACAACTCCTTCTTCGGGCGAAAGAACAAATTGGCGAATCTTCTCTTTTGCTATACTTGTATTGGTTTCAAGATAAGCGATGAGAGATTCCTGACACATATAGCGTACTATCTCTTTCGGGGTATAGAACGCTCCTTTATCCTTGTTGTCTTCAAGCAAGTTCTCGAAGATTTTACCCAACATTTCAGGGTCAACACCGACCTCGGCATCATTAGGGTCGTTTTCGTCAATGGTAAAGTTGTATTCACTGAAGAATTGGAACAGGCGTTTGAAGTAATCAGCAGGGAAACGGCTTTCAGGCTCATCCTCCTCATCACGCTCAAACAAACCGCCATTGAGGTATGGAATATCTTTCCACTCATCAAGCAGTGACTTATCCCAACCGTAATCAGCGAACAGAGCTTCACGCTCGGCTGGTTTAGTGTTCAGGATACCGAAAAATAACGGTTCAAGCACCGAATCAAGATAATCGTCCTTATACGGTGAGTTCTTAAACATATTCTGCATATAGTTGAGGTCTCCACACATCCATCCTTTGCGTTGCAAGAAGTGCAGGAATGTGATTCGTCCCATCATCTTCTTCACATAGTCACGAATCTTCTTCTCGTTATGGTTAAATGCCTGCATCAATGCAGTGTCAGGCTCGCCAAGTATTTTTTCTTCCCACTTGCTGCCAACCTTGACAAAACGCTTACCCGTAATATATTGGATAAAGTCGGCATATTGCTCACGGTACTTGTCGAAGAATTCATCAGAGAGGGCTTCAACGGAAAATGCAGTTTTTAAATTCTCAAACGATATGCCTTTCTTCTTTAAGAAATTGAAACGTTCGATGGGTGTCCTGTACAACAAATCATCACTGCCGAATACGTATGTGTATCGTTTAGGCGATGTCGCTTCACCCTTAATGTCACAAATAAATGACAAACGCCAATGGTCGCCACTGTCAAATACAACTAATGCCGCATCAAATTCTCCCCAAGTGGGATTGATGAATGATTTTACGAGATTGCGAAGTCCTATACGTTTGTTTGCGACAGAGCCTTGACGGATATTATAGTGGAACAAGCCTATACGGTAGCTGTCGGAAGTGTTTATGTTTCCTAAATAATAGCCTTCATCCGAAGTGCTCTCAATTATTCTTTCGGGTTTCTCTTTCAATTCGCTTGCATTGAAAAAATATTGCAAAAAACTGTACCATTGTGCCAAGTTGAATGATGATTGGAACAGGTTTCTTAAACTGTCTGAAGTATATATAATTGCCATAGTGATATTTACTTAAAGGATTCTGAAATAATAATTTGTGGATTGGAAATGTCTTGTGCATCGTGGCGTTGCTCCTTGTTCATGGTCCGGTACTCGCCAATCAGTTCCGAAATTCTGTTTTGTAAACCATACTCGTCTTGCTTCATCCTTGCACGGTCGTTCCTGTATTCACGAGACAAGGCTTTCAAGTAACGAGGCAGCTGGGCATAGATACCTTCATTGATATATCCCATCAGCACATCGCATTGCGATTTCAATTCACTGTCGGTTGTTATCTGCTTGATGGTACGCAAGAACTTGTTGGCTTCAAGCGAAGTCTTGTCAAGGTCGGAGCGGTTGATTGATGATGTATCGGCTGCCTCCACATATTCGGTCGTATATTGAGCCAATGCACTGTTTACGTGCTTGTAGTGCTGCTCTTCTTTGGAGAATGGCACAGGCTGTTCTTCGGGTTTCGCTTTGAGATATTTTACCGCTTCAAGAAAGTCGATAACCTCTACACCGGTGGCTGTTGCCAAATAGAACTCCGTCTTGACATTGGAAGAAACAAATATAATAGACTTACCGCTATGCTTTCCAGTATCACGCATTACACGGCTCTTCATTGGCAGTGCCTTGATTTTGTGATACAGTTTGCGGTCGCTATTATAGAGTTCACGCACCTCACGCAATAGGGCAATTTTTTTGTCAATGCTATCCTTTACATTGTTATCGAACATCCGGAACTCCTTTACAATCTCCTCTTTGGAGTAGATTTGTGCATCTTCGCCAAATGCCGAATGGAAACCTTGCAACTTGACAAGGGCATTCTTATATAGCTGAATTTCTTTATCGCCCTGTTGAGACGGGTAGAACATATAGTTGTAAATGTTGGGAGCAACCGAGCCGATACGGTTTACACGACCGATGCGCTGCATTAATCGGGTAGCGTTCCAAGGCGAATCGTAATTGACAATTACATTGGAGCGATGCAAGTTCACACCTTCCGCCAACACATCAGATGTAATGATGATGTTGTACTCCATAGACTCGCAGTCAAAGTTTGCATCAAAATTCTCCTTGATGGTCTGCCCCAAACGGTTGCGGTTGGCTGCCGTAACCATCAAAACATCGGAACGACCGATTTCCTTTGTAAGTCTATCGTACAAATAATTCAGTGTATCCACGCTCTCTGAGAACAACACAAGTTTGCCCGATGGATTTATCTCTTTATCGAAGAAGTTATGGGTAAGGTTTTCTCGGAACTTATCGAATTTTGGGTCGTCATTCTCTTTCTCCCAATCAGCATTGAGTTGCTCCAATATATCACGGTCATGGTGGAGCATTTCAAGAAATTCAGAAGTGAATGCATCGGCAGGGAAGAGAATATCCTCAACTGCATATCCCTTGGTAATGGCATACTCGATAATCTCATCAAGCTCCATATTCTTTGCTTGCAGGTCTTTTACCTTCAAGTCGGGAGCAATGATAACTTTGTCTTCCTCGAACATCTTAATCATATCGGTTGTGATACGAAGAAGTGTACGGAGCGATTTTTTGAAAGCATAAAAACTACTTTCCAATCGCTTCACCATGTGGACACGATAGATTCCGGCCAATGTCTGACCGATATGTACGGCATTCTTGTACCTGTTACGGTATTCTGGCTTCAAGAATTCCACCGCACGATAACGGGCATAAGTCAGTCCCTTACCCTCCGGATTTTCATCTGTTTTTCCATCGGTCAATTGTTTCAACGTTTCGTAGAAACGATTACTTGTGTCGGAATCCATCACGTACTCCAATTCGTTAGGTGGCAGAATATTGGGGAATATGATGCCTTGCGACCTGATGTCTGCCCTATAATCAGGGTCATTTAGAATGTTGTTGCGTGTACGACGAACTGTTACCTTGTCGATAACCTTACTGCGGATTTGCTCATATATTTTATCCACTTCGGATGTAACATCACGCTTATCACGTTCACGCATCAATCGCTTGTACTCCAAGATATATTCCGAGAAGAAGCCTTTGAGGTTCGGAACTCCATCAATGGTACAGCTCTGGCTGTTTTGGAACAGCAACAATTGATTCTGTAAATCGTCGGGACGGTTATTGAGTGGGGTTGCTGAAAGAAGCATCACTTTCTTTTGCGAACTCTTCAATAAGCCCATATTCATGCAAGGAGACTTGCATATCTTCTGTAGTTCGTCATACTTGCCCGAACTGTCGCTACGGAAACCGTGCGCTTCATCGACAATAATCAGGTCAAACTCTTCTTTATCCTTGTAGTTGTTTTTACTTTCAAGAACTTTGGACAGACTGCCATTGGTGACAAACTGTGCTTTTTTGTAAATGCCGAACAACTTGAATGTATTTCTCCAGTTGTCTTCCAAAGCAGGAGGATAAACAACAAGGATATTGGTGTTTTTGCCGTTAGCCTCTACAAATCGCTTGGCTATCATTGTGGCAATCATTGTCTTTCCAAGACCTACAACATCGGCAAGGAACAAACCGTTATGCTGCATCAGCATTTGATAGCCTTGAATAACGGCATCTTTCTGATATTTCAAATCCTTAACACCATCGGGCAACTGAATGGAAAAATCATCTTCCACTTGGTCGCCAAAAGTATCGATAAGCACTTTGATATAAAGCTCGTACGGAGTTGGCTGATAACCCAAGTATGTCTTTTCCTTGTACTTGTTAATGTCATCTGCGGTAAGGGGAACAGCCTCGTTCCATAAAGTCCAAAATTCATCGGAGCAATACTTCACATCGTCAAAGTCTTTCATCGCCACATTAAGTTCGTATTGTGGCGGTTGCTTAATTCCTAAACCAGAATCAGAGATATTTGAAGAACCCATAATAACCCAACCATCGCTGTGTTCACTATGATTCTGTGGTAAACAGAGATAGAATTTGGCGTGCAGGTTTTTGGTAGCGTGGATACGCATCTGTAATCGTCCTGAAACAAGGTCTTCGCACATCTGCAAAATACCTTCTTCCACTTCGGGAGCATATTGGGCATTAACAATATCTTCTTTGAAGCCGTTGTGGTAGATCTCCTTTGCCTTGTCCTCATTGGCCAGCATTAGAAGTGTCTTGTTATGTTTACGGAAAATATCATCTATGTTGATACCAACCAATATCTTGATTTCTGATATATCACCTAATTCCTTACGCAATTTAAAATATCCTGATGAACGGAAGAAACCTACAACCGCCAAGAAGCGGTCGAATGTTGCCATCTCCGATGCAATACCTTTCAGCTTGTCAAAAAGCGTATTGCCTAACGTATTGTTGAAAAACTTTGTACTCATAATGTTGGTGCCTATTGTCTCTTGCCAAGAGACGGATATTATAGTGCAAAGTTAAGCAAAACAATGATTTTCAGGATATAGGACACTGAAAATCTTGCCTATTGCCATGCTTTTGTTTTGCGAGAGAATCTGAATGTTTTGCGAAAGTTATTCTGAAAATAGCTAAACATGACTATATATCAATAAGATAAGCCAATTTGTCCGTCTCTTGGCAAGCGTTGGACAGATTCGCTAAACATCTACCGATTCACAGCAAATCCAGTATCTTCTTATTGGCTTTATCCACCACAGTAGTATCCAACGATGCAAGATAAATCTGCGTGGTGTTCTCAGAATCATGCCCCATACCCTCGCTGATGACAGAGACTGGCACATTACGGCTCTTGGCGATACTTGCCCACGAATGCCGACCGACATACATTGTCAAGGGTATTGGCAAATCCAACTGCTTCCCGATTTTCTTCAACAAATGGTTTACTCGGTGAAGTTCGTTGGCATATTGCTTCCGATAATCTTCGTCCCATTTTGTAATGATGGGGAGCAGATGCTCCGTTTCGTTTATCGGATATTTGTCAAGAATCTCTTGCATACACTTTTCCCATTTGATGAACAGTTGCTGTCCCGTCTTCCGTCTGCGGTATGAAAGAGTGCCGTTCTGCAAGTCTTTCTTTCTCAGATAAGCCATATCAATGAATGACATTCCCCTTGTATAGAAACAGAACAGGAACATATCACGGGCATAATCAAGATTGGGCTTCAATGACAAGTCCAGTCCTTTGATACGTTTGATGTCATTGAGTGATAAGGCTCGCTTCATGGTTTTCTCCACTCCTGTATAAACGGACTTGAACGGATGCCGTTGCTCCGTCAGTCCATTTTCCACTGCACGGTTATAGACCGCTTTCAGAATACGCATATAGAAGGATATGGTGTTGGGCGTATTTCCCCTGCCTTTCAAATAAGCCTCGTACTCTGCCAATAAATCCACATTAAATTGGTCAAACAAGGCCTCTGTGTCATTCATAAAACCGCTAAAACTTCTGAGGGCAGCTGTATAGGTTTCCGAAGTGCGTATTTTCCCCAAGCGTTTCAGTCTTGCTATCTGCTGGCTGATGTAAGCGTTAAACGATAACTCTTGCCTGTTGTCATGAAAGTGTGCGACTATATCATCCGTCACAAATGTGCCGGATTGGGATAACGTGTGTATAATCTTATTCAACCTGTCCTTGTCCCATCTGATACGGGAACTTATTGAAAGTAGATAGTTATTCCGTCCATCCTTATTTGAAACAAGATGTAAATTGACCGTTTCGGAATGACTGTCCCATTCCGAAACGAAAAGTTTATACTCTGTGTTTATCTGTCTGACCACACGGTTGTGGATGACCTGATAGTAGAGTGTACCCTCCCTGCCGTTTACGGTGGATGGGCGAAACTTGACCTTAACCGATGCCATATCAGTCCGATTGGGATTGGTAACACTTCTGCATCTCCCTCGAAAGCTCCACAATCTCCCGACTTAACTTTACAAGGTCAATGGTATGCTTCTCCAACTTATAGAGTAGAGCCATCGCCTTCTTCTCCGAAAAATGGCATCGCAGCTCTTTGACTACCTGATTATAGTTCATGCCGATGGCACGGAACTGGGCGTGGAAGTCCGACAGCTTGGTGTAGTAGTCCAGCATCGTCTTGTCTACTTTCAGCACTTTGAACTTCTTTCCGAAGAAATGCGCCTTCAGAAAGACGGCTTTCGCATACACCTGTGACTCTTCGTACATCGTGAGGAACTTGTTCCATTCCTCATCATCGAAGCGCACCATCACGCAGTGCGTCTTCGGGTTCAATTTGGGATTTCTCCCGTACTTGTTGTTCTTTTTCATGCTTCTTATTCTTTCAATTTTATAGTTTATCCTTTGTTTAATCATTGATTAATTAACCCCGAAATTATCCGACTTCGGAGGATAATTCTGCCCACGGTGGTGCAAGGGTTTTCAGTTACTCCGGTACATCCGAGTAACTGAAAACATACCTTGCTGTGTCTTTGAGGACACAAAAATCCTCCGCCTGTCGGATTGATTTCCGAGTGTAATAACTCACTTTGTGTATCGGTCGAACCGATGGAGTGCATCCAACGGCTCAACCTGTTCCACCGTAATCCCGTCAGAGTTTGCGCCATTGCTCAATGTCATTCCGGTAGGCATCGAGGTGCAGGCGGACAAGGTTCTCTATAAGTCCGGATGCGCTCATGCCCTTCCCTCCGAGGTAACGGACAACCCTGTCCAGCTCGTCACGCACCGTCTCACTGACGAACACGGGCTTGCGGTTGATAATTTTGGGAACTTTGAGATAGGTGGTGCGGTACTCATCCAAAGACAGCCTGCGCTGTTTGCCACTGATGCGCTTCTGCGGCATTGCCGCTTCTTCGGTCGCCACTCCTGACGGTTCATCTGCCATAGGAATTTCTGCTTCTTCCGTGACGGTCTTGCCGGGCTGTTCCGGCTCCTCCGGTTCCAGACCGATACTCCTGTAGAAGTCGTCTATCGACTTGGAGGTGTAGGGCTCCCTGCGCCCCATTTTTTCCACGATTTCACGAGCTTGACGCTCTGTAATGTTTGGTTCTTTTTTCATTGTAAAAACAAATTGATTAAGTTATTGAATGTGGTCTTGGTCTATACCTCGACCGATTATCGGGAGCGAAGTAAGGTGCTTTAATGCAGTCAGTCAAGCACTTGGATTCTCTTAGGCATTTTTGTACGGTTTTGCTTTATGGGGACTGACAAATTGGTGCGGACTTCACCGATTTGCCGGATATGAATAGCTAAAAGGACAAAGTACGATTGGGGGCTATTTTAAATTAAGCCCTTATTTTGGCTGTGGCTTCTTTATAAGACATGGGAATTAAAGGCTGAACGGAAATCGTATTCCACCGGCTTGCTCACAGATAACCGGCAAGCAGTAACTCGGACAAACGCTACCATATCGGAGCAACACGCTGCCACTTTCGGGAAATCCATTGCTGGGCAGTAGATTATGTATTTCTTTGCTGCAAAAGAAACAATAACAACAAAAATAATGTATATGGAAATCGTATCAATTGAAAGAAAGACCTTTGAAGCGATGGTCGCCAAGTTTGAACATTTTGTATGCCGCATGGATGCCATCTGCCAAAGGCACGGAAAAAAGACAATGAGCGAGTGGATGGACAATCAGGACGTGTGCCGGATGCTTAACATCAGCCCACGCACATTGCAGACGCTTCGGGATAACGGCACGCTGGCTTATTCACAGATAAACCACAAGACGTATTACCGTCCCGAAGACGTGGAACTCATTGTCTCCGTTGTGGAGGATAGAAGAAAGGAAGCGAAGTTCAAAGGAAAGACTATATGAATGAAATATAATGACAATACCCACTAAATCCAGAGTAATATGAATGAGTTGATTAACAAGGACAACAAGTGGATAATCCACTTTATGGGCAGTCTTGACCGACTGCTTGATAATGTAGAGCACCTGACCGCCAATTACCGCCCGACATTGGGCGGTGAGCGTTTCTTCACTGACAAGGAGGTGTCGGCACGGCTGAAGGTGAGCCGCCGGACACTTCAGGACTACCGCAATGAAGGGCGTATCGCCTATATCCAGTTGGGCGGTAAAATCCTCTACCGTGAATCCGACATCGAACAGATGCTGAATGACGGTTACCGCTCCGCCTACCGACAAAGGATAACTTGATTTTTCTTGAAGGAGTGCAGTTTGCCGTATGCCCTGTATTGCGGCAGCAATAGACTTTCGACAAAAAGAAAAAAGGAACGGCTTACAGACGAAGCGCAGTATTGACACTTCATCCGTAAGCCGTTCCTTTTCTGCTCTTATATAATACCCATCAGTTGCTTGTTTTTCGTTGTCGGATACCTTTCAAGCGTGTGGCAACGGAAACAAGTGGCTGACGGGATGAACCTCAACTATTCCATCGGTTATTACTCCTGCCACAGGAAACAAACAACGTAACAGGCGTTTCTCTTTTGGTGGTGCTGATTTCATTTATTACAAACCGTCTGAACAAAGCACTTTCTTTACTGCATATCCTGAATGCAATGGCTATAACCATTTCAAGGTTGTAAACGTCATAACTGATACCATTCGGTTGTCTGACATATCGCATCGTATCGGCTTCATTCAGTTCATTGTTCTTATAGATTGCCCGTATCGTCTTGCGGACATCGTACGAGAACACCCCGAACAGGTCGGCAATCTCAAATTGCATCATCCATACGGGTGCGGTCGGCATAGTGACTGCACCCGTTTCACTGATTGTTATTATACCTATACTCATAATCCCTTTATTTTATGATGATTATCTGCTATTTCTTATTTTCGCCAGCCGATATTTCCTTTCTTCGTTCCATCAGTTTGTCCATATCTTTGGAAATTTTATCATCGGTTATCCGTGCATATCCCTGTGTCGTCCTGATATTGGAGTGTCCCATCATCTTGGCGATACTCTCAATGGGTATATCTGCCGAAATCAAAAATGTTCCGAAACTGTGCCGACTTTGGTGATAGGTCAAGTTTTCCTCTTTCCCTATGGTTATTCCCAACTCGTGAACCTCAAACCATAGGGCATCACGGTTGGGAAGAGGAAACACGGGCTTCTCGTCATCGGTCGTGTTGTACAGCGACAATATCCGCTCCGCTATGGGATGTAAGGGTATGAATGCCTCCACCTTTGTCTTTTTGCGGTTGATGCGGATGTACCGTCTGCCATCAGCGTTTGTTCCGATATGGTGGGGATGAAGAAGTTTGATGTCCACATACGCCAGTCCCGTCAGGGTGGAAAATATGAAAGCCCGTCTTGCCAGTTCCATACGCTTGTCATACATCGGTGTGGAAAGTATCTTCTTGAACTCCTCACGGCTGATGTACCTGTGCCTTGCTTCCGGCTTTGTCTCATACTCCAAGTCCTCACAGGGATTTACACGGAGAATCTCCTTATCGACTGCCAGATACAACAGGCGGTTCAGCCAACGCAGGCAATGGTTGGTCTGGGAAACCCCGAAGTTCTTGCATTTCTTCAAATGGGCTTTGTAGGACTTGCCGAAATCCTCCGTCACTTCTTCAAGGGGAATGTCCTTTTTACCGATGGACGTAAGAAAATCCGTCAGGTACTTCTGATAATACATTGAACTTCGATAGGAAGAAGTCGAGTCTATTTCCTCGGAATGCTTCTTCAACCGTTCACGTTCCCATTCTCCCATCTGTAGAAGAGTGGTCGGATGGATGTTGTTCAAGGATATGTGGTTCTTCAAAATCTCGGCACTGACCACGCCTTGCGATTTCAGTATTTCATTGTAGGCTTCCTCTGTCAGTCGTAAATATTCTCGTAAGCGGTTATTTTCCCTTACGGATTTAATCTCGTTTTTCTTGCTGTTCCATTCTTCCGGTCGGCAATAAATCCCCGTACTGATGGCAGTCTGTTTGCCGTCAATGGTTATGCGGCAGAGTATGGCGGTCGTACCGTCAGCCTTTACTTTGCTGCGGTTAATGTAGGGTAAAAGTGAAAATGTACTTCGCATATCGTTTCCTGTATTAAAGAATTAATTGAAAATCTTTGGTGGCTTCTATGAACTTGTCCATGTCCTCGAAAAGTTTCTTCGGGCTGACACGGGCATAGACCTGTGTTGTGGAAATGTCGGAATGCCCCAGCATCCTGCTGATGGTTTCTATCGGCACACCTGCTTCAAGCGTAATCAGCGAGGCGAAGCTGTGCCTCGCCTGATGATAGCACAAATCATCCTTGATGCCTGCCAGTGCCGCCAACGCTTTCATGTGTCGTCTGAGATTTGACCAATGCAGCAAAGGGAACAGGGTGTCCCTATCCTCACTATGATATTTTTCAATCAGCGCAATCGCTTCCGGTAACAGTTTCACACTGGCACGAAGTTCGTTTTTCTTTCTTCGATACTTCAACCACAAAGCACCGTCCTCATCCGTATATAGGTTCTCGTGGGTAATCGAGACAACATCCGCATAACAGACCCCGGTGTAGCACCCGAAGAGAAACATATCCCTTGCCAGTATATGGGATTTGCGGTAAGCGGGTATTTCCACATCACGGATTTTCTCAAACGATTCACGACTCAATGCCCGTGGTGTCGTTTCCGTCTTCTTTGGTAAGGTAAAATGCTGGAAGTGGATTCTGTCGGCATATCCCTCCTTATACGCCAGACGGCATATTTTCTTCAGGATGGCAAGATGATGGCGGACGGTATCAATCGCATAACCCTTATTACCGGTGGCAAATGCCTGATAGTCGTGGATGAACTGCTCTGTCAGTTGTCCAAATGCCAAATCTTTCACCTTGTACTTGGTCTCGATGAACTCCCCGATTGTCAGGCGCATATAGTGATAACCGGGATAAGTCCCTTTTGCCCTGTCTATGCCGATACGGGCTTTGAGGTCATCGCAGACGACATCCGTCATTCGCATGAGCGTCATTTGTGTTTCCATGCTGCCCTGAAAAAGGTCTTTCACATCGGTGGCATCGAAATCAATCTTGCGCTCCACAAGATTGTCGAATGCCGTGTTTACCGCCAACAGTAACTTTTCAATCTTGGCATTGATCTCAACCGCCTCCTTGCTTTTGCCGTTCAGACGGCTTTCACGTGGATTCCATAATTCGGGAGTGCAGGACAGTTTGCATCCGAACTGTGCCATTGTCCTGTTTACCGTGATGCGTCCCATGATGGGAGCTTTTCCCGACTTGTCCGGTCCGCTCTTTTTGAGGTAGAGCAACACCTTGAATTTTTCTACTTTCATACGCTTATATTTTTTAGTGCAAAATTACTTGCCATATAAGCGTTCCTTGATATGCAAAACACTGTGTATGAGTGCAAACAAAACGGTGAGGTTTTCTTTTCATCGCTTTGCGTTACCTCTTTCCGTTTCGGTAACCGCCCGGCTAACGGTTTGGTAACTGAACAACCTCAATATTCCGTTGTCGTTTGCATTTTCCACATTTTGCAGAATACAGAAATACAGCTCATTTCAAACGACTTACGTTTAATCTTTACCTATTCACTATTACTTGCTTCGCCTTGTATATTCCACACAGCGCGCCACACACATGCAACAATGATGCTGACATTGGGAGTAGATTTATATACAGTCTCCAAACTATTGGGACATACCAATATACAGACAACACAAATTTATGCAAAGCTTGTAGATGAAAGTAAAAAGAAGGCTATCGATTTAATTCCTAATATATCATAGGGGTTGGTTAAATGCGAAGTGCAATTTGTCATTCTCTTTAATTCTTGCAGATATTTCTTCTATTTATCCTTTCTACAGAGATAAGTGAGTTAGCCAAAACTGCTAAAAATGACTATTTGGCACAAAAAACAACATTCTGTATAACAATTACGTACAACTATATTAAGGATTTCAAGATAGCTAATATACTTCATATAAACAATCTGAGTCTTTATTAGGGGCTTTTGAGGAAAAAACAACATTATTTCGTTTTTTCATATAAAAATCTTTGGTATTATTAAAAATGTGTCTATTTTTGCACCATATTTTGTGTTATACGGACACAAAAAATGGTTGAAAAAGATGAGGTATAAAAACTCTAACATAAGAAAGTGCCTAACAACTAAAACAATAGCACAATGTGCAGCGTTCTTTTTATACTGTTTGCTTCCTTTGAAAGGGATTTGCCAAACGGGGGAAAGTACTGTAAATGCTTTAGTGAAAATGGGATTTGAAAATGTTGGATGGACAGAAGATGGCAATGAACGTGTTTATGTTCTGCAGAACTCTGCATATCGTTTGCAAGGTGTAGGCATAGGCAAAGCGGTGGATGTTATCCAAAAGATGGGTTTACCGGAAGAAAAGTCATGCCGAATAATAGTTCTGGACAATAATGTACCCCAGATTTCTCTTTATTATCATCCTATAAAGGGTGATTCGGTGCTCCAAGCAGAACGTGATGACTGGAATGTAAGCTATGAATTGGGTGATACTTGGAAGAATGCACGGAAAATAAAGTTGAAAAATAGCTCTTTGTTCAAGATTGATGTATTGGTGTATCCTCAATTAGCTTTCAAGAATCTGGTGATTACACAGATTTATCAGGTCTTGTTTGATTTGAGCCCTGCGATAGAGGTTTCGTTATGGAAAGGAATGAAACTAACGGCACAAGTGAAAATACCGGTTTATAATGATGGGTATGGAAAATATGAAGGTAAGGTTCATCCGGGAAATTTGACTCTTTCACAACGCTTCAGGTTGCCGTATAATGTGTTTGGCAAAGTGACTGTCGGATATTTTAATGCGGATCAATATGGATTTGATGTGGATTTTTTTAGGCCTTTTAATGATGAGAGATTTTCTTTATTGGCTCGAATAGGATATACTGGAACCGGATATTGGAATGGATTTAAATTGCATTATGATCCTTCTACATGGGTTGCTACTTGGTCTTTGGGGGGTAGCTTTTATTGGCCGCAGTTCAATACCCAGTTCACGCTGAAAGCTGAACAGTATCTAATGAAGGAAAAGGGGGTCAGATTTGAAATGGTTCGTCATTTCCGCTATTGTTCGATAGGCTTTTATGCTATGAAAGCAGAGCATGCCAAGGCGAATGGAGGATTCCGGTTTCAGGTATCATTGCCTCCTTATAAGTATAAGAGAAGAGGGTATATACCGCGTGTAAATACCTCTGCCCATATGGGCATTGTATATAATGCGGGTAATGAAAGGACTTATTATAAGCAATACAAGGCAGAGGCAAGTGATAATATAATGGAAGAGAATAGTTTTAACCCATATTTTATTAAGTCAGAATTGTTAAATTTTTAATTAATTAATTGAGATGAAAAAGATTAAATTCTTAAACGGCATAAATGCAGTGTTTGCACTTGCCGTAGTAGCTTTGGCTACAGCTTTCACTTCTTGTGAAAAAGAAGAGTTCAATGTAAATATTGAGCCTATCAATGCGCAAGCTACTATCAGTCCGATTGTACTTGCTGTAGAGAATGGCGTTACAACTGATGTAACAAGTGTTGCTACGGTCACTATCAGTCCGTCAGCTACGTTTACTGGTAATCCTACTTTGGCAGCAACTACAGCTACGGTTACCGCTTCTTATAATGATATGAGTGTAGAAGTTAAAGTTGCTGTTCCTGCATTGCAAGCTGGCCAGTTTGCTTCTTTAACTCCGACTATTATTCTTCAAAAAGAAACAGCAGAAACAAAAATCGTTGTAGATCCTCAAAAATCTACAAATACTGAGAATAAGGAGGGTTTTGAAGATAATACGACAGATTACTATTACTATACAACAGGAAAATATCTTAATAAGTCAGGAAATAAGGTATTGGAAGATACAAAGGTGATCAATACAACAGATTTACTTGAAATCGGAGCTATTAATTCTTTCTTTAGTACTCTTAAAGATACTTATAAAGAGGAAGAAGTTGAGATAGATAAGGAAATTCCGGTTTATGCTCACTCTCGTACGATAATTAATGTCGCTTATACTGTTGTAACTACTGATTATAAGATTGTTAAAAAAGCTGATGCTAATACAAAAGCAGGGGAAGAAATTTTAGCTTCTATGAAGGTTAAAAATTTTGCGACTGCTTTAGGAGACATCCTGGTTGATCAACAGATTCCTGGTCACAATCACGCTCCTGCAGGTCATGGTCATGGCCATGGTCATGGTGGAGATAATGCTGGTGGCGGTATTGTTGTTGCTGATTAACAGAACGTTTAGTTGTTATTTATCTTAAACTAAAGAGAAAATGAAAAGTAAATTAATGATAGCCTCCTTACTATTGGCAGGCGCTTGTGCAGCAAATCTAAGTGCACAAGAAAAAACGAACTACTACACTCCGAAATGGAGCGATAATATTTTCGTG
>ENA-OPTX01000502-OPTX01000502.1-human-gut-metagenome-genome-assembly--contig:-NODE-502-length-22536-cov-3.081224_pt1 | contig 22536 bp, 14 predicted proteins | sample MGYA00241465_ERZ501922 | MGnify/ENA primary metagenome ERZ501922 (study PRJEB25962, sample SAMEA2042399) | human gut metagenome | biome: human gut; feature: human-associated habitat; material: faeces...
AGTCCGCCGATCGAGCCGCCAACCAGCAGCCATTGACGATCCGTGGTTCCGCCCGTCAACGGCAACGCCGACACCGCCACATACGTATTGGTGAATGCGATCGGATCGCCGATTTTCTGCGATTCGGAAACGTTCTTGCCGTTGTCGTCGAGCAGTTTCGTCACGGATTTCACCGAAGCCGTCCATGCGCCGTTCGTTTCGGTAACGGCGACCACAATCTGGTATTTCGCGCCCGAATAGTGCAGGGCTGCGATATTGCCGTTGCCTTCCGTAATGGTGTACGTGTAGTCGGCTTTTCCAGCGTTGTAGGTGATGTCACCGAACGTTGCGGAATGCTGGCTATCCGGGGAATCAGCATCATAGGCGACCGTCACCTTGCACGACTGTTGCGCCTGTTGCGCGCAATCGGCCGGCAGCGGCGCGTTGCCGTCTGCGGTCAGTTCGAAATCGAACGAATCGCCTGCCTTCCAGTCGCGCCCCTCTAGGATTTTCTGCACGGTGATCACATTGGATAGCGTCGCGCTCTTCAACGTGTTGGTCAATGTGGCCGTCATGTTGCCGCCGTTGCCGTCACTCTGCCAGACCATGGCTTTGGTGAGGTCCACGCCGGTCGCGTTGCTCGCAGCATTGCCATACTGGTAGGAGACCGCGTAGCGGCTGTCTTCCGACGTTTCAGCCACGCTGTAGGTGTATCCGGGCTGCAATCTGCCGATCGTGGCCGTCCAATTATTCGACGCGTTCAACGTGATTGGATCGCCTACTTTTTCAGCCTGTGCGGCCGCTTCCCCGGTCTTCGTGCGCTGCAATTGGACCGTCACCGCGTCGCTCGCATGCTTGCTCGCACCGTCGGACCACACCTTGTTGATGGTGATTTGGCCAAGTCTGACTTGCACGACCGGTTTGGCATAGTCGAGCGTCTGTTGGGTGCATTCCGATTCCTGGTCGTTAACGGACGTGACCACGCAGTAGTTCAGATGCGCTCCGGCATTGGAGAAGTATCCTTGCTTTCCTGCGGATTCATTGCCGGTATTGGCTTCTCCCGTGTCCGGGTATTGCTGCTTGCTTGCGTAATCCGCATATGCGGCGTCGCTTGGTTTTACCTTGAAGGAAACGTCGATGGTTTCGTTTTTGTCGACGATCATGCCGTTCCCATTGTTGAATGTCACGGTAATCGTGCGATTGCCGTTGTCGTCGACGTTGTAGACAGCCGTATATCCGCTTACGGTTGTGCCATTGTTGGTTGCCGTCACATATCGCGTGATATCGGTGCCGTTTGCCACATCGGCGAAATCGACCGGATCAACCCATTGAGACAGGGTGTCGGTGATGGAATACGCTCTGATTTTCGCGGTTGTGGTGATGGTGTTGTAGATCTGTTCGAATGCCTTCGTCAGATTTTCCGCGGACGTTCCGTCGTATTCCTTGCCGGTGACGGCGTTCGCTTCTTTGGCTAGGTCGCTCATCTTATTGGCGTCGGCCGAAACCTTCACCACATACAGGGCTGCGTTCCCGCGTTCGTTGGCTTCCGACAGAGCGGCCGCATAGTTGTAGCCGTAGCTATCGTCATCGCCCTCGCCGTGGATGTTTCCGTCCGAGCCGTCCGGGTCGGTTTTCCACTGGTAGGACCGGTCCAACCACTTATTGTTAGCCTCGCACTCCGCCTGTGTCCCGTATTCAGGATGGCTTTCCCATCCCTGACCGAACCCACTCCACTTGAAGCATCCGGAATAGGATGTGATTCTGAAGGTCGGATTGCCGTCAGACAGGAAGACGATATGCTTCTGCACACCGGAACGTCCCGACGACAGATCGTTCGCTGTTTTCAGGGCGTCTTCCCAGTTGGTTCCGCCATTTGGCCACGCACTGACGGCCGTGCCGATAGCGCCAGGGGAAGTCGTGAACTGCGAAGTTGTTCGCGCCCTGTCGCTGAACGTCACCACCGCCATCTGTACTTGCTGCTCAGCCGGAAGAGCGGCATTCGTGGCCGTCAGAAGCTTACTCGCCAAGGCCGTGGCAGCGTTTTTCGCATTCGTGTCACGGTTGCTGTTTTTCATACTGCCGGACTTGTCAAGCACCAGCACAATATCGGCAGGCACCGCGGTCGTAACCGTGGACGACGAACTATCGCCGGACGCAGTCAAATGCAACGCATACTGATCACCGTCTCCACCTTCGATTTTGGCAATGCTTTTACTATTCGCAGGCTGCAAGGTGGAAGTGTCACCGGAAGGATTCTGGTCGTCTTCCGCAATGGCGGAAGACGTGGTGACGTAGCCCAAGCCGCCAAGCATGGCAATCGCAGCGAGCGCCGCAACCATGCGTTGAACAAAGCCTCCCCTCGGCTTTGCCTCGTTGTGCGCATGTCTCATATGCATCCCCTTAATTCACGTCTCTCATCGAATCGCGCCACTGACTCGCCTGGAGCAATCCGACACTGCTTCAACCCTGAAAACTAAAGGAAATCAAACAATCGCGCGCACACCCTACGTGCGGGAAAGTCGGGGTTTGGCAACAGCGCAACAACAAAATCCCTGCAACACATTTCCTACGGCGCAATCACCCGACATCACAAAAGGAAAAACGTGCGAAAAGCGCGATTATTCACGCAAATGTAACCGAATCAGCCGCGCTTCGGCCACCAAGCAGCATGCCTGCGAATATGCCACGGCTTGCGTCGCAACCAAACCAACAACGCGCCCACTACGAGAGTCGCAATACCTGTGATCGCACCAATCGCGCGGGCATCCTTCACCGCGTCGTTTTCGGCGGGAATCTCATCTGGAATGGCGGAACGTATGGCCGAAACCAGCAGACGGTGCGTGTTGACGCCATATGGCGTGCAGGTCATCAGGGTCACGCGATCCTCACCAGGCACGATTTTCAGCTGCGACGTGTCGTTCGGCTCGATCACCGTGATACGGTCCACCTGATAGCCGAACGTTCGACCCATCACTTCGATGTAGAAGTAGTCGCCGACACGCATTTCATCAAGCCGCGTGAACATGGCCGCCTCGACCAGTCCGCGATGCCCGGTGAGCACCGCATGCGTGCTCTTGCCGCCGACTGGCAGGCTGCTGCCGTACAGGTGGCCCGCGCCCGAAGCGAGCGCCGATTCGGAGGTGCCATGGTAGATCGGCAGTCTCACGGAAATTTTCGGAATGCGAATCGTACCCATCACGCCACCGCCGGAATCCAACAGACTCCGGTACTCCGCGTCCGCCGAACTGGCGCTTGCGGAACCAGCGTCCGCGGAACCGGCGTCCGCGCCTGTACCCGCACCACTCTGATTGTCCGATTCACCAGAATCGGACACACTGGCACGCGATCCTCCGCGCACATCAGCGAACGGATCCTTCGCCTCACCCAAAATCGGCTGTCCCGATTCCGCAAGCCGCTTGTTATAGTCCTGGGCCGCGGCGAACGCGTCATCCGCCTGCGGATACGGCCAGCCCGCAACCGTATGCGCGGATCTTACCGACGTTCCCGACAGATCACGCGCCGACCGATACTGCAACATCGCCGGAAAACCGCCAATACAGATCGCAGCGACAATCAACAGCGCCGCAATCGCACGCATCGCCAGCGTTTTGCCGCGAGCGTGACGTCGTTGACGCATTTCGTCGGCAACGTCAATCGCCTCTTCGAACGACGGAAAGCGACTTTCCAACGAAAGTCGACCACCCATCGGAGCCTCTTCGGGTGACGGCCAACGACCGTCATGCCATTCCGCCGTTTCCTCCATCTCACGCAACCGTGCCGTCACCCGACAAGCTTTCGCAGCACACGTTCCAGTTCGTCGATGCGCAACGCCTGTTTCGCGATCAATTCGTCGCATTGGTTGATGATGAGTTGCGCTTGGGCGAGCTTCGAAAGCGCATCCTGCGATTCCGTTGCCGACGATTGCGCATCATCGCGCATAAGATCATGATGCCGAATGACGCGCAGGTCGTCGCGGTCCACCCGCTTGCTGTTGCGGCGGTCTCGTTCCTCCTGCTTTTTCCAGCGTGCAATGCACCGCTCAATGCGTTTGTATCCGATGAGTTTCGGGTCGAGACCCGCCTCGCGGAAGATGGCGGCCGGCGATTCGCCCGCATTGTATCTGCACATGACTTCGATGCGGAAACTGTCGGCATACCGGATATGCGACGCGCTCACGCTTTCCACTGCGGGAAGGCTGGCCAAATACGCGCGCTCCTTTGCGGTGAATTTTCCATCAACCATTCTTCCCTCCCCCTATATTGCCTAAACAGCTTGGTTCAGAATCGTATCGGAGCTTTCCCATTGGCACCCTCGTTAAAACCCTCGAATAAAGCCCACCCTTCCCCCAATGAAAAGAAGGAGTTCCATCTTCAAAACAAAACAGTTCCGCCATTTTGCACAGATAGTAACGCTCATAGAATTACCCCCCCCCCCATAAAATTTACAAAAACTTAACCTTGCCCCAGAGTGCCCTTTGGCTCATCATGGGGCATCACGTCCTTGAACACCGTCATGCAGACTCACTAGGCTAGAAACATGACGCAAGAGCTCGTTTCATTGACTATCATCATGGCGGTGACGGCCGTCAGCCCGATTGTGGCGCAGCTGATTCCAGGAAGGTTCATTCCACAAACCGTGCTGCTGCTCGTCACCGGAGCCGCACTCGGTCCGTACGGACTGGGCGTAATCGAGGTGAACGACGCCGTGAAACTCTTGAGCGAGCTCGGCATGGCGTTCCTATTCCTGCTCGCCGGCTACGAAATCGACCCAAAACGACTCGCCGGGCATCAAGGCAAAGTCGGCCTTGTCACATGGATCATCACCTTGGGGCTCGCCGGACTCGTCGTGACCCTGCTTCCATTCTTCGCAAAGCAAGGCATCAACGGCATCGCCACGGTAATAGCACTTACCACCACCGCTCTCGGCACACTCATGCCGATTCTCAAGGAACGCAACCTCGAAGGCACCCCCATCGGCGACGCCATCATCTCGTACGGAACGTGGGGCGAACTCGGCCCAATCCTTGCCATGGCCATCCTGCTATCCACCCGAACCGGCTGGCACACCATGCTCGTGCTCGGCGCGTTCCTTACCATCTGTCTACTGTGCGCAATGCTACCCACGAAAGCACTGAAAACCGGCCATCGCCTGTACCGTTTCCTTACGGAAAACGCGAACACGTCATCGCAAACGCTCATGCGACTGACCACATTCCTGCTCATCTTCCTTGTCACCATTTCTGCACTGTTCGAACTTGACGCGGTGCTCGGCGCGTTCGCCGCAGGCTTCATCCTGCGTTACATCATCCCCGACGGCAGCAAGTCGCTGGAAATGAAACTGGAAGGCGTCGGCTACGGATTCCTTATTCCTGTGTTTTTCGTGGTGTCAGGAGCCGCGATCAACGTGCGCGCCGTGGCAGGCCGACCCGCGCTGCTCGTCGCGTTCATCGTAATGCTCATGCTGATTCGCGCGGTGCCCGTATATGTTGCGCTATCGCTCGACAAACGCGAGAATCCGCTGTCATCGCATCATCGCGTCACCGTAGCGCTGTATTGCACGACCGCGCTGCCGATCATCGTCGCCGTCACGTCACTGGCGGTGAAGGTCGGCACCATGCAAGGCGACACCGCGTCAACACTGGTCGCAGCCGGCGCGATTACGGTGTTCCTAATGCCGCTGCTTGGCTCGATCACATATCAGGTGGCCGACGTACATCCGGTCACCGCGGTTCGGGAGATTGCACACACACCATCCGATTGGCGGACGATCGTGCACGAACATGCGCAGGTGCGTGCGCTGCTGCACCATCAGGACCGGCTCAAGCGTATGGCGGAAACATTGGACGCACTGGAGAAGATGGGAACGATGGGACATGGCGATGCGGCACATAGCAATGCCGGACATGGCGATGAATATCGAGCCGAACTTGTGAAACGTGCGCGCCGCGAAATCGACCGGCAGTTGAAGGAACTCGGCCTGGACCCGCAGCTCACCACGCAACTGCCACACAACTACCGTTATCCGAAGAACTGAAACGCGAATCCGAGCCTTTCCGGCACTCTAAGTGTCCGATTCTGGAGAAACGGACAACCACAGGGCACTTTCGCCGCATTACTTGTCCGATTCTGGAGAAACGGACAACCGTAACGCACTTTTACCCGTCTAGTTGTCCGATTCTGGAGAATCGGACATTCAGACATGCGCCTATTCGACGGATTTGAGCGAACTAATCGGGTCGATACGATCCAACACCGGATTCACGAACAACTGCACGAGCAGCGCGAAAGCCATGGTCGCGCCGGCCGCAATCACATAACTCAACGGCGTGCATTCCACTTCGAAATACAGTGCGGGCATATTCAACGCAGCCGTCAGCAATCCGCCGACGAAACGGCCGAGAGGCAAGCCCAGCACCACGCCCATCATGGTGAGCACCATCATTTCACGGTTCACATAGTGGTGAACCTCTTTGTCGAAGAATCCGAGCACCTTGAGCGTGGCCATCTCGCGTTCACGTTCTGACACGTTGGTGTTGGCGAGCGTGAACAACACCACGAGCGCGAGCCCGCCCGCGAGCGCCACGATCAGCGCGACCACCGCACCCATCAGATCGAATTTGAAGCTTTCCGCCATGTGCGCGCAGCTCACGGCTTTCATGACCGCATCGTCGTCTTCCAGCTTTTCCGCATAGGCGGCCTGGGATTCGCCTGAACCTTTGAGCTTCGCATACATGGCGTTCCACACCAATTGTTGGCCGTTTGACGATGCGCCATTCGAGGTACCGGATTCGCCGTTTTGATTGTCCGATTCTCCAGAATCGGACGCGGAAGATGCGGAAGACGTGCCGGATGCAGCAGTATCGAACAGCTGGCGATAATAGGTTTCGCTCACATACACGTCCGATCCGATCACACTGCGGATCACCGCGCTGACATGCGCTTCGGCCTGCATATCGTCACCGTTGGTCAGCGTTACCATACCGCCCGCTTTGACGCCCATCGCGCTTGCCGCGGACTGCGATACGATCACGCCGTCATCGCCCAGACTTACCGTATCGGCCGCACCATCCACCCAACTGGAGCGCACCGGCTGCAACGTGACCATCTTGCCGAACTCGCTGCGTTCACTGTCGGGCACGGCAACCAGCTGAATGCTTTCGCTCCCCGAATCGCCGGTCAAATCACCCGATTCAACGCGCACGTCCATGCTCGACGTGACGCGACCATCCGAAGCGACTTTCTGCCGCATCGCATCAGCGTCATCATCGTTCGCGACCACCATCAAATCGTACTGATACACGTCCTGATACTGTTTCGCGCCCAATGCGGCAACGGTGTCGTTGATCGCAAGTCCGCACACAATCAGCGCGGTGCAGCCGGCCACGCCGCCGACCGTCATGATCAGACGCGATTTGAAGCGGAAAATGTTGCGCGCCGTGACTTTGCCGAGGAAGCTCATGCGATTCCACAACGGCTTGATACGCTCCAGTAGAATGCGCGATCCTGCACGCGGCGCTTTCGGACGCATGAGACTGGCCGGCTTCTGTCGCATTTCCTGCGCGCACGCATACACGGTTGCGGCAAGCACGCCGACCACGAACAGCGCGACTCCGGCCGTTCCGTACAGCCAGTCGTATGCCAAGCGTACGTCCGGCATCACATACAAGCCTCGCAATACGACGAGCAGGAACGCCGGAATGCCAAGGAAGCCTGCGATCAGGCCGAGTCCACCGCCGATCAGGCAGGCGAACAGCGCGAACAACAGGTATCGTGAGGCGACCGCAAGACGCCCGTAGCCGAGCCCTGTGTATGTGCCGATCAGCCCGCGATCCTCTTCGACCATGCGCGCCATGGCGGTCAGACTCATCATCACCGCCACGAGCAAGAACACGATCGGGAATGCGTTGCCCAGCGATTGGATGGATTCCAGATCAGATTTCAGCGAGCTGAATCCGCCGATTTGCGACCGGTCCTGCACATACCAACGCACTTGCGGAATGCTGTCTTCCAGCTCGTTTTGCTTGGATTGCAGTGTCCGTTCGGTGTCTTTTTTCTGCTGGTCCAATTTCGATTGTGCCTGGTCGAGTTGCGCTTTGGCTTCCGCTAATTGCGGGCTTGCGGCAATTACCGTTTCACGTAGTGTTTCACGGGTTGTTTCGTCGAGGGATCCTGCAGCCGCGCCCGCCTGCATATTGACGATTTGGTCGATTTGCTGATTGAGCTGGCTGCGATTGCTGTCGATCTGCTGTTGCGCTGCGGCGAACTGTTTGTCGGTTTGCGCTTTCGCCTCGTCGATTTGTTTGGTTCCAGCGTCGAGTAGTTCCTGATGACGCGCTTTCTGGCGATTGGTTCGCACCGTGCCGTCGATGCGGTCAGCTACTTCGCTGACGGTGTCGTCGTACACGTCACTGAACGAGTCCTTGTCGGCGGTGCCTTTCACGAGAATGGTGACGGCCGTGTACATGCTGCCGGTCACACCGTCGGACGGCGCAAAGAACGTGTAGTCGCTGGTGGCGGAGGAACGGAATGCGTTCGTACCCGAATAGCCGTCTGGATTGGTGAGATCCTGCGGGTCAAGCACCACGCCCACAATAGTCAGTTCGGTGGGGAAGCTCGGTGCCTGATTGTCCGATTCACCAGAATCGGTCACCCGTGCGGCACGTTTGCCATCCTGCGTGTCCGATTCTGCAGAATCGGACACAGAAGAAGACGCCGAATCCTGCGGTGTCACCGTAATATGGTCGCCCTTTTTATATCCGGAATCCTTGATGAATTTGCGCGTCACCGCGATCTCACCGGACTTCTCCGGCATGCGTCCGCTTTGCAAATACGGCTGGTCAATGCCGTTCGTGCCGATCTCCTGCATGGTCACGGTTTTTTTGCCGTTCAGATCGACGGTCACGGTTTGCGAACGTTCGCCCTGCACTTTCGCGACACCGGAAATCTTACGGAGCGCGGCAATATCGTCATCGGTCAATCCGGCCGTCGACAACACCTGAATGTCGTGCAATCCTTGGGTGTCGAAAAAACGATCCGTCGCAAGAAAAGCGTCTCGGCAACCCGCGTAAATGCCCGTAAGCACGGCGACGCCCAGCAACGAGATCAGTGCGATGGAGATGAATCGCTTCCACGCATGCAACCACATACGCACCATGTCTTTGATGAATGCCATGACGACCTCCAGCCCGTAGCGCTCAAGCAGCACCAACCATTGCTCCCAAAACCTTCATTTTATTGAACTATCGAACTATTGAACACTATGAAACCGAATCCACGCGCTACAGCTACAATCGGGGAAGACGCGCCATACCAAAAACCATAGGCGCGTCACCTACCACTACTGCCGAACGCAACATCGCCAAGATCGCAAACTTTTGCCGAATTTGCCGAATATTGCCGAGGCACCCAAGAAGAGGAAGCATTCATGAGCGACGCAACCGTTGCGAAGAAACCGCGCGAAACCGACGATGTGCCGGTTCCGCCGACGCTGCGCAAGTCTTTGAAGAATCGTCATATTCAATTGATCGCATTGGGCGGCGCGATCGGCACCGGCCTGTTCTATGGTTCCAGCGAGTCGATTCAGCTGGCGGGCCCGGCCATTCTGCTCGCCTATCTGATCGGCGGTCTGGCGATTTTCCTGATCGTGCGCGCCCTGTCCGAAATGGCGGTCGAGGATCCGAAGGCGGGCGCGTTCAGCTATTACGCCACGCAGTACTGGTCGAAGCGAGCCGGCTTTATTTCCGGCTGGAATTACTGGTTCAACTACGTGCTCGTGGCCATGGTGGAGTTGGCCGTGGTTGGCTCGTTCGTGAATTACTGGTTCCCGAACATTCCGAAGTGGGTGTCGGCGGCGGTGTTCCTGGTGGCCATCGCGGCGCTGAATCTTATGGGCGTGAACAAGTTCGGCGAATTTGAATTCTGGTTCGCCATCATCAAGATCGTGGCCGTGCTTGCCATGATTTTCGGCGGTTTGTATGTGATCATCGCGAATGTGCCGACCGCTTCGGGCATTCGCGCGTCGTTCGCCAACTGGTTTACCGTTGACGGCGGATTCCTGCCGCATGGCCTGATGTCTCGCAATGCGGACGGCACGTGGACCGGCCTGCTGATGGCGCTGGTCGTGGTGATGTTCAGCTTCGGCGGTACCGAGCTCATCGGCATCACCGCGGGCGAAACCGAAAATCCGCGCACCACCATCCCGAAGGCCACGAACGGCATTATCTGGCGTATTCTCGTGTTCTACATCTGCGCGCTCGGCGTGATTATGGCCGTGGTGCCGTGGAGCACGATCGACGGCAATTCCAGCCCGTTCGTGCAGATTTTCGACTCGGTGGGCGTGCATGCGGCCGCCGGCATTCTGAATTTCGTGTGCTTGACCGCCGTGATGAGCGTGTACAACTCCGGCCTGTACGCGAACTCGCGCATGCTGTATTCGTTGGCGAAGCAGGGCAATGCGCCCGCGTATCTGGGCCGCCTGAACAAGCGCGGCGTTCCGGTCGGGGGTGTGATCACGTCGGCCATCATCATTGCGATCGCCGTGGTGGTGGTGTTCGTGTGGCCTGATTTCGCGTTCAATTATTTGATGTCGATTGCCACGATTGCCGCTGCGATTAATTGGATCATGATCATGATTACGGAAATTAAGTTCCGTCGCGTTGTCGCCGCCGGCGACGGTCCGAATGATTTAAAGGGATTGAAGGGCCAGGAAGCACTTGACAAACTTGCGTTCAAGCTGCCGTTCGCCAAGGTGACGCCGTATGTGGTGATCGCGTTCATGCTGCTGGTCGTGGTGCTGATGTGCTTCTCCGCAAGCTATCGCATCGCAGTGGTCGCCGGCGTGATTTGGCTGGTCGTGCTGTTCGCCGCCTATCAGATCACACAGAAGCGCGCCTGAAGTCGTAAGGCAACAATGCGCCCATGCCTCAAGCGAGGGGCACGGGCGCTTTTTGATTTCAGATTACGATTTCAGATTTCAGATTTCAGATTTTGATTTCCAATCCGCGATTCCCGGGCTGTTCTGGGGACTCGCGCCGTTCGACCTGTGGTACCTGTCGAAGCAGTCCGGCAACACCGTCGCAATCCTGTATGGCGTAACCCTTGCGGCGATCGCCGCGATCGGCTCGCTGCTCGCTTTCATCCTGCCCTTGTCGGGGCGCAGCAAATGCGCAATCGCAATTTTTTAATTCATCATCGCATTAACTCATCATCGCATCTTATTCCGCTGCCGGAGCGGGACCGGTCGAAGCGCGGGCACGCAATTCGTACGGCCCTTCCATCAGATGCCCCACACGCTCCCCGCCGATCAGCTTGAGCAGCAATCCGGCGGCCTGCTTACCGGTATCGACCACGTCACGGCCCATGGCGGTCAGGTTCGGATACGCCGCGGTGCACATGAGGGAATCATCCCACGACATGATGGAGATTTCCTCCGGTACTTTGATGCCTTGCGAAGCTGCCACGCCAAGGCCAGCCAACGCCATCACATCATTGTCGTAGATGATCGCCGTCGGATGCTCAGAGAACGCCAGCAGGCGCTTCGTGGCCTCGCGACCGGTTTCCGGCGTGTAGTCGGTGTGCAGGCAACGATAACGCATGCCCAGCTCGGAAGCGACGTCCGCAAAGGCGGAATCGCGAATATACGAGTGCGCAAGCGATTCGGGACCGCCGACGCGGGCGATCTGACGATGCCCGAGATCATACAGGTATCGCACCGCTCGGCGCACGGCATCGGCGTCGGCGCTTGACAGACTCGGCAGATTGCCGACCACGGAGGCATCGGCAATGGCAAGCACCGGCATCTCCTCATGCTCCTCAAGCAAGGCAACGCAAGGGTCTCCAAGCTCGACATTGACGAGCAGCATGGCGTCGACGTTGCCAGTAGCAATCCAATCATCGATGATCGAAAGCTTCGCGTCCTCACCCACGGCCATGCGTACCAGCAGAGAATAATCGTATTTTTCCAGCTCGGCGCCAAGACCGGAAATAAGTTCCATCATGTAGGATTCGACGGAAAGCAGCTTCGGGTCGTAACCCAGCACTAGACCCACGCGCTGCGTCTTCGCCTTGGCCAGCGCCTGTGCCGCGCCATTCGGCTTCCATCCCAGTTCGTGTGCGACCTTCAACACTTTGTCTCGAGTCACATCGGAAACACCAGACTTGCCGTTGAGCGCATACGAAACGGCGCTACTAGAGACTCCCGAAGCCTTGGCAACGTCAAAAATCGTCACCTTGCTTTTTTGAATAGGCATGTCCGTGTCCTTCTTCTTAACTTAAATCGCAACTTAAACGGTTCATCTACATCGTACAGTAAAAGCGCCGACCAACCTCTTGAAAAGTCAGCGTTCACAACACTTTCGTTTCTTAAGGTTGGCGGCGCTTCAACTTATGTTTTTACTCAACCGAACACGTCAACTGAAATTTCAGTAGTCCTCTATCCACTCTTCTACCGCTTCAGTAGACGGCGTACTCGCGGAAGCTCACCATTCGCGCTTCGGATCGTTGGCGGAACGCGGCACGTTGGCGGCTGCGAACGCACCCGGAGCGGCAAGCGCTGCGGCATCGGCAGTGGCGATATGCAGCACGACGCTTTCGCCCGGAAGCAGCGAGACCATGCCCTCGGCCACCGAAGCCTTCGCGTCGACCTTATCTGCCATGCAGAACAGGTCGCGCACGTAGCTCTTGGCTGTGGAGGTAAGTTCCACGCCATCTTCCACGGCAACGGCCGCGGCACTGAGGGCGAGTTTCACGTAAAACATTTCTTGTATTCACGCAATGGTTGCGGCACGGATGGCCATCCGCGCGTTCCGGAAGACGAACAGATGGCCGCCGAACTGACCGCATACCTGGAATCATTCGGCCCGGACCTCTGGCAATAGCCTATGCGCTCGCAGTGCAGCGCATTTTATTTGATTCGTTTCTGCGATTTTGGTGGCATAAATCGCAGAAACGTTGATTTTTCAACGATTTTTTATTTGACTGGTATTTGATTCGTATTTGACTGACGTGCGATCAGCAGGACTTCAATCGCAATATAAAGCGTGCGATTGCAGCACACTATAAGCACAGCAATCGCACGCTATTCATCGTCAACTATCGACAATCATGTGACGCAGCCGTTCAACGCAACTATCTAACGTGATTATTCAGCGTGATCAGAGTCGGTGTGATCGGTCAGGTCCAGCTTGAATGGGTGAGCAGGCAGATTATTGTCATTAAACAACGGTGCCGGACCCCAGCTACGCCATGCGTAGCGCATCATCACCGGCGCTGGCACTTCCGGCGTGGCCAACGTAATCGTGCCGATACTGCGGCTGTTGATCGGAATACCGAATTCCGTGGCGTTGTAATCGACCACGTTGACCTTTGCGTTGACCAGATCGTCAATATCGCAATCCACGAAAATCGCGGCGTAGGCCGGATGGAACACACCATCGGCACCGGCAAGCTCGAAACCGGAACGTTCCGGCAGACGCACCAGCGAAGGCAGGCTCTTGGCGAACTCGTCACCAAAACTGTCGGGCGCAGTACCGCTGAAATGCAGGCCGTGCGCGTACCGGAAGAACAGGCGTACGCGGCCGCCTTCGTCGCAGCGGAAACCCAGCACAGTCGGCCCATACACCGGAATACGGCTCATACCATACACTTGGCGAAGCGCACAATTGCCTAGACGCTCGCCCGGTGTACGTTTATCAACCGGATGAATGTTGTTGTATTCGCCGCAATCCATAGTGCAGATGGCGAACACATTGTCGATGGACTGCGCGGCATCCCACTGGGCCTCGCGCAACACCGGCCACAGCATCGGATCGCCGTCGCCCTCGTCGACCTTCTTGTCAATCCACTGCGGCAATTGCACGATCAGGAACGGCAGGCTTTCGCTCCACAGCGCACGCCATTCACCAATCATCATGCCCAGCAACTCACGGTAGGATCCGCAATACGGCTCGTCTTCCTCGCCCTGATACCATAGGAATCCCGCCAAGGAGTAAGGCACAATGCGCTCCAGCATGGCATGGAACGCGCCTGACGGACGCCACTGCGAGGTCGGCGTCATCGGCGGCGGCCACGGGCATTCGCCATACTGTTGGGTCAGCGTATCCCACGTCACATCAGGATCGTCTTCGCGGGCGGCTGCGATCGACGCATTCCACGTATCAGAACGCGACTGCCATTCGCCGTACTCCAAATCGAACTGTTCCTGCGTTTTACCTGCGATCGCCTGCTCATAGCGCGCAAGATAGCCGCGCCCGGATTCGCTGGAATTCAGTGCATCTTCGCTCGTCCAGCAACTGATCGACGTACCCCCGATATAGCAGTCGATAATGCCGATCGGAAGGTCGGAATCAAGTTCATCACGCAGTTTTCGCGCAAAATAGTACGCTACCGCACTCATTACGCCACTATTTTCAGGCGATGATTCCTGCCAGCTTGCCGCATGTTCGGCGTTGCGATTGATCACACCGGTTTTCGGCACATTGTAGAAGCGCAGTAACGGATCGGCACAGTTATCGAGGGCTTCCTCGGCGTCTTCACTGTTGCGCAATTCAAGTTCCATATTGCTTTGACCGCCGGCCAGCCATACTTCGCCGATAAGCACGTCATAATATTCGATGAAATCGTTGCCTGCGGTGACGCGCAACGTGTAAGGGCCACCTTCGGGCTGTGCCGGCAGCATGACGCGCCACGGTGAAAAACCGTTCTTGATCTCTTTGGAGGCGTACGCATGCGCCTGCACGATCACGGAACCATCGAAATCGCGGATTTCCGCGGAAACCTCAAGTCCGGCGCAATCGGCATCAAGCGCGCCGAACACGGCGATGGGCTTGTTACGCTGCAACACCATATGCGAGGCGAAAATCGCGGCGACGTGCAGAACTCCTGACGTGCTACGGTCTTCGGTAGGTTCAGCCGACGTTGTCATTTCAGAACCAGGTGCGGGACCAGTCGCAGTGACCATGACATCTCTTCCTATAGAAAAACCGTAAGAAACCGTACATATCTATCCTAGAACAATATGCGACAGAACATACAAAAAAGACCGCCACCCGTAAGGGCAGCGGTCTTGTAAAAGACTCAGCGATTAGCCGAATGAGCCACATCAGCCACGGGCGATCTTGCCGGTGAAGGTGGCCATATCAGCGTCGTCATCCTTGCCGTTGTTCCAGGAGAACATGGCGCGCAGCTTCGGACCGACGGTCTCGATGCGGACGTTGCCGTACTCTTCCTGCAGAGCCTTGAACTTCGGAGCGCCAGCGTCCTGGTCCTCGATGAACTCCTTGGCGAAGGAGCCGTCCTGGATGCGCTGCAGGTGGTACTGCATGCGCTCACGCACGTGCTCGTCGATGCAGGTGTTGGTGTAGTCGCCGTACTGGGCGGTGTCGGAGCAGGACCAGCGAGCCTTGTTCAGACCACCCTCGTTCATGAGGTCGACGAGCATCTTCAACTCGTGGCAGACCTCGAAGTAGGCGATTTCAGGCTGGTAGCCGGCGTCGGTGAGGACCTCGAAGCCCATTTCAACAAGCTTGTTCACGCCGCCCATGAGCACATTCTGCTCGCCGAACAGATCGGTCTCGGTCTCCTCGGTGAAGGTGGTCTTGATGGCGCCTGCACGCAGAGCGCCCAGAGCCTTGGCGTAAGCCAGGGTGATGTCCCAAGCGTCGCCGCGCGGATCCTGCTCCACGGCCACGACGACCGGAACGCCACGGCCGTTGGCGTACTCACGACGCACGATGTGGCCCGGGCCCTTCGGGGCGACCATGAACACCGGATGATCCTCGGACGGCTTGATGTAGCCGTAGTGGATGTTGAAGCCGTGAGCGAAAGCCAGAGCAGCGCCCGGCTTCAGGTTCGGCTCAACGTCCTTCTTGTACACGGCGGCCTGGTACTGGTCAGGCAGCAGGATCATCACAACGTCGGCTTCGGCAACGGCCTCGGCAACAGGCTTGACCTCGAGGCCCTGCTCCTTGGCGTATTCCACGGACTTAGAGGTAGGACGCAGGCCGACGACGACATCCACACCGGAATCGCGCAGGTTCAGCGCGTGGGCGTGACCCTGGGAACCGTAACCGAGGATGGCCACCTTCTTGCCATCGAACACGGACAGATCGGCATCCTTCTCGTACCAGATAGTTGCTGCCATAATAGGCGCTCCTTTATTTTTCTTTTTATAGCGATTCGGGACTTGCATTCCCGAACAAACTCGCGATATTTAATTCTTGTTTCGGTTGTTCACAGCGGGCGATGGTTCCTAGGAGATTACTCCCCCCGGATTGTGTCCGAGGAACCACCCCGCCTCTCCTGCGGAACTGTTTTAGTCCCGCTTTCTTTATATTGGTTGCTGACGTTCACATAGTGGTTATATTCGCGTCAAACGTTTTTAGTAAGGCTTCCGTCGATGTCATCTTGACACGTCGCTGAATAGCCGGTCAAACGGCACTTGGCGATTGATCACTTGGTGAAATCAACATCCTTAGTCTCCTTGCAGCTCAGCACCGCAACAAGGCAGCACACGGCCATCACGCCGAGGTACAGACCGACGGAGTGCACACCCCAGTGGTGGGACAGCCAAGTGGCGATGGTCGGCACGAATGCCGCGCCGACGATGGCGGCCAGGTTGTAGCCGATGCCGGAGCCGGAATAACGCACGTTGGCGTCGAACAGCTCCGGCAGGAACGCGCCGATCGGACCGAATGCGGTGCCCATCAACGCGAAGCCGATGCATAGGAACAGCAGGTTGGCGGCGAAGTTACGCTGGCCGACGACCGACGGATCAAGCAGGAACGGGAAGAGCAGCGCGAATGCCACGAGGCAGCAGGACGAGATGACGATCACGCGCTTGCGGCCGAATTTATCGGCGTTCACGCAGGAAATGACGATGAACGCGGCGAACACGCAGATGGCAAGCATCAGCATGAGCAGGTATTCACGATTGGTGAAACCAAGGTCTCCGCCGCCCTGCTCGACGGTTTTGGTGCCCCAAGCGAGGGACCAGGTTGCCAGCGTGTAGAACAGCGTGTAGGTGACGGCCACCAGGAACGTGGCTTGGATGACTTCCTTCCAGCTCTTCTTGAACACTTCGGTCAACGGGGACTTGACGACCTTCTTCTGCTCCTGGGCCATGCGGAAGATCGGGGTCTCCTCCATCTGCACGCGCACGACGAGGCCGACGATCACCAGCACTGCGGACAGCAGGAACGGCACACGCCAGCCCCATGCCAGCATCGCATCGTCATCGTTGAACGTTTCCAACAGGAAGTAGGTACCGTTCGACAGGAAGAAACCGATCGGAGCGCCCAATTCCGGGAAGGAGCCATACAGCGCGCGCTTGTCTTCCGGAGCGTTCTCGGTGGCCACCAAAGCGGCACCCGACCATTCGCCGCCCAGACCGATGCCCTGCACGAAACGGCACAGGCACAGCGCGGCGACAGCCACAATGCCCCACTGGCTGTAAGTCGGCAGGCAGCCGATCAGGAACGTGGCGATGCCCATGGTCAACAGCGAAACCACCAGCGTGGTCTTGCGGCCCATGCGGTCGCCGAAATGGCCGAACACCAAGGATCCGAGCGGGCGTGCGATGAACGCGATGGCGAAGGTCAGCAGGCTGGCCAGCAGTGCGACAGTCGGATTGGTGGTGTCTCCGAAGAACACCTTCGGGAAATAGTTCGCAGCGGCGGTGCCGTATGCGTAGAAGTCGTAGAACTCAATGGCGGTGCCGACCATGGAAGCGGCGATAACGGTTTTCACCGAATCGCGCACCATTGCCTGCGCTTTGCCAGCGGCTGCTTCGACTGCACTCATTGGATTACTCCTGTTACGTCTGTCATGCGTTGCCGGCTCCCAACATGCGCCGATAACGTCTTTCTTCTATTCTCTTGTGTGCAGTCTTCATTTCGTTGCCTTACGCCTTGTGGGCGGCAACAAAAAGACCCCGCAGCATGCAGGGCCATCAACGTGTGTGTCTTGCGCGCCTCAAACCCTGCCTCCGTTGGCGAGGGATTGAAGCTGCATTGCTCGAATCAGTCCGCCAACGAAAGCGGAATAATAATTCGTGCGGACAGCAGTACGCGTGCAACCATTCCGTTCATCGTGGCGAACCTCCTTTCGCAAAGTCTTGTATTCGGCGGATTATCCGCTCGAACTAAGCCGTAAAGATAAGCGCGTCCACAGACCCTTTCTACTAAAGGTTCACTATGTGGACGCGCAATTTTGAATTTGATATTCGTTTTTCGGATTATCTCAGGTCATCCAAATCATTTCAGCAGCAACGTCAGCACGCCCGCAACAGCCATGCAACCGGCGGCAACAGCGAAAATCAGCAGATACTCGCCAGTCACCGCAATCGCAATCGCGCAAACGACAGCGCCAATCAACGAACCGAACGTATTCGCCAAACTGAACGCAGCCAACGAACGACCAACGGAACGCACATCCGGCAACGTCGCAAGATTCAACCCTTGGCTCACGCCGTCATACACCACATACGCGAAACCTGCAAACAGCGCATACAGCGCGACCGCCATAGCACTATCGATCGGCGTCAACGGAAGCACCACAGCAACCACAAATAACAAGCAGGCGGCAATCGCGGGAATACGGGAATCTTTGAAAGCGCGGGCGATGCGGCCAAGCAGCAGCGCAGCCAACAGCGAGCCGACGAACGCGGCAACGGCCATCATCGACATAACCGCAGCCGCTCCGGACAAACCAAACATGGTGACCTGCGAAACATCACCCAAACCATCCTGCGCAAGATACCACTGGTAAATCGCAATGCCGGAAGTGGCTGCGATGGCAAACATGCGCGCGGCAAACGCAATGAAGAACTTCGGAGCGCCCTTCGGCGGACGATACTGCGAAAAATAATCGCCCTTCTTCACACCCTCACGAGGCAAATAGCTGCTGGAACCCTCAAACGGCAACACCAGCAACGTAGCCACACCAGCCACCACCAGGCACAACGCAAACACCATCATGGCGAAACGCGTGGTGCCATCCCAACCGGAATCGTCGGCAGCCCACGTAATCGAAACGGCCGCGATAATGCCCAACACCTGGCCGAACGCTTGGCCAACGCCACGCCACGCGTCCGCACGATCACGGAACTTGTCAGGCACGCGCTCACCGAAAGCGGCCGCCAGCGGCATCGATACCATCGCATGTCCGATCAGCGTAAACAGCCAGAACACGATGACCAACGGCATGAAATCGCATGCGGAAAGAATCGCCACCGACGTGGCGGTCAGCACCGTGCCGGCGATGATCCACGGGGTGCGGCGGCCCAGCGGGCAGTACGAATGGTCGGATCCGACGGAAATCCACGCGTTCATCAGGAACGTCAACAACGTGCCGACGACGCTGAGCAGCGCCAGATCGGTGACGCGGTCGGTGCCGGAAAGACGGCTGATGGTCTGCGGAATGAGCACAGAGTTGAGCGCGGCCATCGGCGCGGTGAACAGCAGCGCACCAAGCGCGAAGCCGGCGGTGAGACGATGCACCTGCGGTTTGGTGGGCGTGGTGCCGTCGGGCGCGGTCATCGGATCGCGCAGGTCAAGGAACGACGATTCGAGGTTCGGCACAGCGGCGTCGAGATGGGCGAACGCGGTCAGCGGGGAGCCGCCTTCCGTGTTGATGAGGGTCTGCTGCACTTCCGGACGCTCGTTGGAAGCCTCGGGCACGCGCGGATTCTGCTGTACGGCCAAGCGCTTCAGGGCCGCTTTGGTCTCTTCGGTCAGCGTTTTTTCGTAATCGGGACGGTCATCGATACCGGGGCGCACGAACACCTGGCCCGGCAGCGGCTGCGGCTGCATTGGAGTCTGCTGCTCACCTGCATTATGTTGATTGTCTTCAGTCATCTCTTGTTTCTATTCCTGTTTTTCCTGTTTTGTATTGTCGCTTCTCGTTCTTGCTTCTATTTCGTCGCTCGTTTCAAAATGTCACACGAATATTCAGTACATATGTCACACGATATTCAGTACATATGAAAATCGCCCGGACGCACTGCACCAGTGCATTCGAGCGATTCTTTCGGCGAAATCAACCATATCAATACGTCCTGTCAGACAGCCGAAACATGCAAGGCAATCTCAATATCGATATCGCATAAGAATCGATATCGCATAAGAAAAGCCCGGATGCGATTATCGCTTCACATCCGGACCGGTTGTGTGAGTCTCATGCGCAACAATATTGCGGCAACGTAGCGCCCATCAAAACCAGCAGCGGAATCATATAGATGAAAAACCGCGCATACAGCACAACAGCGTGAGCACGTTGAGAATAATCAGATCGAACAGCACGCCCATAATGGCGAAAAACATGTTGTCTTGATCGAAAAGCTTTGACATCTTTGACATAAGCTCACCTTACCCGTTTTTGCTGGGATTTCAGCTGATTCCCGGGAAAATTGTTTTCCCGATAAGACGATTGCTCGAAAAAACGAAAATGCGAATCGTCCTTCCTGAAGGAGAGGTGACAGGAAGGACGATTACAGATTTATGGATTTATGCGCGGTCAGGCAGCGACCGGATCAGGCGAGGCTGAATCAGGCCACGACCGGCGGATTGGCGATCAGATCGTCCGTGCGGTGCTCACCGGCGGCATCACGCCATTCGAGCGTGGCGACGGACGCGGTGTTCTCCACACCAAGACCACGGCCCGGCTCAAACGTGAGCGTGGCCTGAGTGGTCGTGCCCTCCCACGTGAAGCTGATGGACGTATCGCCGTCGGCGCTGTACGAGAAGGTGCCATCGAACGCATCAAGCTCGTTGCGGAACTTGGCAAGCGCGTTCAGTGCCTTCACCACCGGACGCTGCAGATTCTCGTCGATCTCAGCCGTGGAATAGTAATGGCGATTGATATCGCGGCCATTGTTGGTCTTGCGCAGCAGCTCCATGTCGTTCTTGCCGGCAAGCGCGCCGACATAGTAGACCTGCGGAACGCCCGGCAGGAAGAACTGCACCGCGCGAGCCGCAATATAGTGCTGATCGTTGCATCCCAGCGCCGAATAGTAGGTGCTGTTGACCTGATACAGGTCAAGATTGGATGCGGCGGCACCGGTAGCGGCCTGCGATTCGCCGTGAGTGTTCGCATGAATGGCGTTGACGAGATTGTCGACATCCTCATCCGGCACGAGCCCCTTGAGCGAACGGTCCAGCTGATCGGAACCGATGTCGATCACGCCGATGCCATCATGCGTGTCAAGTACGGTGACGGCATTGTTCGGACGGATGTCGGTCCAATGCGCGACCGGCTCGACATGACCGGTATTCAGCGAATGCAGCAGCAGCGGCGGAAGGGCGAAATCGTAGACGCGATCGACCTTCGACGCGATCTCGACCTGCTTCTTGTAGTAGGAATGCACTTCGATGAGGATTTCCAAGCCGCGCTTGACGCCCTCCTCGCGCAGGCGGGAGATGAGCTTGAACGTTTTCGACGTCATGAAGCAGCTGGTACCGGCTTCCTTGGCACCGTAGCCGACGGCGTCAAGACGAATGTAGCTGACGTGGGATGCGGCCATCTGGTCGAAAATCGACATCAGGTATTCCCAGCCTTTGTCGGAATCCGTGTCGATATCGACCTGCTGCGGGGTGAAGCTGACCCAGACCAGGCGAGTCTTGCCCGCGAACTTGTAGTGGGTGAACGGCAGACCCGGGCGCGGACGGTAGATGCCGGCCAGATCCTCTTCGGTCGCGCCGTTCGGAAAGACGGAACTCATGGTCAGGAACATCGGGTAATACTCGGATTCCTCGCCCTTTTCAAGCACGTCTTGGAACTGCTTGGATTCCCAGCTCATGTGGTTGACGATGGCGTCGACCATGATGCCGTGGGTCTTGGAAAGTTCGGCGACATCGTCCCAGCCGCCGAGGCGCGGGTCGACCTTGGTGTGGTCGATGGGGTCGAAGCCTGCATCCGCGCCGTCGAATGGAGTGAAGAACGGCAGGATATGCACGCCGTCATACACGCCGTCGAAACGGGTGCGCAGGATGTCGGTCATCGAGCTGAGGGTGCCGTCGCCGAGGCGATCGGCGTAGGTGATGAGCTGCACTTTGTTTTTCATGGGACCTCCCTTGGTTCATGGGTGCGGGTGCAATGTGTGCGCGTCTGCCTGTTTGTTGTTTACGTATTTGCATACTCACGTATGTATCGAACCGGTTCGATATTACCTCGAAAGGGACGTCAATGTCCAGTCGCGCAGTGAAATGCGCGTGTCGAACCGATTAGATGCGGTGTTCTATGCAGCTTAGCCTGTCCGACTCCAATGTGTCCGATTGATAACGCCCGGTTTGTTGCGCATTTTGGTTGAGGCTTGAGTTGAGAGACATGGTCCGTCGTCCGGGTACGATTTCAGTCGCCAAACCAAATCAACCTATTTAGGAAGGCGACGGAACCATGCCGAATCAGATTCTACAGGTCGACGAGAACATGCTCGAGACGAAGCTGGACCGGTTGGTGTCGGAGAAGGTCGAACAGCTGTTGAACGCGATGCTGGACGCGGAGGCCGACGAGATCACGGGCGCGTGCAGGCGTTCGTATACGCTGGAATGCAAGACGAATGCGGCCA